>WLWD01005862.1_pt1 | contig 313861 bp, 219 predicted proteins | sample 6712731 | NCBI WGS metagenome assembly WLWD01 (sample SAMN12718690, study PRJNA576275) | sponge metagenome | isolation source: marine sponge | host: Mycale hentscheli | place: New Zealand: South Island, Marlborough, Capsize Point | collected 2014-11-01 | reverse complement strand
AAAGAAATGGATTTGCTGAACAAAGTTGCAGGTCTTGAAGAAACTTTTGTGGGAGCAGACCTGAGCACCTGAACTTATTTTTGTTTATAAAAGCATAGCAGACCCAACAGCTATTTCTCTTCATCATCATTGAATGCATAAGTCAAGTTAGCACATTTCAATTTCAACAACTATTGGAATTATGCCTATTATGGCTGTAGCTCATAGTTCACTCGCCATTTGTGCTGAAATACACCATGATTATAGTAATAGTTATAAACCAATAACTACTTTTATAAATAGCTCTATTTGTAGCTCTCTCTGGTCATTTTCCCATTACACTTAATGGTTGCTACAAACTATATCAACATTATCCCTCTAATACATTTTCGTACGGGCATACCCAGGACTACATCAGATTCAGGTAACGGGCGCTGAATAGCGCAAATGCATGGCGAGCCGAGCAGACTCTTTTTACAGAAAAATAGGACAGAAATTACATCTAACTGTAGTGCACAGTGTAACCCTTTCCATTCTCAGTTAGCATCAGAGAATCTAAAGTCTCTGACGCCAGTCTAAGGAAGTGGACCCATGCAACAATAACAGAATTACCTGAATAAAGTTCGAAAGCAGTGGCAAAGAAGCGCAGCTTGACAAGACTTCGCAATTGTTGTTCAGGTCACGGCATCTGAACAGGCAAGAGGAAGTCACACCTCCAAAGCCACGCCCACCAGACCAGACAAGAAGAAGTCACGCCTACGAAGCCACGCCCACCGAGTAACCTCAAGCCAAGCTGAAGACGTATAAACATTGAACTTATATAATATTGATGACTCTTTACCATGTAATTCAATGCATAATGATATTCAAACACAACCAATGCTGTTATCACCCTAGTCACACTTTCATAAGTCGTGTAATTCATATGCGTATGTTGTCGAAAAGATTTCATCAGTACTGTCAAAAGTCTGAGTTAGTTTTGGGTGCGTACTCCACACTGCCACCGCAGTTGTCTCCTGCAATCCGCCCGTTGGCGACGTAGACACTGTCAGGGTAATGGGCTTGCCTTTGCTGCTTGCTCTGCGCTGCGCACTTAGATTCTGACTTTGCCAGACAGGAAAGTGTATCTTGACACCTGGTCCTTCGCGCACTGGCGAAGCCAGCATTTTTGCTTCGCCTGAACCTCTCATGTCTCGAAGACCACGCCCACACCCCAGCTCGTGGAAATTACGACTCCACGAACAATTGTTTTAAGAAGAGAGTAACTATAAACTTTTTGGTTGAAACAAAGTTGCCTAAGGCAGTGCAGCAGGATTCTCCGCGCTAGTTAATTGAAAAATACTGGAACTGTGAACGCTTTACCTAACTTACGTAATTAGAAGCACGGGCGAATTTTTTTGACGTACGTATACATACATAATTGGCGAGCGAGCGTAGCGAGCAAGACACTTACTGGGGTAAAAATGAAAAAAATCGGGGATGTTTGTTTGTTGGCGAGCGAGACAGTATTAGGGGTGGATAATGCAAAATCGGGTATATGTTATTGGCGAGCGAGTGTAGCGAGCGAGACACTTACAGGGGTAACACAATCGAAAATCGGGGATGTTTGTTTATTTATTTGTATATATGTATGGACGTACGTAAGGCATTTTTGTACTTTTACCCTCGCGTTTTTGTGTTAGTTCGGTTGTCGACCCCGTCCCAAACTTCACTAAACAGAATCCTCTATTTATCGATCAGTACCCGTATCACCCTAGAAATTGAATTGTTTACCTTTTTGAATTCTTTTGCGGGTGCAGTTAAAACTTGAAAACTACTTAAGGGACTTCCATTTCTATTCGAGTTAGTGGCGGTGGTAAGTCAATGCGCTCTTTGTCATGGTTATAAGCCGTGCGCAACAGTATTTACTTGAAAATACATTGTCCACTGGACTACCGCGAAGGTAAGTTTGTGTAGGTGCATGTCCAGTTGTGTCAAAGCATTGTGTGTTACAACCACTACTTAGCTAAAGAATATCACAAAGACAACTTTTAAATAACGCGTATTGTTTTGTTGTCATTTTTTTCCTTCAATTCAAGCAGTTGCAGAGAGTTGTTACTATGGCACTGAAATCCCTTTACCATGTATGCGAAATTAAAAAAAACTGGACCTTATTTTCAGTAGCTTCAGTGTTAGAAGTCAAAATCATTCATATAAAAATAGCATAGTCTTTAGGCTCGCTAGCCATTTTGTGCTCAAGCATATCACTAGTATATATGTATGTATGTATGGATGGTACGTATGGTCTTTAAACGCGCGCGCGGGGAACTTTTTTCTCCTAAAAACACGGTTATTTAGGCTTGACTCCAGTTTATTCTGAAACTACAGCATTAAGCAAACCTTACTTTATACTTAAGCTCCAAGGTGTGAGAAAATTCCTGCGAAAATACTTGCTTTTCAAGAAACAAAAAGTTGATTCGACAGGTTACTATGGCATTGAAGACCTTTTTCCAGACTTAATTTCAAAACTTCGCCGTTTTATGGGGGATACGGAGTGCCGGTTGTTGGTTGTCAAAGCCGTTGATAGTCAGACTGCCGTAGTATTAATGCTAAGAAAGCTACTACTTCTCGAGGGAAGCTGAGGTAAGTACGCAATTCCATATTTGTTAGCTAATTATGCAAAATTAACTCTGGCCTTTCTTTTTTGTAGCTAAAAGCTTGTCAATAGTGACTGGTAAATTCAAATAGTCAGACACTTACTGGGGTAAAAATGAAAAAATCAAATAGTCAGATTGGCTCAAATTTGGTACTACAAAAGTTACCACTGCTCAAGAAAATGAGGTAAGAAAGTAATTTGTATTTGTGTGCTAAAATTGATTGTCTTTTGTTTTTGTAGGTGAGAGCTTGTTGTCAAGAATTCAAGGTAATTCAGATGGTCAAAGTAACTTCAATTTGATACTACAGAAGTTATCAATACTCAAGAACAAGGTAAGTAGTAATTCCATATTTGTTGGCTAAAATTACAAATAATAACACTGGTTTATTTTTTATCGTTGCTGAAAGCTTGTTCAAGAGTTACTGGTGATTGAGATTATCAGAATGGCAGATGTTTGATACCACAAAAGTTACCATTAATCAGGTAAGAGAGTGATTTTGTACTTGTTTGCTGAAATAAAAGGTCATAACTGCTATTATAGTGTTTGCATGAACTAAGCTAACAATACTTAGTTTTATGTTACCTAACTGTCAGGCTCGATCGCCATTTGTGCTCAAGCACACCACTAGTTTATATATATGTTTGGACGTACGTAAGGCATTTTTGTACTTTGACCCTCGTGTTTTTGTATTAGTTCGGTGGTCGACCCCGTCCCAAACTTCACTAAACAGAATCCTCTGTTTATCGATCAGTACCCGTATCACCCTAGAAATGAATTGTTTACCGTTTTGAATTCTTTTACACGAGTGCAGTTAAAACGTGAAAACTTACGGGACTTCCATTTCTATTCGAGTTAGTGGCGGTGGTGCTCTTTGGCATGGTTATAAGCCATACGCAACAGTATTTACTTAAAAATGCATTGTCCACTAGACTAACCGCAAAGGTAAGTCTTGTGTAGGTGTATGTCCAGTTGTGTCAAAGCATTGTGTTTTACAGCCACTATTTAGCTAAAGAATATCACAAAGAAAACGTTTAAATAGCGTGTATTGTTTGTTATTGTTGTTTTCCTTCAATTCAAGCAGTTGCAGCGAGTTTTTACTATGGTACTGAAATCCCTTTACAGTGTATGCGTAATTTAAAAACTAGACCATATTTTTAGTACCTTCAGTGTTAGAAGTCAAATCGTTCATATAAAAATAGTATAGTCTTTAGGATCGCTCGCCATTTTGTGCTCAAGCACATCACTAGTTTATATATATGTTTGGACGTATGTATGTCATTTTGTACTTTGACCCTCCGTATTTTTGTGTTCGCTCCGTGTTCGACCCTGTCCCAAACTTCACTAAACAGAATCCTCCGGTTTAGCGACCATTACCCGTATCACCTTAGAAATTGAATTGGTTACGGCTTTGAATTGTTTTGTGGGTGCAGTGAAAACTCAAAATCTTATGGGAGCTCCATTTCTATTCGAGTTAGTGGCGGTGGTAAGTTAATGCGCTATTTGTCACAGTTATAAGCCCTACTCAACAGTATTTACTTAAAAATGCATTGTCCACTAGACGAACCACGAAGGTAAGTCTTGCGTAGGTATGTTCAGTTGTGTGAAAGTATTGTGCATTACAACTACTATTAAGAATATCACAAAGAAAATTTTAAATAACGTGATTTGATTTTGTTGCTTCTTTTTCTATTCAAACTGTTGCGGGAGCAGTTACTATGATATTGAAACCCCTTAACCTCATACGTAATTTAAAAACTTGACTTTATTTTAATAGCTTGAGTGTTAGTTGTTAAAATCAAATTTAACAATAGTGTAGTTTAAGGCTCGCTCGCCATTTGTGCTCAAGCACACCACTAGTATATATATATAATATCTGAAATCTCAATTGCACACGACTGATAGTCAGCTTCGCTCGCTTCGCTGGCTTGCTGAATAATGTGGACATATGTACGCCATTTGTTCTTACATCAGCTCAGTGGCCGACCCCATTGCAAACATCATTGAACGAAATCCTCTGGTTTGTCCTTTACCCAGTATTATCCAATTGAATTTTATACTGCTTTGGAACCACTTTTGTGGGTGCTGTTAAAACTTACAAACTTGCCGGAATATATTTTCTATTTGAATGAGTGGCAGTTGTAAGTTAATTCACCATTTAGTCATCGTTATATGCCCTACACAACAGTATTCTTACTTACTTGAAAATCCATTGTCCAATAGTCTAACCACAAAGGTAATTCTTGTGTTGGTATGTCCAGTGAACAAGTGTGTGTGAAAGTGTTGTGCATAACAGCTACTGCTTAGCCTAAAAATATAAACATTTAACTAACTAATAAATATCATTAGCTGCCTTTACACCACTTTCCCAGTGACTACAGCAGTCAGCATGTCTTCTTTATATAAGGTTAGGTCCAAGCCTGTGCTGTAATTCCTTAGAAATGCTGTTATTATTGTTTTGTTAAGTCAGACAGTTGCGTGAGTGGTTATATTGCATTGAAATCCATTTACTATGTACACATAAATTAAAACTTGGCAATTTTTTTAGTAGCTGGAGCATTAAAAATTAAAAGTAATAGCAGTAGGAAAGCCCATCATCACACCAACACAAGCCAAGAAGTTAGTCACTAGAGGCATCGATTTCCACACTCTATTGCTTCTCCGTAGAGAACCAGTGAAGCAGAAGGGAGTCAGGAGCAAGCCGCTCGGAGAGAAGTTGTACAGGGCGCTCTGCTCAACTTCGAAGTCTCAGCCAGGCGCCTTCTTTCCATTTCGTTGTCTGTGTTTATTTATTTCAAACGGGCTCTTTTCAGAGCCACTGCATTCCAAAATATTTCACCCTAAACAATAATCCGCGCGTATTCCTTACCTGCCCAAGGAGGGCATTGAAATTGACAAAATTGTGCGAGGAATGATTGGCTTGTTCTGCATGCTATTTCTGGCCATAAGTACGGAATGGGGGTTCAGAACCATTCTATTTTTGGAATACAGGTACAGAAGATAAAAATAAAAAAAATTACAGAGGGAAATTTCGTAATAACGGCAAAAAACGGATATATTTAAGGAAATGGTCGCCACAAAAATAATAACAATGAATAATTTGAAAACTAAATTGTAAATCGAAAAAAGCTTCTGTAATTTTGTCGGTGGTGAGTTCCAGAGTCCGTAGAGGGTGAGACCCCCAACTGTGGAGTTGAATTGTCGGGGATATTTTGCCATTTATGTTGGAGAATGTGACCGCTTATATCTGCCATAGTAGTTGCTTTGGACTTCTAATTTCTGGTAAGCCAGCTCCTGTGATAGTTTACTGTGAGATCCACTGTATAGGATAGCCTGCAAAACTTAAGAAATATATAAAAGTAGGCCATAGCAACATAATTGATTTAGTTAATGGATTTGCATGGGTGCATGTGTAGGGGGTGCGTAGGCGGTGTGCCAGCACCCTTAAAATGTGTATTTTTACTTAGAATTAATGATGACTATTTGCTGTTGTATATCTTAAATATAAATATTATAATTTCAGATGATTATGTTCTACAAGCATCTTCTCTCAACTTCTATTCATTCAATAACTCAACTCAGTGTGCTTAAATATTGATGTAGTTGATGATTCAATAATTGAAAGCAACTGAACTTTCCAATTTCAAGTGACAGCCTTAAACAAATTTGATAATTTTGGTCAACAGAATCCAGAATTATTTTTAATTATAGACAATGATGGTAAAATAATTTTTTTTTATTGTTGTTGTTAATGTAATTTCTTTTTCAGGTTTAACTTTATCTACACAAGAAGTACATAATATTTTGGAGAATAGTACGGGGGCTAGTCTGTGCATTTCATCTCAGGAGAATCGTACTTTGGAAAGACTGGTCGCCATTTATGTGTCCCCCAGGACTACAGGTAGCTACAGTTCTGACTTAGTTCCCCAAGATAATCCGTACAAACTTGACCTTTCCTTTCTGTAGATGACTACATTATACCAGAGAATCAGACTTCATTCATGCCAGGATATCTAACTCGAGGGCAGAGAGTGTGTTTTTCATTTCATCCCTTAAATGATCTCATAATTGAAGCTGATGAAGCCTTTGTAGTGGAAGCAAATACAGCAAATATATTAGACTCTTTATCTCCAACAAACAACTTTAACATCACTATTCTGAACGATGATGGTAATGAAACTCTGTTCTTACTATTTCTTTGCATCAGATTATTCAGTTTAAAATGATGTCATCCTCACAGGTGAACTGGTTCTCAGGCCTGGCAGTAACCCAGCCAGAATTGGTAAAGAATGTCTGACGGAACAAGTTGCTGATGACACTTTGGTGGATGTCTTGCAGTTTTTATCTGTACACTTTGGAGTCAACCGTGTCGGTTTTGCAAGACAATTTCCAGCAACTTCTTGTCAAGAAGCCCTGCGTCTTCATGCAAATAAAGACCGCTTCTTTTGGGTAAAGGATGGACAAATGGTGCTGCTACGTCAGTGCAACTAACATAATAATCAGTGTCTTGTGGTATTACAAGTAGTAACAATAACTTGTAGCTAGCTACTAGTGTTGCTTGTCAATAAAAAATAGAATTTTAAAGCGTGTTCTGTCTATTCTAAGCCATGCTGCTCTAATATACAATACTTCTGTAATTTATAGCCAGGATAGTTCCTTCATATCTGTACTTACAAAGAAACAACCAAAGAAACACACAAACTAATTAATTTTAATGCAAGACATGAGGGCTAAGCCCCAGTGGCGAGGACTGTGAATTGCAATACAAACTTTTGTTTATTTGTAGCCCTGTAGACATAGTTACTGCAGATGATTTCTGTCCTTAGTAACCATTTTCAGTGATGGAACTGAGCCCATGAAGTGGAACTTCTGATGATATGACTAATATTCACACTAACAGTCTTGTAGAAACAGCAGTTTTATTTTTAAGACTCAGGACATAACTGCACTTTAATTATCAACAGCAAGAAAACACAAACACAGCAAAAGTAGTAAAAGATGGTTCCCATTCAATACTGCATTCACTCAGAATTAGCAGAGTGCCAGGAAAGAGAGGACTGGACATCGCTAATGCCAGTGTACGATATAGAACCATGTCAGACAACATCTGACTGTTTCCGATATGCTCTTAACTGATAAGCAAAGACTTTTCAAGATGCATTGAACTATGAACTGCATTCCATTCCAGCACATGCTCAGCTCTCAGTATACCATTATCTGATTTTCATTATTAAGAGCGACAAAAACACATAATACAACAAAATGAATCAAAAGAGGACTCCCGGCATTAACTCAATATTAATTTTATCTAAGTATTAGCTATATACAATTAACACATTGACACTTAGTTAAGTTTTGGTCTTTTTGAAAGATTCGTTGACTATTAGCTACAGTAGCTATAGGGAACTAATTATTTTGTGAGCCACACCCACTCACAGTCACTGGTGTAATGGATTCACTCCCACTGAATACTCAAATTATAAAATCTAAACTTCAATCAATTGTAACATAATCAGAAGACTAATTTTAGAGAGAGTATCAGAATGGCAAATGCTACAGTGAAACCTCTCTACACAGGCCATGCTTAGGGGCCCTTGTAGAGAGTTTGACTGCTTTGAAAGGTTATTGAGGTAGATTCATTTTGTTTAATTCATGTTGGGAGTGTTTGTTTGCTTTTCAGAGTCCCTTGTAAAAAGGTTCCACTTACAAGTCTGATTTCACATGAAGGGGAAGCTCACTTTGCCCCAAAAATCAGTTTGTATTGCAATTCACAAACCCTCGCCACTGAAGAAATTGAAAGCAAAGAAGAGAAAATGTGCTTCTAGCAGTGTGAACGAACAACCAGCTGGAATTAGGGGGTCACAGGTGAGTAAATTTGTTTTCAAGATCCATTGTCTCTTTTGTGGCAAAGATTGTGAGCCAGTCACCCCTAAGCACTGATAGATGGGAATGGGTAGTACAATGTGAATGAAAGGATGTGGAGGGTGTGCACCATTTAAACAAATTGTACTGAAATGCACTGGTGACAGAATGATTCATGAAGTAGCTATAGAAGTGCTACGTGTTGCCATAGTGTGCAATACTTAGCTACCTGAGGCAAGGTACCATGTTTTCTGTCCAACATATGCATTCTGAACAGTTTTCAGCCATTTGTGATGATGCTTTATTAAAGCTATTAATGAAATGTCTGCCAATGACACATGTGTATTTGGACAGCAACTGATCTGCATTACAAGTACACTTGTTTGGTGGGAAGCTTACAAGTAAGCAAATGCTGTCCAAGCCGATGGCACATCTAAGGGATGAGATTACTGTCTGCAGGATCTAGAACAAAATCTGGATCAGAGTACTTTCTGTACAAATAAAATCCCTGTATCAATAAGCAGTTTCACTAGCTACTATTTTTCCTACTTACCTCCTTGCTGCTAGCCAACCACTTGGAACTTTTAATTTCAGGTGACTCATTTCCCCTGAACATGCACATAGAAAATTACTTGCAAATAAAGTTAACTAAATAGCTGAATTGTCTTACTTGCATGTTCTTCCATTTTGAGCTTTCTTTTCTTGAGGTGTCTGGTATGGCTTAGGCCGATATGAAAGTCTACACACTTATTAAAAATGATTTATATAACTACTTGTTATCATTCTACAGACAGTATACAAACACCTTTTCTTAACTTATCCACGTAATTCAATTTTGGCTTCATTGGTTGTATCACAGCAAAATGCAACAGAGCTATTATCTGCACTAGTAGAAGTCATTCCCCGCCAAAAGACCACATCTGAAACAATACTGTATACTCTATTGTATTCAGTGTCAAGTAAATTTGGGTATCCCCAAATATGGGTGTCCTGGGTACCTATATTGGCGAGCGAGCGTAGCGAGCGAGACAGTATTAGGGGTGGATAATGCGAAATCGGGTATATGTTAATGAATGTATGTGTGGATGGTACGCATGCCCTTTGAACGCGCGCGCGGGAAACTTTTTTCAAGAAACAAAAATTTATTCGACCGGTTTACTATGGCATTGAAGACCCTTTTCCAGACCTAATTTCAAAACTTCTCCGTTTTATGGGGGGATACGGAGTGCCGATTGTTGGTTGTCAAGAGCCATTGGTAGTCACAATGTCGTAGTATTAATGCTAAGGAAGCTACTACTTCTCGAGGGAAGCTGAGGTAAGTACGCAATTCCATATTTGTTAGCTAAATATGCAAAATTAACTCTGGCCTTTCTTTTTTGTAGCTAAGAGCTTGTCAACAGTGACTGGTAAATTCAAATAGTCAGATTGGCTCAAATTTGGTACTACAAAAGTTACCACTGCTCAAGAAAATGAGGTAAGAAAGTAATTTTGTATTTGTGTGCTAAAATTGATTGTCTTTTGTATTTGTAGCTGAGAGCTTGTTGTCAAGAATTCACGGTAATTCAGATAGTCAAAGTAACTTAAACTTGATACTACAGAAGTTATCAATACTCAGGAAATTGAGGGAAGTAGTAATTCCATATTTGTTGGCTAAAATTACAAATAATAACATTGGTTTATTTTTTATCATAGCTGAGATCTTGTTCAAGAGTTACTGGTAATTGAGATTATCAGAAGGCAGATGTTTGATAATACAAAAGTTAACAAATTAGGTAGGAGAGTGATTTTGTATTTGTTTGCTGAAATAAAATGTCATAACTGCTATTATAGTGTTTGCATGAAGTAAGCTAAAAATATTAACATTTTATGTTACCTAACTATCAGGCTTGCTCGTATGGCACGCCGTTAGTAACAAAATTAAATGTCACGTTATCAGCTTATAATGTCACATTATTAGCTTATAATGTCACGTTATAAGCCAAGCTTATAGTGCTTATAATGTCACGTTATAAGCACTTAAAATGTCACGTTGTAAGCGCTTATAATGTCACGTTATGAGCGCTTAATAATGTCACGTTATTAGAACATTCATGGATTACAGAAACAGAATACTTAATGTTCTGCGATGAAATGCAGTAAATAGTGTCGGACAATGTCAGTAGAGGGCAATCATATTCATTGCTAACTGGTGGGCTCACATAGTGTAGGACACGCAGCAGTGAGTACGATTTCTGCTCAGTCTTGAAGCAGCCCACTAGAACAGCAACATCATCCTAACATCAATATATTTGTGATGAAATGTAGTCTGAACAAAAACTGCCGGCTTACTTCTATAGCTCCATCATCTGTGAATTTGACAAAGTCTCCAATTGATATTAAGTCAGCATTAGCACTGGTTGTTGCTTTGTATACACATCTACAGTATCTGAGCTTTACGTCTGTACTAATAATCGTAAACCTGGAAGTTTGCTTCACAGCTAACAAAGTAGTATTGCCATAGTCTCTCACAAATAGCATCAGTTGTCCCAGTACTACTTGCCTTCGGTCAAGCTGCATATACATAAAATATGTGATGTAGTATCCAGATTTAACATGGTATTAGGAACTACTCGCTTCTTGCTGAAACAATTAGACGAATACAGTGCATCCTCGCTTATCCAAACACCTTAGGACACGGACATGCATAAAAATTTTCTTTAAGATAAGTGAAATCCATAGAAAATGTTTAAATACATGAGACAGGAATGAGCACCATATGGAAGAGGGGAACAATTGTGCATAATAGACTCAACTTTATTATAGGAGAGGAGGAGATTGTGAGGTAGTGAAAGGGAAAAATGAAATGTAGTAGACATTGTGTAATTGGTGAGCGAGTGAAGCGAGTGAGACACTATAAGGGTGTATTGGGGAAAATTGGTATGTTGTAGATTTGATATGTGTACCTTCATAGTAGCTTTCATGTATGGTAAAGGTTTTAGGTAAGGGTCTTAAGGTAAAGTTTTTTTGATACTGATATGCCAGGACTGTGGCATATATGCATGTCCTCAAGACCACAGTATGCACATGCGGAAGTACAAACAACACACACACACACAGAAACTACTTGCTATATCATTTAATTAGCAATCTCAAAAACCAGTCAAGATATATTTGAGCAGGGTAGTATTGGGGCGGAACTATGTTGTGGGTGCCCACGGGATTGGGAGGCGAATACTAGAACAACTGGATGAATAACAGTAAATATTAGCTTTGAGTCCAGCAGCAGATGCACTCATCTTCAATTGAGGATATGTCAGTGCCAGGCAACAAACTGCCATGAGAAGATAACTGACCACTTGAATGAGAGTGAAATTTGTAACACAACAAGAACAGTAGAATGTTCACAACAATGTTAAGAATAGCTACATCTCTTTCTTTTTTTTCCATTTAATAACCTGTATTTTCGTGAGGAATACTAAACACATAGCTACAGTAAATTGGCAGATCTTACTTGAATACATCCAATATATCACCAGCAAACCAAATGGTATACAAAGCCAATGCAATGTTGTAGCAGATTAATACTAACAATACCTACTTACCTTTGTTTGAATCTGACCCAACCATAATGGATCCCATATTATATAGAATAGTTGATAAGTGTGTAATATTTGCAACTATTGCAGCAACTCCAACATATTATTTTAATAACGTAGGTATGTATTTGATATAAAGTATAGCTATTTCGTATTTCAAAATGCTAATTTTCAATACTGTACACAAAAATAACATTCCTTTTCCATTCACTTGAAACACCTGAAAACCTAATACAAAGTTACAGCCAAGATAGTTGCTAGGTAGTTTTAAACAAGAAGAATATTATGCTACCTATACAACTGCCATTTCAGGATTGTTTTTTTTTCCTTTCAAACATAGGAAGAGCATTTAAAGCACATTGAGACTATATTAAAGCACTCAAGGTCAATGGCATCGCAAAATCAACGAAATACCAGGCCCGTAGGCAGGGGGGGTGCACAGGGGGCACGTAATCTGAACAGTAATAATAACATTGCAGGTAATGTAGATTATGTTTCTATAATAGTGCATTTTTTGTTTCTTGTTGGTTCCGTTATGACATGGCATCCTCTTCTTTGATAATATACAATAAAAATACATGAATTGTTCTTGTTGTAGAATGAACAAGTTTGAATTGCATACAAATTATTGTTTTGCCTTGCAAAATTTGCAGATATACATAGTCTTATTAGATTTAAACAAATCATCACAGTTTTGATGTACCCACAGATTGCAACTATTACATTGTACCCAATAAATATCTTGCGACATACTACCATCGTCTTGTTTGAGACAGACTCCACAAATTTCAGGATGTACATTTTTTAACTTAGAATGTTCGTAAAATATTTGTGTTGGAGTTGGCTTTGAAACCGTCTGTGTTTTACATTCTCTTTTTTTCTTGGTAGAAAAGAAACCTCGTTGGGTTTCATTTACTGCTGTCGAACATTTTCTCTTTACTGGCATGCTTAGAGGGAGTTCCTTAGAGGATACATTTAAAATTGCAATGGCATTTTTGATGTGCTGGTGAACAGTAGCAAGGTTAGTGCTAGAAGAATTTTCCACTAATAATTTTAATTCGTCAATAGACGTCAATACATTTGTCTTTGCAGTATGTTTGCCATGCCTTGATTCAAAGAATGCTTGAGAAAAGTCTGTAGCTTCCATTCTGTTTTCACTTTCTATTTGAGGGTTAAAAGTCACTTGAATAACCAAGTGTACATGTTTACATATGGTGGCATGAATGCTTGCATCCATGCAAGTGCAAGTGAACATGTGTACACAAATGTTACACTTACTACAAACCAGTTGGCAATCACAATTTTCAGCCACCTTAGTGATCTTATACATTGTACAGGGGAAATGTTCAGATTGGACTGTCCATATATTTTTATCAAATGGCTTCACCTCAACTTTGCCAACTAAAGTCAGACATTTTGCATGACGGCGCCTTATTTCACATAGGCGATGTGTATTCTTATTTTTTTCCACCTTGAACAGTCTTTGAAAAAGCTTGTCCCTTGCAATTTTTAGAAGAACAGTTAAAAGTTTATCGATTCGCCTATTCTGTTTGTGCTCTAAATAGACAATTTTTAATATTCTATGTGACGATTCCAAAAACATATTAGTGTTCACCGTAGTTCCAATGCGATAACAAGTAGCCCATTGCTCTAAACGATTGCAATAATGTTTATTGAAGTACGTGTAAAATGAAACACATTTTTCTTCAATGTAGGTGAGAAATGACTGTAATAAAACTCTGAACTGTGACTCTTCTCTTTCTTGAAGTAGCATGCACAACTGATGGTATACTTCAGTCTGCATACTTGTATCACTTACATTTTTCAAATTACGTCTCCAGCTTCTGTCTACATGCCATGCACAAAGGATTTTTTTTGTATTTTCTGTATTAAATACGTTTTTCCAGGCATTAAAATATTGCTCAGCATCATCACTCATAAACCATTTAGGTTGAGCAATTTTCACGTTTTCCTTTATTCTTTCAAAAAAAGTCTGTAATACAACTTCATCCTGTCTGTTTGAAATCAACCACCCGACTGGAATTCCCTCTCCAAATTCATCCATGACTAAGAGTGTTGTGAGGTAGAAGTCATAACTGTTCGTTCCATGTGTATCATCCACACAAATGATATCCTTGTTAAATTTTTTCATCATTTGAACTTGAAAAATGGTCTGAATACCGAGAGCAAAGTCACGCTCTAGTAAACGATTCAGTGAATCTTGTTCTCCTTGTTTCTTAAATAGTAATATAGGATTATCTTCTTCCTTCTCCAATTCATTCACAATTGCTGCTACACTGATTTGATCATTTTTATGCTTCATTATGCCACCAATGTTGTATTGATATTTGATGTTATGTATGTCTTTTTTAGATATCAAATGATCTCGGGATAAACTCTTACTTAAACAATTGTCTCGAATATCGTCAAGTATTCTTCCCATGTCAACACCTTGCTGAAGCTTGGCTGCTACATTTTGACGCAAGTTGTCAGAAAGCTGCAAATGTGAAAGTTGTATGGAATGGCCAGTATGTGTACTGCAGTAGGTTACATGAATGTTTCCACTTTCTCGATCCATAATTGCTTTCATATGAGCTGTACATTGTGAACCAATTTTTCTACTTCCTTGTGATTTTAACTGCCTCAAACTACTTCCTTGACCTCTATAAATACCTGATCTACTGCAATAAAAATACCAAACTTTGACTTTCTGCCTTACTTGAGGTGCACATTTTAATACAAAGTTAGAATTTGTCTTTGATTCTTCAGTTTTCTTCCAACAATCAAAATCATCAAAGCTTTGAAAATTTAACACTTCTACTGATATATTCATTTTGTGAAATTCCTTTTGATGAGCAGTTAGTTTTAGAAGTGAATTAAATCTGTTAAATTAAAAATAAATGAATACAATGATTATATCTGTTATAGCAACTAATGGTTGTTTCTATATAATTTAAGAAGTTGACATACCTGAGATTGCATTGATTACATTGAATACTACCTTTACCGGTTTTGTCGCAATGGACTTCTTTCATGTGTTTTGATAAACTACTGCTATGTTTGTAAGATTTAAAGCAGTACAGACACTTCTTACTGCTGGATGACACATTGTGATTCGTAGCTTCAGGTGAAGTTGATGAAATGCTCCTGTTAGGAGCCATACTTGGAAAATATTTAGAAGAAACAGGAGAGGCAATCCCAGTCGTTTTAATGACCTGGGTAAGTGCTGTTGTGGGCCAAATAACATTGCCCAAACATTTTTGTGGCGATGCAGAACTAGTAGTGTCAGATAGTAGTGATTGTTGGAAGTTTGGGCTAGTGGTTTCAGATACTTGTAACGTTGAGGATACCATACCAGTTGTACTTGGAGATTTACACAATTCTGAATCTGAAATTCGAGATGTAGAGAGCAAAATTGAACAGCCTACTGTTGCAGACTTCTCTACTGCCATTTGATCTAAAATTTTTGATTAAACTTAACATTAATACATACGGTATTAGCTATTGTTGTTGTTTTTTGTTTTTACCTTTCTGTGAATTGGAAATTGTTGTTAGTTGTGGTCCAGAGATTTCAGCTTGTTTAGCCAATTCAAATCCAAACATAGCAGCCCGGGTTTCACTCTCTCTAATATAACATATAGTAATTGCAACCGACAATGTTAACCTTGAAGCTAAAAGAATATTAAAATATGTAAAATTAACTAATTCAGTTTTGATCAAGAAATTGAAACACAAGCAAAGCAGCGTTACGAACTTTAAGTATTAGTGGCCCATCATTAAATATATTTCAAACAGCTGTTTGTGAAATAACATATTTGCTGACCATCAATGTCCAAACTGCAGGCATACAATTTTTTTTTTAATTTTATTCACTAACTTAATGAGACATCCATTCAAAAGTTCTTCTGTCATGGCTTTTCTGATTATCTCAGTATGTTGCTGTGTAATTAAAAAGTGCATCAAAAAATTTATAACTAATAAAATCTGTTATATACCTGAGTGAAATCCCATTCTTTCTCAAAAATGTGATATAAAGCAAACTTTAAGATAAAACAATGTTTCATTTAAAATTACCAACTTATATGTTAATGCTACAACACAATACCTGACAGGCAAATACACCACAATCATATGTATTTGTTTGCTTTGGTTGATCCTGCAACAAAAGCATTTACTAAGTGAAAAAACAACAACATCAGTTATAAGCATATATACCATCCTGTGAATATACTGCCATTTGCTCCAATCTGGAGCTGCACAGTTCTGATCCTTACATCGAAACTCAATAAATGATCTATTGGTAGAAAAGGTTATTATATTACTTCATTATGTAAAACACGAATAAAAAAACAAATGTATACTTCATTTGATTCCACGATTCTTGGTAGTCTTGCTTATACGAATCAAAGTATTCTGCTCTTTGTCTCCAAATATCAAGTATCTAAAGGAAAAATAGAAATTTTATGGTGAATTGGTAATTAGATTGCAACATGAGATGACTTCCTGGTCATTACCAGTAAGGTCCAATGTGCATTCCCAAGATTTATAATACTGAGAATGTAATCTTGCTCAAGTAGCTTAACCTGCAAAAGTAATCATTAATAATAATTCTGTGACATTTATCTTTATTTCTCACTTTGCAGAACCACAGCTTTACAGCTGCATATCCACCTTTTAATAGTTGACTATAAAAGAATGGTGCCAATACCACGACCTTCTTTTTAATCTAATAGGGTTTAGTCATATTGAGCAATTGACACAAATACTTGAGTTGCTTACCTTAACAGCTTCCTTTGCTACCAGTTCCATATAGTTTGTCAAAATCTATTCCAATTTGAATTATTAATACATGTATAGTCATACGTTTTCATACCTCATCAGTTAGCCAAGATTTTCTTTCCAGTGAATGTAAGTTAGACATGCACATATGGCTTTGATGACAATCTATAATAATGACAATTGCGTATTTTCAACTCATTAACTCCATGCTTGCAAACGTACCTCTTTCAAGTTCATACATGGCAATTACTGGATATTGCATAGCAACTGTTGATGAACTAGTTGGCTCCACCTGCATATTTAATTATTGATACAGACTCAATAAATGACTTTCTCATTTTTTTAAATCGTGCATTAAATTTATACATTCATAAACATAACTAAATTAATGAAGTTTATTTCTTACCTTGCTATCATCAAAGAAAAACCATTGATTGTTAAATTGTGAACAACGCACATATGCCATGTAGTGTCCACTATGATTATTGAAGCGGACATAGTTTATTATAGCAGTGAGTCTGTATGTTTTTCTTTCTTGTTGTTTTCCTGTCAATAGTTGAATGTTCATCCCCTAATAATGTATGTTGTATAGTAAATTTATCATAATATAGAAGACAACCCCTTACCTGAACTTGAACATTTAATACATTCGAGTTACTTTAAATATGAAAAACAAAAAGTGAATAAATTGACACCTAGCTACATTGATTGTGCTAACCTGTTGATGTGAACACACAACATTCTGGGATGTCCTGAAATATATGTGGATATTGTGGCACTTCCTTTTTTATTACAGCTATTTCCAATTGTACATTATAAGCCATTCTTAAAATAGAATAGTAAACTAACCCTGAACATGTAAAATCGTGAACTATATCCTCTTCAAAGTGTCTGTCAATGGCTTCTTGAATTTGAGTATTTCTTGTTCCCTGTGAATTTAATCACAATTAAAGATCACAATATTACCCTATTATTTACATTACAATAACAACAGAAGTAGAAAGGTCAATGGAGTTATAATTAGAGCCTGCCAGAGTAACACTTTTCAAAACATATTATTCTACTTTTTTGTTCTTGAATATTGTTATTATTCTGAAAAATTCTTATTATTCTGAAATAGTCTTATTATTCTGAAACATATTGTCATTATTCTGAAATATTCTTATTATTCTGAAATATTCTTATTATTCTGAAATATTCTTATTATTCCAACAGAATGTGAAAATACAAAATGATCTGTATCATTGCTGGTCACCTGCAATTATTTTCATTTTTTAATTTTTCTCTACCATTTTCATGAATTTTAGTATGGTCAAAATATGGATGCAAAATAAAAAAATATTCCATCCGGTAGCTACTTTACTATAATTTGAGTTAGAACAATAACACTCGGCAATTTGAGTTAGAACAATAACACTCAGCTACATAAGTATCCTATTTTGGGCCTATAGCTAATTACGTTTTTATTGGCAATTATTCCAATATGCACTTAATATTCCCACAGAGCTAAAAATGCTAGCATAATCTAATAGTTTATAGAAATAATGCAGAAAAAACTCTAATATAATGACACACTTACATCACTATAAACTTCCAAACATGGAGAACTCGTGACACCTGAACTGTATGTCTTCCCACATGACTTACAGTGAGCTATTTTATATAATTATTCCAATGATCAAATGAATTTAAAACAATTTTAGCCAAAGAAATTTTAACTAAAAATGAATGAAAAATTAAGACATAGTAATATTTTACTTGAGCATTCTTCTTTAATATAACAATACTGCTTCAATTTCATTTTAATCCTGTAAAGAAAATTAAACTTAATATAATACATACGACAAAAAAAATACATGTTTGTACTTTGCCATTGAGAGTTCAGATAATTGGTCCATAAAAAATCCATAAAATTCATGAACATCTTGTTGTTGACCTCTAACTAAGGATGGATTATTATCTGACCAAAAAAACTCAGTAAATACATGCATGCATGCACACACACACACACACACACACACACACACACGTTTGTCAAACTCCTGAGAAAAGAAGACCACTAGATGTTTTCAAAAAGTATTAAATTTTATTCTAATGTTAATTACTGTGTGATAAACTTGATTAATAGACTGAATGTCATAATGGCAATAGGTGTATAGGTTGGATATGTCGGCAAGTCGGGGATTTGACCAAGCACACTCCAGTTGAACTTCGGGATTTTCCTCCTCACAAGAGGTTCAGTCAGTCTAATCTGAGAAGGAGGTCACTGCCACCAGGGTACTGAGGCTTAGCTAAGTTGCTTATAAACTGTATTTAAGTTTTTAGGCTTAACGTTTAGATTTGCACAAAACAACATACAGACTCAGAACTGACTAGCAGGCTGTGGGCCTGGCAATACATAGCAGGGTCGGATCCAGAATTTTGAAAGGGAGGGGGCTGAAGGATCATACTGGTTTACACAATTGAAATTGTTTTATTTATTGTGATATAGTGCAGCTATGCAATATGAATGTACTCTACTAAAAATAAATTACAATATATTCTTCACAGTTCAATTTATTGTATACATCACAATTCGTCTGGGATGATTCAGTCCCCAAAGCCCCCCCCCCCCTGGATCTGACCCTGCATAGTATGCACAAGTTCCACAGTACCACAAAAGGTGACACAGCAAAAAGGTGACACAACAGAATGATTGCATCATGCAGGTTAAAATTTAGTCAATTAACAATCACAAACACACACATATGCACAGTTATAAGTTAATCTTCTCCTGTGGGGTGTCCTTGTGGCGACATTCCCACAGATATAAAATTGACATTGATATTGAATATTACTATACAGCTGATATGAGCCCACAAGAAATAATCCATATTTTAGAGAGTAGCCTCACTGGCTGGAAAATATTTACTTATTCTCCTGTGTACCGTATGTTGCAAGTCGAGGTTAACCATCCTACAACCCAATAAAAATATTATATGTAGTTACATCTGAGGTGGATAGACTTATGTCTTGCCAGGAGCCAGACAGTACAACCACCAGCTGGATTCAAAAATGATCCTCTTTTAATAAACAAGTGATAATTATAGATAGGTATTGTAAGCTCCATTATGCTGTATTAACCACAATACAATAAAGTATCAGTAAATATTTAATGATACCCTGACAAAACTCACTTTCAAGGGATTGAACAAGGCAATGGGCATCAATGATTTTCTTCTTTTTTGAAACCTCCTCACAGAAGTAATGTAACGTGGTTATTCCACAGGATCCTATCAAGAACATTAAGTTTTCGTTTCACTTTTTGATTGTTAATATAGGTTTTTGTTTGATAGAGTTTGTGAATGCAACTCACTAATAACCAACATTTATTTTGCTACAGCTAAGCAGGAACTAAATAAATCCTAATCTACAAAGTATTATCATACCTGATGATTGGCATCTTGTGCAAGATGAAGAAGAATGAGCCTGAACAACTTCCTGGCTTAAATCAAAGAATGTGGAATTATTAAGTAAACACTGCAGTATGCTATTGGCATAGCAATTATTTTCAGTGTTATTTATTCCTGGTGGCTTGCTGGTTACTCGGTCTTTACTATCTCTTCTCTTCATCGTGTTGACTTCAGATCTCACAAAATACGACAATACAACGTACTTGCACGCGCTACTAATCACGCATAGTATTTGCGAACTCAGCATTTTATGGCTAATCTTCTCCCGCCAGACGCATGTGCGGTTGTAAGTCAATGCGCTCTTTGTCATGGTTAAGCCGTGCGCAACAGTATTTACTTGAAAATACATTGTCCACTAGACTACTGCGAAGGTAAGTCTGTGTAGGTGCATGTCCAGTTGTGTCAAAGCATTGTGTTTTACAACCACTACTTAGCTAAAGAATATCACAAAGAAAACTTTTAAATAACGTGTATTGTTTTGTTGTTGTTGTTTTCCTTCCGAGCCTTTGCAGAGAGTTGTTACTATGGCACTGAAATCCCTTTACCGTGTATGCTAAACTTAAAAACTGGACCTTATTTTCAGTAGCTTCAGTAGCTTCAGTGTTAGAAGTCAAAATCATTCATATAAAAATAGTATAGTCTTTAGGCTCGCTCGCCATTTGTGCTCAAGCCATCACTAGTTATATATGTATGTATGTATGGATGGTACGTATGCTCTTAAAACGCGCGCGGGGAACTTTTTTCTCCTAAAAACACGGCTATTTAGGCTTGACTGCAGTTTATTCTGAAACTACAGCATTAAGCAAACCTTACTTTATACTTAAGCTCCAAAGTATGAGAAAATTCATGCTAAAACGCTTGTTTTCAAGACACAAAAAGTTGATTCGACAGGTTACTATGGCATTGAAGACCCTTTTCCAGACTTAATTTCAAAACTTCGCCGTTTTATGGGGGGATACGGAGTGCCAGTTGTTGGTTGTCAAGAGCCGTTGGTAGTCAGAATGCCGTATTATTAATGCTATGGAAGCTACTACTTCTCGAAGGAAGCTGAGATAAGTACGCAATTCCATATTTGTTAGCTAAATATGCAAAATTAACTCTGGCCTTTCTTTTTTGTAGCTAAGAGCTAGTTAACAGTGACTGGTAAATTCAAATGGTCAGATTGGCTCAAATTTGGTACTACAAAAGTTACCACTGCTCAAGAAAATGAGGTAAGAAAGTAATTGTGTATTTGTGTGCTAAAATTGATTGTCTTTTGTTTTTGTAGGAGGTGAGAGCTTGTTGTCAAGAATTCAAGATAATTCCGATGGTCAAAGTAACTTCAATTCGATTCTACAGAAGTTATCAATACTCAAGAATGATGTAAGTAGTAATTCCATATTTGTTGGCTAAAATTACAAATAATAACATACTGGTGATTGAGATTATCAGAATGGTTGATGTTTGATACTACAAAAGTTACCATTAATAAGGTAAGAGAGTGATTTTGTATTTGTTTGCTGAAATCAAATGTCATAACTGCTATTATAGTGTTTGCATGAAGTAAGCTAAAACATAGTAACATTTTATGTTACCTAACTATCAGGCTTGCTCGCCATTTGTGCTCAAGCACACCACTAGTTTATTTATTGTATATATGTATGGACGTACGTAAGGCATTTTTGTACTTTGACCCTCGCGTTTTTGTGTTAGTTCGGTTGTCGACCCCGTCCCAAATTGCACTAAACAGAATCCTCTGGTTTATCGATCAGTACCCGTATTACCCTAGAAATTGAATTGTTTACCGTTTTGAATTCTTTTGCCGGTGCAGTTAAAACTTGACAACTTAAGGGACTTCCATTTCTATTGAGTTAGTGATGGTGGTAAGTCAATGCGCTCTTTGTCATGGTTATAAGCCGTGCGCACAGTATTTACCTGAAAATACATTGTCCACTAGACTACTGCGAAGGTAAGTCTGTGTAGGTGCATGTCCAGCTGTGTCAAACATTGTGTGTTACAACCACTACTTAGCTAAAGAATATCACAAAGAAAACTTTTAAATAACGTGTATTGTTTTGTTGTTGTTGTTTTTTCCTTCAATTCAAGCAGTTGCAGAGAGTTGTTACTATGGCACTGAAATCCCTTTACCCTGTATGCTAAATTTAAAAACTGGACCTTATTTTCAGTAGCTTCAGTGTTAGAAGTCAATAAAAATAGTCTAGTCTTTAGGCTCGCTCGCCATTTGTGCTCAAGCACACCACTAGTATGTATATGTATGGATGGTACGTATGCCCTTTAAACGCGCGCGGGGGTACCTTTTCCCCCCTAAAAACACGGCTTTATAGGCTTGACCCCACTTCCTTCTGGTACTACAGCTTTAAGCAAGTCTTACTTGAAACTTGGGCTCCAAATTGTGAGATAATTCCTTCGAAGCGCTTGGTTTTCAAGTCCCAAAAAGTTACTGCGAACGGTTACTATGGCATTGAAACCCTTTACCAAACGTAATTTGAAAAACCTCGTCGTTTTTTGGAGCTGCTAAATGCCGCTCGTTGGTTGTCAAGTGCCGCTGGTAGCCAGAGCAGCTAAAAATATAAACCAAGAGAGAGAGCCACTATTACTTGGGAGAAGCTGAGGTAAGTACGTAGTTTCATATTTGTTAGCTAAAATTACAAAAAATAACTCTGGCTATGTTTTTTTAGAGCTGCGAGCTTGTTCACCAGTTACTTGTAATTGAGGTAGTCAGAATGGCTGCAATTGGATACTACAGAAGTTACCACTGTCAGAATACCTTATAACAATGCTGAGGAAGCTACCATTATACTAGAGGAAAACTGAGGTAAGTACTTAATTCCATATTTGTAAGTTAAAATTACAAAAATAACTCTGGCCTTTCTTTTTTATAGTTGAGAGCTTGTTGTCAAAAGAGACTGGTAATTCAGATAGTCAGAATGGCTTCAATTTGATACTACAGAAGTTACTAGTACTCAAGAAAATGAGGGAAGAAAGTAATTTTGTATTTGTTTGCTAAAATTAATTGTCTTTTGTTTTGTAGCTGAGAGCTTGATATCAAGAATTACTGGTAATTGAGATAATCAAAATAGCTTAAATTTGTAACTACAGAAGTTAGCAATACTCATGAAATTGAGGCAAGTAGTAATTCCATATTTGTTGGCTAATATTACAAAAATAACACTGGCCTATTTATTTTGTAGCTGAGAGCTTGTTCAAGAATTACTGGTAATTGAGGTAGTCAGAATTGCTCAAGTCTGATACTACATGAGAAGTTACCATTACTCAGGTAAGAATGTAATTTGGTATTTGTGTTTGCTACTGATATTATACTGTTCTGCATGAATTAAGCTAAATTATACATTCTGTAGTAACAATTGTGTAGTTTTAACTAGGCACTCGCTCGCCATTTGTGCTCAAGCACACCACTAGTTTATATATATATTTGGACGTACGTATGTCATTTTGTACTATGATCCTCCGTATTTTTGTGTTCGCTCCGCGTTCGACCCCATCCCAAACTTCACTAAACAGAATCCTCCGGTTTAGCGACCATTACCCGTATCACCTTAGAAATTGAATTGTTTACCGCTTTGAATTGTTTTGCGGGTGCAGTTAAAACTCAAAAACTTATGGGACCTCCATTTCTATTCGAGTTAGTGGCGGTGGTAAGTTAATACGCTATTTGTCACAGTTATAAGCCCTACTCAACAGCATTTACTTGAAAATTCATTGTCCACTAGACGAACCACGAAGGTATGTCTTGCGTAGGTATGTTCAGTTGTGTGAAAGTATTGTGCATTACAACTACTATTAAGAATATCACAAAGAAAGCTTTAAATAACATGATTTGATTTTGTTGCTTCTTTTTCAATTCAAACAGTTGCGGGAGCGGTTACTATGGCATTGAATCCCCTTTACCGCATACGTAATTTAAAAACTCGACTTTATTTTAGTAGCTTGAGTGTTAGTTGTTAAAATCAATCATTTAACAATAGTGTAGTTTAAGGCTCGTTCGCCAATTGTGCTCAAGCACACCACTAGTTACGAAAAAATGGGTGCCCCATACCCGTATTTCCAGAAATATAGGTACCCCCGTACCTATATTTACGGGAAATATGGGTATCCTTGCGGAAATATGGGTATCGCCCTTTTATTAAACTGGTTACTGAGGAGTGGAGCGAGCGGGTTGAAGTGGCAGAGCAGAGGAGGAATGGGCAAAGCTTAAACCAGTGAGTTAGCCTTCTAACGCGCTTAAAATGAGGGCAATTATCTTTACTAAAACTGTGTAGTATGTTGGTTCTCGCGTTTTTTTAAAGCTACTTTCTACAAGCAAACCTATACAGAGGAATGGGAAAAGCTTAAACCAGTGAGTTAGCCTTCTAACAGCACTTAAAATGAGGGCAATTATCTTTAATTTTATACTAAAACTAGCTTAGCTAGCTAGATAAAATATGCTACTTATGTTATATATTGTGCTTATGGCAGTTCCTTTTACTTTTACCAATAATATTATGCTCATTAATGATTTATATTTTATTTTACCCAAATTTCTTTATGCATTGTCCCAAAAATTTACCTTTTATTTTTCTAATAAAGTACCAATATTTACCATTAGATTCTAATTGACAAAAAAAATCTCACTAGCTACTTTCTTTTTTTTAAGCCAGTTTCCTCTTTTCCCTGCAAACAGATTGTGAAGAAGCCTATTTTCCCTTTCCCTGAAAATTATTTTTCCCTCTCTTGTTTAGGTTGATCTCTTATTGAAATAAAACCTTCAGCTCTTAGCTTGTCTTTCACTCTCTCATTCCTTTTGTCTGAACTGAAGCAGAAGATGGTTTTTAAAATGTTCAATCCTGACTGTGTTGGAGTTTGACAATGATAGAAAACAAACCACTCTTTTGCTGAATGTGTGTATTTAATCATATAAATGGTATAAATAAATGTTTTAGCTATATTGTTACTATAACACGAAGATAAAAACAATCCTAGGAATAGCATGAGCAAAAGCTTAAAATATCATAAGAAAACACACACTAATAGTGATTCCAGATTCATACAACAGATTACATGGAAGTTAATGATGCTGTATATTATATAGTGTTGGGGGAGGGTGAATGAGGCAGACTGACATGTTAAGGCCATTACTATTTTAAAACTAAAATGTGAAGTATGATCTTATAGCATATTATATAACTAAGGATACAAGCATTCTTAGCAAGATCTAATATATTTATTTTTTCAAGTTTCTCTCAACATATTATGTGAATATAAATGTATTGACTCAGAAATATGATGTAGTAATGTAAAATATAGCTAACTAGCTGAGTGACACAAAAGTACCAGTAGTAATAATTAAAATCAAACATTTACAAGTTTCATGCCTACGAGCTACAAAATCAATGGTTCAGTTCAAAATGCATTACAGACACCTGCTACAACAATAGTTTTTGGCATCATACAACTCCAAATTGATGTCGTCACATTTTGAATGATACCATTCTTTACATTGGGAAGACTTGACTAATGGACCCTTTACCGTATCAGCTTTATCCCAAGATAGGCGACAAGTACAAAACACTGGCACCATTTTCACGAACTTGATTCTACTCTTCGTGTTTTTTTGCCGACAACGAGTTGATACTGGAAACATATCTATTTTCTCTTTATCCACGCACAAATCAAAATGTGCTCGCATGGCAGACTGGTTAAACTGAATACCATGTGGATCTAAATCACAACAAAGGGCATACGCAAAAGCGATGGAAAAAAGACCACAGTCTGCATATCCAATTTGTCTCTGAACTTCAACTAGTCTTACAGTAAAATCGGAATATTTACATTTCAATACAACTGCAATTTGTCGCTTAAGAGACGGAAAGAAAGAGTTTCCCAAACAACATGGTCTACAGGACACCCTTCTCCTACAACGTTTTGACCAATATGAATCAGATGATTCTCAGTTTGTTCAAATAGTTCATGTCAATGGCAACCATTGGCTGTGTGTGTCAAACAAGTTCTGTCCTGCAGGAACTGTAGACGTATAATGCTCACCTGGCACTCAGCACACTTACAGCATTAATATGCGTATCTGTCAGTCATTCTCCTCTTTTTAACATCTCTTGATCAGATGTTAACAGTCCCAGCCGCTTGTTCCAATAATTCCATTCCATTCATCATTGGATACTGGTGAGTCATTCAACACAATACTGGAACTATTCAATGTGTCACTTGAGTTAGAACAACTTGGCTGCAGACTTGTAGAACAGCAAGGTTTTCTATAATTTAATACATATTATCACTACATACATGCTATATACAAAGGGGTATTCTTTTAATTCAATATCTAGCAAATAACATTTTAAAGGAGTACCTTGAGGTGTAATTTTGGCTACTTTCACTGTTTGCCCTCATTTCCTTCACATTTCTTTGCTACAAAAGTAAATTACATTACAGAATGGAAATGAAATTTTGAATTAACATAGCTAGCTACCATCAAACTTCTTCATTAGGTCTTCATATAATCTCCAGCTTTCTGGACCAAGCACAGATGCTGCGGATACAGTTGTAGCTAATGGTAAATTTACATAGCTAGAGAGCAGAACAAACCTGTTGTTGTAGAGACATTTCGTAGAACACACTGATTCTTACGCACATAAGTATACATAATACTTCTAGCCTAGTAAACAATAAATTATTAGTGATTGTTTACCCCAATAAATGATCCAATAACAAATACCTCACTCTTGCTAACACTGAATAAATCCATGATGAGACACAAGGCTTCTGGCAGCAAGACATCCATTGTGTATGAAAAAATCTGTTTATGACAAAATTGACATTACCATTGGAATAATTGACAAATAGCCTATCATTACCAAGCTTGACTTGTCATTGCAACAAAACTTAGAAAGGAGAAATTCAATTACCTCTTCAAATTGAGATAGTGTTATACATGTAATTGAATGACTTATTTTTCAACATTTCTATAAGTATAAAAATAAGTAAATCAGTATAAAACATTACGCATATTCAGTGAGTATAACATACGAAGTTTCTTGCATGAAGTATTAATGAAGTCATTATAGCTAGGGCACTCATGTTCCTGCCACTACAGTAGATACGCATGAATGCATACTTTTTAATATATTTATGTATGCATGTATGTATGTATCCGTTTAAATGTATGTATCCGTTTAAATGTATGTATTTATGAATGTATGTACATTTTATAGCACTGTTTTGATTATTAAACGTAAAACAAAAATTAATTACAGTGAGATGAAAAACATTTTAGTTAGCTATCTAAACCTATTGTTGTAAAACTATAGCTAAAACAATTATTATGTGTTATCGACATTTTGGCTGTGACTCATGCAAGTGAGAATACTTAAGGTTACGGGGTATAGTTTCACCCACACATCTAGTGCATGCTGATTTCAAAACCACGCAGGGGGTTGTGGTTCTCACTTGGTCAACTTTAAGTGGTGTGGTTGTATTATGTAATACTAGTACTGTACATGTAATGTAATAGAATGAATTCAGAATCTGCAATTGACAACTGTTTTAGAATGAATTGGTTTTAGAATTCATGGTGTGAAATTGACATGTTCTCTTATGCCTCCATTTCTATGTCTTGGACAAGCCAATTCTGCCAATAATGATGAAAAATAAAATACTTTTGCTGTTCTCAGATGTTGCTGCCACCATTCAGGGTTTCTTTGAACTCGTTCGACATAAATATCTTTGTTAGTTCGTATAACAAAATCACACCAGTTTCTATCAGTACAATAGAGTTGGCATTGGATTTGAAAATAATAGGCGTGCCTGACTTTGAGCTTCAATGTATCATTTTTTTTCTCCAAACAAAAACCAGAAGAACTACATGCGTCTGCTAATGAATTCTCACGATCACGATAAGGATTTTTAATTTCAATTATACCATGTGGATAGGTGTCATCAGGGTCATACACGAATCCATCTGGGCTAGCACCTAGCCATGGATTAGCAGTTGAAACTATGAATCCACACTTGGATACACATAACTTGTCGTGACCTCTCATTCTTTGAAAAGTAATGTATTCTTCAATACTCTCTGTTTCTTTTGCTGAGCCATATCGTGTTGCTGCGTTACCCCTGAAAGTGCTATAAAGCAATTCTTCTACTTTTTTGCTCTTTTTAGTTGTTTTTTTCATTTTTACAATGCTTCCTATTCTGGATGCAGTTACACGTAGTCGGCGCTCCAAGATCCACTGCTGATTATCAGCCTGATTTTTTGTTGTTAGCTCAATTTGAATTGCCTTTTCTTTGGTGACTGCTACCTTTGTATTATAGAAACCATGCATAAGCTCAACCAAATGATCTTCAGGAATGTCACTAGAAATGTCTTCAGGTGTAATTCCTTGATCATGCCTGTTATATACTCTGCGAGCTGCTGTAGTATCATCTGTTCTTGCATACTTGCTCTTCCTTCTGCTCTCTTTCGCTTCCTCAGTTGCTTTCCTTTTACGATCTTTTCCTACTCTATTCATAGAACATTCTGCAACTTTTTCATACACTTTGTTAGGAGATGCTCCAGCCATTTGCTTCCACACCTTCGGACCCCAATCTTTTCCCAGATTTTGCTGTAGTCCTGCTCCCATGCACCTTCCTTCCCACGAGCCACTCTGCGACCTGTTTATTACTTTACCTCCATCAAACTTTGTCCGAATGTGCATCCAGCACTCAGCCAAGTTGGTGGTACAATTCCCTAGAAGCTGATCTGCCTTTCCAACTAGCCTGCTGAGTGCAACTTGCACATCATGGAAAAGTTTAGGGTTAACTTCAATTGGTTCACTTCCACCCTGCCGCACCTCCTGCTCTACTGTCGGGTCATCATCGGCCATGGTCTCTCTCCACAACTCTTCTTGATTGCTAGCAATCACTAAAATTAAATAATATAATAATTATATTTCTTCAATATTACAAATATTTTTATGAAGTCTATAAGGCAAAATTTTCTACTATGGAAAGTTAATAATAATTAAAAAAAAGTCATGCTTTGATAATATATAAGTCTCTAGAGCACAATAATACACAATAAATCAAGGTTATCGAATATAAAACTAAGACTAATACAAATAAAAGCTACTCCATTCTATAAAATAAGAAGTTAACAAGTTGTTCTTTTTAAACTGTTTCTCATTAACTATAAGCTTAATTGTTATTAATGTTATTATTATTATTATTATTAGTAGTAGTAGTAGTAGTAGTAGTAGTAGTTTCATAATTATAATAATAATTATTATTATTTACCTTCAAGATCCTCATCATTATTTATACACTCTTTGTCTCCAGATGATGCATTCGACTCAGACAGGTCACAATTAGTAGTTTGTGGTGCAGCATCACTGGTTTGACCACAGGACACTGAAGGAGTAGTAACTTTAGTACAAAAATCTGGGCTACAGTGAGTATGAATCCCAAAGCAATGTCTTGGGCCATTAATGAGATCCTTCTTCAAAAGTGAGAGTGCCTTCACTCTATCAGACTCTTTACTTCTCATTTTAATGGCGCATCGGGCTGCGCTGACTAGTCGCTTTCTCATTTTCAAGGTAAGTCCACCAATTCCTTTATAAGAAGGATTGTCCTTTACTAGCTGTTCCAGCGCTCCTCGATAGCATTTACAAATGTGGTTAGCACACTCAAGCTTTTGTATGTAATGTCCCCAGCCTGGTACGTTCTGGATGAGAGTTGGGTGGACGGAACTATCACCATCACCTATGAACTTTGTGAAACGGATACCATGCATTCGTTCAGCGTTTGTAAAACCCTCTAAAAGAATATCGGTTTCCATCTCCGATGAAGATGCATTCCAGTATTTGTAACATGCATGCTGGTCTTGAGGAATATGCAACGTACAAGCCTGGCAGAACTTGTTACGGACTCCAATGTACAGCAATTTCCCGGTCTCCTTTCCAATAATTATGGCCACTCCAGATTTTGCATTATATGAATGCTTGTGTGACCGTTTGCTCCACCCCCCATCAACTATTACTGTAATAGCTGGTACACCCTCACAGAAGCTATTATTCTGTATTGCAATATCCCTCTCCATTCTTCCAGCTTCCACCATTGCCTCGTTTAGTGCACGTCCCCACATCTCACCTATATCCCTATCTGTTTTGGTAAAGCATTTCTTTGTCATGACTGGGATACCGGTGACACTCATCATCTCTTCCAGCCGGCTATGTCCACCACCAGTGATCATTTGACCCCACACTGCGGCTAGGTTACACTCCCATGTACAGAGTTAACATTAATTATTAGCTAATTGGTTTAAAATTATGTAACTGTAGCAAATAAATAAATACAGTGGAGCTACTATTTTAGCAAGTAAATTCCAGGTTAATATGAAGCATATAAACCAAAGGTGCGAACCCTGAGCACTATTACACACTACCTAGCTATTATAATATAATCTCCTTCCAAAGAACAAGTAATCTGTTAGCTATTAGAATGAAAATGGTACATGGAAACACTGTCTTCATAAGAGAAACTTGACTAGCCAGAAACATTCACCTGTATGCAATTTCAACACAAAACTTCACTTCTTTCAACTCCGTTAACTTCCCTGAGCATAAAGCGAACTACACTGCTGGCTACAGAAATCATTTGCTCACATGATTATGACGTGATGCTAGGGGGCGTTGCCCATAAAAGCTGGTACTTACACGGATTTGAAAGCTTCGCATTATATTATTTGAACTAATTAATTACTATTTATGGATGCACCAAGAATTATTTTAAATAGTATGTGTCAACGACAGGATATTTTTAAAACTAAAAAGCAGAATTTTATCATTAAATGAAATATCTGGCCTACATTTTTACAAATCAAAACCAAAATTTACACTACACTCACCTGCTGTAACCCTTGGGACCCTTCACTTTGGTGGACGTTTCGAATGCTATCACTTTTTCGCAAGATGAACATCTACTTTCCAGGATAGATGCAAGTCCATCTCTGCTTTCTCCACTAAGTATGATGAATCCCTCACATTCAGATGAATGCTTTGTCAAATCATAAATATATTCCTGAAGTTTACTAATATAGTTTTTCATTTATAGCCAGCTTGGTCTTCTTTACAACTCCTTTTCCTCTTGTAGTACACATGCCTGTGAGAGCTATTTCTCTTGTTATTTTTATTCTTCTTATTCCCCATCTTCTACGGCTTCGAGCAGGCCGAGTTACAGCTGATGCGTGGGCTTTTTGGCGGGGCCGCGGTTGTTTTGGCGGGCCGCGGTTGCTCCGCAGTTAATAGCCTTGATACGCCAAGAGTGCATCTTTTTTCTCGGCATTTCTGACCGAAAATACGCTGCTCTAGTACGGAATTCACAAGCTACTCCAATTAAAGGAGTAAGGAGCAGGGCGGCACGAAAGAATTTTTTTTAAATCGTTTACCAGACTCGCAGTATTACCGTTAGAAGTATCCCTGCTAGCCGCTCGCGTCACTGCTGGCACCTATAAAAGGTATTTTGAACTTTTTCTTGGCTGCTAGAGCTAGACTAACAACGTGTGGCTCTAGACATGTTTATAATTTAGTTGCATAATACCTAGCAAGGGCGGTAGGAGCGCTATTATGAGAATAAATTGCCGACTAGTTACCAGGAAAATATCAGATTATTAGGCCCTTTATTATCACTGGATCAAGTATATAGAGATGGGATTGTGCTTAAGTAGCCCTTAATATTTTATAACTGTAACTGAGAAATACAAATAAAAAAATTTGTTGATAAAATTAGGAGAAATATAAAGTATGAATATTCATGAGTAACTCCACCACGTAACCTTAAAGTATAGTTAAATTAGTCAAGACTTGCTAGTCTCTATTGATCAACTACTCATAGTATTCTTGCTCAATTAAGACTCCATCATAAGTGTAGGGTTAAGTAGTTGTCGGAAGCCCTGACTCAACTTATTCATGGTCTAGCAGCCGCTCCCGACGACGCTGCCACCAGAATCCACAGAGTTCAAGTAGAGTTTTAAATCTATCTTGATATTAGTGAACTGATGAGACGCATGCGTGACTGTTATGAACTTTATCATCGGAATAATAGGGCCTACAACAATAGGCTTTTAACAGCTTAGAATCACAACACACAAAAGAAGGTAAAGGACAGCATACTATGAATACAGCATGTTATGAATGTGGTAAGGTGTGGTACAATAAGCGGTAATGATACACATAATGCACAAATAAGTTCCACATCATTCGCTCCTCACTTTAAGAAGTTTCGGTAGTAGCCGGGTTGTAGTAGTCAGGTGGGTGTCTCTGGCGCTGAGAACGTCGCAGTATTTTGGGTTCACTTGTGGGGGCAGGAGTTGGGGCAGTGTCAGCTGGAGTAACACTATTTTCAAGTGGCACGACATCATTGGTAGAAGAAGTATCCTCTGAGGAATGTTGAGGAGCATCCGCTTCGTTGGTGCCACCGGCTCTGCTTGCTGGCCAGTCGGGACGACTGCTGTTCTCAGATGAACTACTCTGTACAGGGGTTTCATTAGTGTTCCCACAAGGGGCTAAGTGTCGTATGGACACAGTAGTTTCCCTTCCATCAGCATGTCGTATGTGGGCATATTGTGGGTTTGCCTGTAGCAGCTGAACCTCATCTACCAAGGGGTCAGTTTTATTAGCACGCACATGACGCTTGAGGAGGACTGGACCAGGTGTGGAAAGCCAAGTTGGAACCGATCCTCCAGTAGACGATCGCCTCTCAAATCTGAAGAATCTCTCATGTGGCGTGTTATTAGTAGCTGTACACAGTAGAGATCTTATGGAATGTAGAGCATCGGGGAGCACATCTTGCCAGTGTGTAACAGGTAGTCCGCGAGTCTCCAAGGCCATCCTTATAGTCTTCCAGATAGTACCATTGTACCTTTCTACTTGGCCATTACACGCAGGGTTGTACGGAGTAGTACGGCTGGTGGCCACGCCTCGACTCATGAGGAACTGACGAAGCTCTTCACTCATGAAAGAGGAGCCCCTATCTGAGTGGATATAAGCTGGCATTCCGAAGAGAGAAAAGAGCTGACATAGGCACTTAATCACTGTAGTAGTACTGACATCTTTGCAAGGGAACACAAACGGGAAGCGGCTATACTCGTCTATGACATTGAGGAAATATGTGTTCTGATTGTTAGACTTAAGCGGTCCTTTGAAGTCGATATTTAGCCGCTCAAACGGTTGGGTGGCTTTGATCAGATGGGCTTGAACTGGTGAATAAAACTGGGGCTTGTGCTCTGCACATTGCCCAATACAGAGTGTTTAGCACCATCGACTTACGTAGTGCTTATCATCAGGTCAGTATCAAAGAGAGTGACAAGCCCTACACTGCTTTCCAGGCAGGGGATGCACTGTTTCAGTTTACACGGATTCCATTCGGGGTGACTAATGGGGTGGCCTGTTTCCAGAGGATCATAATGGAAATTATCGCCAGTGAGAATCTACAGGGTACTTTTGCCTACCTGGATAATGTCACCATATGTGGGAAAGATCAGGATGAGCATGACGAGAATTTGAGGCGGTTCCAGGACGTGGCTGCTGACCGGCAGATTACTTACAACCACGATAAGAGTATTTTTTCTACTCGGCGGCTCCCTATTCTTGGCTATATTATTGAGAATGGTCAGATAAGACCTGATCCTGATCATCTACGTCCTCTCTTGGAACTTCAAGCCCCTAATGATATGAAAAGTCTTCGTCGGATTCTTGGATTTTTTTCTCACTACTCTCAATGGATCCAGGGCTACTCTGAGAAGATCCGCCCACTTACCACAACATCTACTTTCCCGATGTCACAGGATGCCCAAACTGTTTTTGAAAGTCTCAAAACTGACAGCGAACTCAGTTGTTAGTGCTATTAACGAGGATATTCCATTCGAGGTAGAAACGGATGCGTCTGACTATGCCATAGCTGCCACTCTCAACCAGAATGGACGTCCGGTAGCTTTCTTTTCTCGTATGTTGCATGGCCCCGAGATAAGCCACGCGTCAGTGGAGAAAGAGGCAAAGGCAATCATTGAGGCAGTTCGTCACTGGAGGCATTACCTCACTGGTCGCCACTTCACTATTACTACTGATCAGCGGTCAGTTGCTTATATGTTTGACAACAAACAGAGGGGAAAAATTAAAAATGATAAGATTATGAGGTGGAGAACGGAGCTGTCATGCTATGCCTTCAATATAGTATACCGTCCGGGGGCTGAGAATGTTCCTCCAGACACCTTGTCACGAGACTTTTGTGCTACACTTCCGTCTTCTGGGGCCCTACACGAACTCCATAAGTCCCTCTGCCACCCAGGAGTTACCCGCATGTTTCACTTCGTGAAGACTCGCAACTTACCGTATTCAATTGACGATGTGAGGCAGATGACGAGGGCCTGCCAGGTGTGTGCAGAGCACAAGCCCCAGTTTTATTCACCAGTTCAAGCCCATCTGATCAAAGCCACCCAACCGTTTGAGCGGCTAAATATCGACTTCAAAGGACCGCTTAAGTCTAACAATCAGAACACATATTTCCTCAATGTCATAGACGAGTATAGCCGCTTCCCGTTTGTGTTCCCTTGCAAAGATGTCAGTACTACTACAGTGATTAAGTGCCTATGTCAGCTCTTTTCTCTCTTCGGAATGCCAGCTTATATCCACTCAGATAGGGGCTCCTCTTTCATGAGTGAAGAGCTTCGTCAGTTCCTCATGAGTCGAGGCGTAGCCACCAGCCGTACTACTCCGTACAACCCTGCGTGTAATGGCCAAGTAGAAAGGTACAATGGCATTGATGGTATCATCAATCCGTGGTAACGGGTACGCATCTAAGAGAGTAAAACGGTTGATAGTCTGTGAATAATCAATAACCATTCTTGTCTTATGATTCTCGTTATGAGTCACCACAACTTGTGCTCTCCAGGGCGAGTTACTTGGCTCAATAATTCCTTCAGCAAGTAGGCGCTGCACTTCGGAATCGATAAATTTCCTGTCTTCATGGCTATATCTTCGCGACTTTGTAGCAATTGGACGAACGTCAGACGACAGATTGGCAAACAGGTCTGGTGATTCTACCTTCAAAGTAGTCAGACCACAGACCACGAGAGGTGGCTTTGGTCCACCATGATGAAAGCTAATACTCTCATGCTGTTCTTGGAAATCTAGTCCAAGAATCAAGTCTGCACAAAGACATGACAAGACAGACAGACGAAGGTTAGAGTATGTCTTACCATCTAACTCCAAACTGACTACACAATACCCCAGGGTTTTAGCCGAGAGCGAGGACTGAGCCATAGAAATACTCTTAACATCGGGATATTTACGGAGTTTAAGGGAATCAGCAAGGTAGGGATGAATAAAGCTCTCAGAACTGCAGGAGTCTATCAGGGCCCTGACGCGCGCACCATTGATAGTAACCTCCATGCTTGATTTGATGAGAGTAGGTGGAGTGGGAGAATGGATGGCTGCAAGTGTAGGATGCGTAGATGCAACGGTATCTGGGTGGCTCACCGGGTTAGACTTGCATACCTTAGCAAAGTGCCCCTTTTTCTGACACCGCCTGCAAGTGGCATCTTTAGCAGGACATTTATACCGAGGGTGTTTGCTATATCCACAAAAGTGACACTTGGGACCTGTGGCAGCCGCTATGGTGCACTCCCCATCATCCACAAACTCACCAGAATGTGGAGAAGATGGGGTGACAGTAGCGGCAGGGAACGAAGGAGGGTTAGATACTACGTAAGAGTCAGAACTTTTCTGAGCCGCATCCAGAGACCGGGCCTTAGTAAACATGCTTTGCAAATCAAGAGTAGTACTCTCCAGTAAACGCTGACGAATTGAATTGGACTGTAAACCTCTGATGAAAGCATCACGCACAGCCTCATCCCTATAAACAGTAGCTGTAACATCCTTGAAATTGCAGTCTTTCCCTAGAGTCTTGAGGGCCTGGAGAAATCCATCCAAGGTCTCCCCGCTTTGCTGACGTCGGGTGGCCAACATATGGCGGGCAAACATTTCGTTGGTGGGCTTTATGTAGAGAGACTTCAAGGTCGCCAGAGCATCATCATAGCTGTCACAATTCCCAATATACTCGAAGATTCGTGGGCTAACGTAATTGGTTAAAACCTGCAATTTATTGAGACCTTCAGCGGGGAGGACGGAAATGAAATTCTCGAAAGTTCGAACCCAGTGCACCCAGTCCTTCTCAGCCGCACTCGAACCCGGATCGGTATCCAGCCTGCTGGGACGTAAGAGTTTGTCCATGATTCTAAGCTGTTAAAATTGTTATGAACTTTATCATCGGAATAATAGGGCCTACAACAATAGGCTTTTAACAGCTTAGAATCACAACACACAAAAGAAGGTAAAGGACAGCATACTATGAATACAGCATGTTATGAATGTGGTAAGGTGTGGTACAATAAGCGGTAATGATACACATAATGCACAAATAAGTTCCACATCAGTGACCGGCTATTTGAGTCATTTGTCACTCATGCGCACATATGAAATGAAAGACGATCCACTGGAAGTCCGGGGCACAAACTAACACACGAAATTACACACACTCAACTATGCACACGCTGCTCATAAGATATACACACACAATGCCACAATGACAATGTTCTCCTTGATCTTCTCTTTCTCTTTATTCTTCTCTCTTGTGGCCACACCCACATCACCCCCCTCCAAGCCATGACCAGGGGGCGTGGTTGACAAACCCAGGGTGGCCACATCTGATTCGTCTCGGTCCCAAACTGGCGACTAAGACCGTCTGCGTTTCCATGGCAGGCTCCAGGTCAATGCACAATCTCCACCTCCCGATCTTGCAGGGCCAGTGCAAATCGCAGGAGGCGTCTGTTCAGGTTGCTACTACTTCTGAGCGCCATACATGCCTTATGGTCAGTTACCACCCTCAGGAGCGGCCATACACATGATACTCGAAATGGTTGATCGAAGCCACAATTGCTAGGGACTCCAACTCCGTAACACTGTAGTTTCTTTCAGCCGGTCTCAGCTGCCGGCTGTAGAAAGCGATGGGCTCCTCACCGTCACTTGTATTCACATGGAGACAGCCACCAATGCCGTCTCCCGAGGCGTCAGTATATAACACAAATTCGTCCTCAGGACCTCGGATGGTTAGAACAACATGATTGCACAATGACAATTTCAACTCACGGAAAGCTGCTGTCATCCCCTCCGTCCAGACTACTCTCTGAGGAGCCTTGAGAACCACAGCCGGGGAGAGCATGCTCGAGAGTCTGGCATATCCATCAATGAACTGTCTATAATAAGACATGCTGCCCAGGAAAGAACGTAGTTGCTTCTTCGTTCTGGGAAGCTCGAACTCTGCCATAGCCCTGATTCTCACATCGGGCACTGCCAAAACACCTCCTCCCACTCTATGTCCCAAATACTCCAAGTACTTCCACCCAAACACACACTTCTTGGCCTTCAACGTAAACCCAGCATCACCCAAACACCTAACAACATTACCCAAATCCACCAAATGGTCCTCCCAACACGAGCTATACACATCTATATAATTTTTACACACCTCCCTAACCAACACCTCTTCGACAACACCTCTTCGACAACCGCCTGAAATGTGGCGGGAGCATTTTTAAGACCGAACGGCATCCGGTTGTAACTGTACTTGCCTAACGGGAAGACGAAAGTAGTCGCTACTGCTCTCTGACATTTCGATCTGGTGAAAACCAGACGTGAGGTCCAGAGTTGAGAGACTAAGACTCGGACCCACCTTCTCTAAAATCTCAGTCAGGGATGGGAGCCAAAACCGTCTGAGGGATGTGCGGGCATTCAACTCTCTATAATCTACGCATAGGCGGATACTACCATCATCCTTCTTCCTCACCGGAACAAGGGGACTCGCCCACTCAGCCCTACACTCTACTATAACACCATTATCTAACAACGTGTCCAACTCAGCTCTCACTGCATCCCTTATGCCTCCAGGTATCTGTCTTGGAGGTAAGTTTACAACACTAGCACCATCATCCAACACGATCTCACACACACCAGTCTTACACAACCCAGGTTTAACACTGAAATACATATCAAATTCAGACAACACAGTTTTCAACTTGGTTTCATTATAACCAGGGCATCTGTCCTTGCTGAGGACAGCTTTGTTTGCTAACAAGTCATCACCAATACCCTGTTCCTCTGCCACTAGAGTAACAGCATTTACAGACAACCCACGATCCTGGTACACCTTCAGGTTGTTAATATGTGCTAACTTAACAGGATGACCATCACCCTTGGAGACCCTGTAAGTCACTCGGGACACCTTGTCAACTACCGTATAAGGGCCCTCCCACGCTGCCTGCAAAGCGGCATGAATTCCTGGGATTCTCATTAGGACCTGAGACCCCACCTCCAAACATCTGTCACTTTTACCCTTATTGAAGCTCACAACACATTTGTCAACACACTTGGCTTCTTCTGCCACTGCCACGTCGTGAATGAGAGAAAGTTTGTCATTCAACGACAAGAGCCACTCTTCTACATCCATACCCGTCAAACTTTCTATTTACCCACCCCTCGTACAACACATCAAGGGGACCAACCACGTCTCTGCCAAAGACAAGCTGATGAGGAGAAAAACCTGTCGCTCGATTCGGAACCTGCCTCATGACAAAGAGGGCTAGGGGCAAGAAATCTGCCCAATCCACACCACCGTCCACAGCTTTAGCCAACATGGGCTTCGGTGAGCCGTGAAAACGTTCAACTACCCCGTTTGACTGGGGCCTGTAGGGGGAAGTCGCCACGCTATCTATCCCCAAAGTATCACACAATCCTCGCATCAATTTGCTGAGGAAGACACTACCTCTATCGGACAGCACCTTGAGGAGAATACCTGTGCGTGCAATGATATCAAGGAAGCATTGAGCAGCCTCCTTGGTCGAAGCCGTTCTCATTGGTTGAGCCTATGGCCACCTGCTGGCGAGACAAATGTATGTGAAGAGATACCTAACTCCGGCAAAGGTCCCACCAAGTCCACCGCGACAGTCTCAAAGGGCACAGTGACTATACCCCTCTCAACCATCTTGGCTTTCTTGTTACCAGCACTGTTATACCTGAGACACTTAGCACACGATCGGATAAAGGAGGTAATGTCAGTGTGGAGGCCTGGCCACGTAAACCTTTTACCAAGCAATCTCCGCATACCTCTGACACCTACGTGTGCTGACTTGTCACCAAAGACATTGCATGACACCTCCTACCTACCGGCAAGACAATCCTATCGACCACGCTATTGTCAATATCAACAATCGAATGAATGAGGACACCATCCTTCCAACTATAACCATTTATCTTCCTGTCTGCCAAGTCCCTGCAAGTGTTCAAGGACTCGTCATCTAACGTCTCTTTCTTCAGCACGTCTCTTCCTGCCTCTTCCTTCAAGACCGGAACATCAAGACTACCACAGACATCCGAAGCAACATTATCAAGATCATCACACTCATACACACTTTGCAAATCCACTATCACGCCCTCAGAATTACTAGCATCAACAGACACGATTGAACTAGACATGTCCCTATCTACAGACACGTCATTACTTACATTGCTATCAGAAACAACATTACCAACAGAACCATCAACACCAACAAAACCATCAGCACCAACAAAACCATCAACACCCTGACTGTCGGGAGACATATCCCTAAGCCCAGATACATAAGCAGATCTATCCATAGACCCAACATCATTACAAGTAACAAGAGACAACCTCTCAAACTCATCCCTAAAAGAACTGGGATTAGCCTCACAAACACCTATTCTCTCAGACGCAATCTTAGCACTTTGGCTTTCTTGCTGGCAGACCTGGTGACAACACTCACCTTGACCTCCTCCAGGATGCTTTCAGGACTCAGTGGGGTTTCTAGGGTCGCAACAGAGCCTTCAGCAGAGCCGGCATCCACTGATGTGGATGTCTGGACGTTACGGGTATCACGTAATTGCCGTCTAATGAGACAGACTCTGAAGCAGCGTCCAGGAAGGAGTTTGGCTGCCATGGAATGAGACAGACTCTGAAGCAGCGTCCAGAAGGAGTTTGGCTGCCATGGAATCATCCATGGGCACCGAGTACAAAACTCTCCCACACAAAGTATCCTCACGGGCAACAGCCACCACAGATTGAAACTGTTTACCCTGGAATTGGAAATCTACCACTGCTGTATGGAGCCACTCAGGCACTCCTTTCCAGCCTCTAACTTGCACTTTCTCATCTCTTAGCTGATGCTCGTATACCAAGCATCCTGGCACTATGGTAATTTCAGCACCTGTGTCTGGCACTATCTGACATTTGGTACCATTCACAAACCCTTCAACATACGAAGAACGTTCTCTGACTGCCACCCAATTAGTATTATATGTTCTCCCACTCTTCTTCAAATTCAACTTCTTCCCTGATTCACTCTTGTTCTCGCTACTGTCAGCAGATTCACACTTCCCTTTGTTTGGGCAGTCGGGCGATTTATGTCCTGGCTCCCTACATGTATAGCACACTACATTCTGAAACTTGCTACTACTACCAACACTCGACTTACACTCAAACCCGACCAAACTCTGACCCATTTTATGGCACTTAAAACAACACTCGATGCCACTGGAGTAACCGCCCCTGCCCTAACTTCTCCCGGCATGCGACCTGTCTGAGTTGGATGTCTGGAGGGTGAGCGCAAGCTTGTTCAGGTCCTTGAAACTATTGACCTCCCTGCTATCCATCACCCCTCTCTGGTGCAATGGTCTAGATGCGCAAAACACTGCGCAGGCAATGAACAGCAGCATGTCCTCTTTGCTGTCAGTGACCATGCTGATCGAGTCAGTCAGGCCCTTCAGGTACACAAACGTTTCCAAGGAAGACATTGAGCGAGGCAGTACACCTATATCACGCAAGTCAGCTTCTAGCTTGCAAATGTACTTAGCAATATCTTCTCCGTCCTTGTGAGGAGGGGGCAGATTGTTAACTGGCCTATTCTTTTCGGCACTCGCATGATCACCCGCTGATGCACCAGTAAGAACAGCCATGTTCTCCATCATCTTTGTAAACTGTGTCATGAGCGTATTAAAACCTTGGGGCCCAAATTCACCACTAACCCCACTACCACGGGGTAAATCCTCACTAGTAGCACTATGAAAGTCTGAAATTAGCTTTATTCCTAAGCTGGTTCTACCAGAGCCCAAAGCATCTATAAGCGTTTCTTTCAACTCAGCATACGTACACGAATCTCGGTCTATGGAAGCAACTATAGCTGAAGCCGATTTAGACTTTAGCTTCTAGTACAAAATAGATTTGTAACGGGCATGATCCAACCCATCTAACTCATGGGCACTCTCCTCTTCATTCAACATGCCTAAGATGGTTTCCTTCATTCTACCAAAGGCACTACTACTAAAACTATTCAAATATACACTACTACCTGGAGTTAACAGACTCTCAGGACTAACAGCACTACTACGCAAATGAGTACCAGCTCTACCCTGACTATACTCACTACCAGAATCACCGACTGAACTAGAGCACTGAAGTGCAAACCCTCAGCGCTAGTTAGCTAGTATGATAAAGAAAATAGTAACAAAGGAAAAGTGTAGAAACAAAAAAAAAGAAAGAGAAGTGGCATGAAGAGAGGCAGGAAAGAGAAAAAGACAATGAAGAGGGACAAAAGAAAGAGGAATGAATGAAAAAAGGTAGGAAGAAAAGAAAAAGGGAGAAGAAAGAAAAAAAAACAGTACACGAAAGAAAGAAAAGAAAGGAAAAGGTAAGAAAGAAATAAAAACAGTAGAAAGAAAGAGGAAAATAAAGAAAAATAAGGCAAGAAGACAAAAAGAAAAAGAAAAAAAAACAGGATGAAAAAAGAAAATGAAAAAAAAAAGCATGGACGGATTTGAACCAGAGACTTCTAGGTTAGGTATTTGCTCACTCAACAACTACGCAACGCAACACCTCACGCTGAATGCATGTAATTGTTAGCTATTTAAAAGTGATTTACAACCTGCAAGCTGGCTCATGTGACAAGCAAGTTTTTTAAGGGGCGGTTCCCGCTGTAAGCCTACGATCGCACGGCTCTGGAAAGACTCGCTTTTTCTGGAAAATGAAGTCCAAAATCAAAATTCTGGCATATTAAAGGAACTTACTTCGTGAAATACTGCTGTTTGATTAGCCTGGCTGGTTCCTACCTTCCAGAAGTGCCTGTTGACAGACAGAGTGACAGAACGAAGGAATGACACTAGGACTACTGTAACCCTCTTGCGCATGCGCGCTGAGGGTTAATCACCACCGATGGCTGAATCAGAATTCTTTCCACTCTTGACTCTCTTACACGCTCGCGACGGCTGCTCTCTCTGGCTCATCCGGGGCAAATCCAGACGTCAGAAAATCCTGCAGACAACAACACGAGCACAAAAAACAAAACCGGGCACAAACAATTACAAACTAATCAACAAGTGAACGGGTTACAATTACAAAAAAAATAATGACACCTAACCAAAAAGTTACACCAGGTCCGAAGACAAACATCACGTGCACTGAGCACTAAATAGAAACGAAGAACAGTTTGTAGCCTTGTAGTACGCAAACGACATGAACGAAGTCCGAACTAGGGTTACGACGACCGTAGACACGAAGCCGACAAAGAGACCAATCAATGACGCGAGCAGGCGAAGTAGGAAAGGGACTTAATCTAGTCCAGGCACCACTGCTGCCGCCAGTTGTAGGTTAAGTAGTTGTCGGAAGCCCTGACTCAGTCAACTTATTCATGGACTAGCCAGCCGCTCCCGACGACGCTGCCACCAGAATCCACAGAGTTCAAGTAGAAGTTTTAAATCTATCTTGATATTTTCTCTCTTCTTCTCTCTCTTGTGGCCACACCCACAATAAGGTTAATAAAAACTTACTGCAGCTGACTGAGTTTGTTTGTTTTTTCTTCACAAAACTATATAAATGTCATGTTAGAACAGGAGACTAATAAAACTCTAAACACAAAATAGTTAAGTTAGTGCTGAAGATACAATACAAAAAATTGTTACAAAAAGTGACTGAATAAATTGAATACTTGTGTATAATCACCATAAAACAAACTAAAAGTGCCATAATCAATTTAAGCAACTAAAACTAAAACTAAAATTGAAGTTTTTTGATAGAAAAACTACAACTAAAGTGTAAACATATGTATGCATGTATCTACATCATGCTTCACTCCACAGTCCCCTCCGCCTCAATAGTTTTACGTCGCCTGTCATGAAATATTTATCATACACTGAATACTGCTATAAAAATTTAACAACTCACTAATTGACTATGACATTCACTATACTGAACTCTAATGTTTGAGCAAATTATCACTAGTGGAAAATTTTAAAGCACACCCACAGCCAAATACATAATGAAGAATAAAACAGACTGACAGTTTAAAATGGTAAGTACATGTATATAATTCTGTAACTTCTAAAATTGACTCATGCCTCTGAATATACGCTACAGGTAAAATAAAATTGAGCAAATTTTGAGAAAAATGGAACTGGTCAATCATTAGAACCCTGTCCATTTATGTAAAAGAGAAGCAACATAGCTACCCCTATATATACATGCTTATGCAGACTAAGTCCATTATCACAAACTTTATACAGGATTTTTGTCGAGGGAGAGTCTTAGTGTACTTAGCCACACCCACTTTTGTAACCTACAATGTTTTGATGCACATCTTTACATACTGATCAGTAAGTAGTCCTATGCACTAAATGGCTCAGTTTTGATAGTGTATGGGGAGACTCAAGCTCAAGGGGGGTGGGGAGAGATCCCTCTCTGTATGGAACCCTGATAATCTAGACCTGAGAGCATCTTGTTAATCTTGCTCATTCTCCAATCAAAATTACCCAACTTACTTCTCCCATTTTAATTCTTTCTAGTATGGAAATAAATGGAGTTAATTTCAAAATTACACTTTCTTTGGTAATGGCTTGAAATGTCACTACGTAATTTTGAAACTACTGGTCTCTGCTGGTACACTCTGATTTCCTTAGTTGAGAAGAAACTGGTGAAACAGATACTTGTAAACCAAATGAATCCATTGACTTTTTCTGGCATGTGTTAGATTCTAGTGACTCTTGTATCAATTCTGAATTCTCTCTGCAACTTGTATCTGTAGGTGATGGTGACGATGACATATTGCAAAAGCTTTCATCACTATTATAACCATTCAACTGGATAGGATGAGAATTTTTATTTTTTTCTTCAATTCCCAATCTTGTTTCTTTTGTGGTGTTCCTGTACTACATTTATTGGCACATGAGTACTATCAATCTTTCCTCCATCAGACATATCACTTCCGTATAATTGATTTTCGGCTACTTCATCTTGTGAAGCCTAGTGCATATCTTTTAAGCTTCTTTTTCTGTAAACTTTCAGACGTGCAATATTGGCCCTAGTCTTGACAATCTTGCCATTCCTTGACAACTCATACAACCCCTTACCCATACAGCTATTGACGATGTATGGTCCTAGCCATGTAGGCTCAAGCTTGCCACCTTTTCTCTGCTTCTGAGCAGTATTCTCCAGAAGTACCTCTGTCCCTACGTTTATAGTAGCCACTTCATGTTTTCGATCATAGGTATTTTTTTGTTTTACCTGTGCTTTAGTATTGATCTCAACTTTATTGAATACTTTCTTTCTTGATTCAAGTAAGGATTCCATGACCTCATCCAGCTTCTCTTCATCACCATTTTCTTCCTTACATGCTTGGAGGCTATCACTGTCAATATAGGTATAGCCTCATATCTTGCTGGAAAAGCATGTAGTAAGGTGAATGTTTTGTTGAACCTTGAAACGATGCCCGATACCACATGAGTACGCAATCAATTTTGTCATCCCAATCACTTTGCTCTTCATTACTTAGCTTTGCCTAACACTGACAAAGAGTTTGGTTTAAGCGCTCAGTTAGCCCGTTGGTCTATAAAAAGAAAATCGATTTTTAATATGGAAACATGATTGTTAAAATGTATCTGAAATTAAAGTATACTCAATTTGTAATTCGGTGGTGAGTTATTCCCTTCCCTGGTCAGTAATCAAAATGTGAGGGCAACAAATCGCCACATTACATGAAGAAAAAAACAACTGTAGCTATTACCATATTTAAAGAATAGCAAAAAAAAATTACTGAATAAATGAATTTGGAGATTCCAACTGCATACTTCGATGGAAGAGGGGCTGCTTCTGCCCACTTCCAAAAATAGTCTGTTACTGTAACTATATATTTATTACCCCTTGTGGTTTCAGGAAGTGGGCCAATTAAATCCATTCCCATTTGGTAGAATAACTTGGATTTGACTGGAATATGGTGGAGTGTACCTACTGACTTCTTCAGCTTGTTTTTGGCGCTGACAACGATCACATGACACCACCTAAGTGACCATATTATTGTTCATTTTTTATCTGAGGTAAATTAATATATATTTGATATAAAGGTTGCCGAAACTTAGAAATACATGCACAATAAATCTCTTATACTCCAAAATGCAAAATGTATATAAAATTCACATTCTAGGTTGTTATGTTACAATAAAAGGGATTTTCTGCTTCAAAAAGTGAAAATTATTATAGCTTATAGCTTTACAGCCATGGACAAAAGGTATGTAGATTCAAATAGTACAAGTGGTAATTTCAATCGTATAATTAGAGGGTTTTCTATGGAAGGTTCCACTGTACAGAGTAAACACATTTTTATATAGAGTAATATAAAATCTTGAAATTATAAGTGATATTCTTGTTAAATAATACTGCAAACGTAAAATAAAATCTATAATCATATAATCATCAATATAAGTATCTAAATTTTCTTGATTTCACCACAATTAATTGTTTCTAAAACAAGGAATAATTCAATACTTCCTATATTTCATGTAGATCATTACAGTCTGTTTCTATTTACTTAAATAATAAACCATACTTTAATGTAATGATGTTAAATTATTATTTTAAATAATACAGAAAGTGACTCCTATGAGTGTGTGAGAATGCAGAAATTATTGTAGGCATTCACTGAAGGCACCAAGTTTCCCTATCACAATTGAATTAAATATATGGCTTCTTAAATAAATTCTTCGCATATATTTTCACATTATTTATCTAATTTCTAAAAACATTCCAGGCCTGTAGTATTTTCTTGACACAATGCCATCTGTTTTGTGTAGCTACTCCAAAGTGACTCTGATCATGCGTGTTTCATACAATTCTCCTTTGCTTTTCCATATCTTCTACAATTAATGTTGGACTTATTGGATTTGGACTTTGATCCAATCAATAAAATATTAAGAAATGAATAATGCTCTGAGTAATTTGAACTAGAATCATGTGGAGATTGCTATGGCTATGAAAGTAATATTTCAAGCTTTTGTCTTCAATAAAATAATTGTGACAGAATCCAGGTTAACTTGCTGTCAAGTACACAACTGTAGATTCAGAATAATGTCATCTAGATGATTAAGTCTTCATTTATGTTAAATGAAATGAATCTTGAATTAGCTACTCAACTTCATGAACCTTATCATGAAAGAAATCTTCATAAAGCAGTTAGCTTCATTGCTCATGTTCTGTTATTACAAAAAAAAAATTTTTAGGCAGCGATAGCTACTACTCTCCGATACTATAGTATAAATCGCCTCGATCAACTTAAAAAAAAACTTTGCCCACCACCTCAGGACACTCTTCCTACTCTTTTCCAACCCCTGTATGTTCCGGGTAAGCGTGAGCACACGAGCAGGAGAACGCACAAGTATTACCAACACTTCCATTTCAATCGGCTGCGAGGGTACCCAAATTTACGGCGGGATACCAATATTTCCGGAAATATGGGTACGCCGGGATACCCAATTTTACGGGATACCCATGTTTCCGTGACACCGGTGTCAAGTAAATTTGGGTATCCCCAAATATGGGTGTCCCGGGTACCTATATTTACGAAAAAATTGGTGCCCCCATACCCGTATTTCCAGAAATATAGGTACCCCCGTACCTATATTTACGGGAAATATGGGTATCCTTGCAGAAATATGGGTATCCCCTTTTATTAAACTGGTTACTGAGGAGTGGAGCGAGCGGGTTGAAGTGAGGAGGAATGGGCAGAGCAGAGGAGGAATGGGCAGAGCAGAGGAGGAATGGGCAAAGCTTAAACCAGTGAGTTAGCCTTCTAACGCGCTTAAAATGAGGGCAATTATCTTTACTAAAACTGTGTAGTATGTTGGTTCTCGCGTTTTTTTAAAGCTACTTTCTACAAGCAAACCTATACAGAGGAGGAATGGGCAAAGCTTAAACCAGTGAGTTAGCCTTGTAACTGCGCTTAAAATGAGGGGCAATTATCTTTAATTTTATACTAAAACTAGCTTAGCTAGCTAGATAAAATATGCTACTTATGTTATATAGTGTGCTTATGGCAGTTCCTTATTTTTGCCAATAATATTATGCTCATAAATGATTTATATTTTATTTTACCCAAATTTTTTTATGCATTTATCCCAAAAATTTACCTTTTATTTTTTCTAATAAAGTACCAATATTTACCATTAGATTGTAATTGACAAAAAAAATCTCACTAGCTACTAGAGGTGTGCTAAATGGCACAAATGGTATGTGAGCTCTTAGTTTCAATTAGCTATTTTTGTATTTATATAGTTTTTTTTATAAGCAAGCTTAGCTATATGTAGCTATATAATTTATTCTGTTAAGGGAAACTAATTTAGTGGAATTAGCTTTTCTGGCTGCTAGACAATGCATACAATTTTAAACTTTGCAGCTCTTTTTTTTTAAAGCCAGTTTCCTCTTTTCCCTGCAAACAGATTGCGAAGAAGCCAATTTTCCCTTTCCCTGAAAATTATTTTTTCCCTCTCATGTTTAGGTTGATCTCTTATTGAAATGAAACCTTCAGCTCTTAGCTTGTCTTTCACTCTCTCATTCTTTTTGTCTGAACTGAAGCAGAAGGTGGTTTTTAAAATGTTCAATCCTAACTGTGTTGGAGTTTGACAGTGATAGAAAACAAACCACTCTTTTGCTGAATCATGTGTGTATTCAATCATATAAAAGGTATAAATAAATGTTTTAGCTATATTGTTACTATAACAATATACAGATTGTGGGGCCAGAAAAGGGTATGTCCTAAGTACGCCCACTCCCCGAAACTTAAGAAGAACAATTACGTGTTTTATCCTATTCACCAACCCATTAACAATTCTTTTGAATGATATGTAAGGGGGGGATCCCACCCCTCATTGATACTCTTGGTCACAGCATATATACTGTAGTTTTGTTCATTTTTGTTGGATTTGGCTACCTGTCTGAATGTATGGATGTTCTGTGCTGAACTTTTTATAAAAGACTCAATCATTCCGCACAATTGGGGCTACACACATTTGGATCGCCTTTTCCCTGGTGGCAGCGTACCTGGTTCTTAGGATAACCATCACCTGGCTCCTTAGAACTACCTTACTTGGCTCTGGAGTACTTCCATACCTGATTCCAGACCCACACTTGGTGGCAGCGGTTTTTCTTCAGCTGCAGAGATAGCAACAGTCAACTTTGTCTATTACTATTCTCTTGGAGTCAGCATCCTTCACGGCAACTTGCTACACTCCAGCTGAACGGACCCCCACACAAAGCATCATCGAAAGACTGGTTTGAACATTTATTTTGTGTTTTGTATCATATATTTTCCTGTTTTTGCTGAATTTTTCTGTGTTTTGTATCATATATTTTCCGGTTTTTGCTGAATTTTTCTGTGTTTTGTATCATATATTTTCCGGTTTTTGCTGAATTTTTCTGTGTTTTGTATTAAATTTTTTCGTTATACAGGTGGATTCTGTGGCTGGCTACACTTTTTGGCTACGGATGAAAAGGGGGAGGACAAAGACACGAGGCGGAAGAATTAAGCAGAGTGGAAAAGAAAAAGAGATAAGTGGAGTAAGAGTTAATTTAAGGGATAGTGAGCAAGACTTTGGTGACAGGGTTAGTGAGAGTACTGTTACGGCTGTGGGTGACATTGAGGAGAGATTGAGAGATTTTATTGGCGAGTCTGACGGTGAACTTTCTGTGGCTAGTGTTGAACATACTGATTCAGGTATTCATAGTATTCAAGGAGGCATGGCAACAAACCCTGGGGAAGACACTAGCTCTGACTTACAGACAGTTATACAACAGATGGCTCTTGTTTTAACTAGTCTGGCATCAGACAAGACAACAAAAGAGGAGTTGCTCAGAGCTCAGGAGGAGAAGTTAGCAAAATTAGACGGGGATAGGGTGATGAGAGAGGAAAGGTCAAAGTTAGTTGACAGAATCACACCAATGAAAGAAGGGGGAGAAATTGAGGTGTATGTTCACACCTTGGAGGCTGAACTTATAGGAGCAAATATCCCAGACGAACAATGGAAGTCAATCTTGCTAAATAAGGTTCCCACTAAAGTTAAAGCTCTAGCGCTAGACTTACTAGAAGACAGTAGTACAACTTACCTTGACATCAAAACCAGGCTACTGGTAAGAGGTGGGATCAGTCAAACAGAAGCAGGGATTAAAATGTATTCTAGTTGGGTGAAAGATAACAAAGGGAAAGCTGGAAGAGGAGATGTTAGGCAACTTTTTGCTTTGGTTGATAGGTATTTTAATGGCTGTATGGATTTGAGGCAATGTAAGACGAGAACTGTACTTGCCCTTTACAGACTAGCTCTGGATGAAAAGGATCGGGTTACACTGGATGGGAAAATGGTCACCACTAAGGAGGAGTTGTACAATGTAGTTGATACTATTGATGCTTTGAGAGCTACTAGAAGAATGGAAGCTGAGGTTGATAAAGAGGAGAGCTACAAGGATTTCAGTAGCAGACACAGTTACTTGAAATATCAGGGGTTGAGGTATTCTTGCTTTCGCTGTGGAAAAACAGGACACAGTGCTTTTAAATGCAGGTCGGGTTACTCCTATGGTCGTTCCCATACCAATCAAAGTAACTTCCAACCAAGGTATAGCCCTACTTGTTATTTATGTGGAGTACAGGGACATATATCACCAGAGTGCCCGAATGGAAGTAGGAAAGAGAAAGACCAGGGGTATGAAAACAAGAAAGACCAGGGGACTGATAAGAATAATAAGGAGAATCCGGTTCTAGTAAAAAACCATAGAGGTGTGAAGAATGTTAGTCTTGTATTGGCGGACCAACATCCCAATATTATTCCAGCTACAATTAATGGTAACTGTGTAGACTTGGTGTTAGACAGTGGAGCCAGTATTTCTGTGGTGCCTGAAAGTGTTGTAAATCAGTCCCAGTATACTAATGATCAGGTTGTGATTGTGGGTGTCACGAATGATAGTTATCTAGCTAATGTTGCAGAAATTCCCTTTAATAATGGCAAATCAGTAATAGTGAAGGAAGCAGCAGTAGTACCTGATGACATGACTAGCGGATGTGCTTTGTTTTCTTTAGCCTTAAGGAATGCTGAGGATATGAAATTCACCCAAGTTGACACCTCTAGTGATGATAAGAAAGATGCTGTGCCAGAAGCAGATGTTTTACAGGTAGTTACCAGACAGCAGAAGGCTGGGGCAGCAGTACAGGAGAGAGCTGAGGCCAAAACTCAAGAAGGAGATGGGGCCCAGGCAAAGCGTGTCACTGTGGCTGTAGCTGGTATGGAACAGGAAAGCAGAACATCGCCTTTAGTTGGTAGCACACAGGGAGCTGAGGTGAGCGTGGAGGTTGTGTCTCGGGAAATGGTTGGAGAGGTATTAGAGGGTAAGGGTGATAGTGGGGAGTGCTTGGCGAAGGTAGAGGTATTGCCTTTGGGGGACGAGGATTCTGAAGAGAGGGATAGAGTGGTGAATGCTATTGGGTTGCCTAAAGTAAGAGAGTGCAGTGACACGGATCTTCTCAGGAAAGAATTACTTGAGGATGATACACTTGCAAAGTTAAGATCTTTAGGCAATCAACGTGCTCGGGGATACCATTGGGAGGAAGGCATTTTGTACCATAGAACATCTGATTTTGATGAAGGTGTAGTGGATAGAATAGTTTTGCCCAAGTGCAGGCGGAAGAAAGTTTTAGAAATAGCCCATGAAGGTACAGGACATTTGAGCACTAAAAAGGTTCGTGATATTTTGCATTCTCGTTTTACTTGGCCATATATTGCTCGTGACATTGACTGTCACTGTAGATCTTGTGAGACTTGCCAAAGATCCAATAAAAGAGGTGAACGTAAGGCTCTAATGGTAGAACGCCCAGTTATTAGTGAACCATTTGAATATGTTGCAGTCGATCTAGTTGGTCCATTTCCGAGAAGTAAAAATGGTAGTAAGTATCTTTTAACCTACCTATGTATGGCTTCTCGTTGGCCAGATGCTGTGGCCCTTAAATCCATAACAGCGTCCACAGTCGCTAGGGGGCTAGTGCAGATATTTTCCAGAACAGGTTTGCCCCTACAATTACTGACAGACCAGGGAACCCAATTCACTGGAAAATTGTTGAAAGAGTTGGCCAGTATGTTTAATATTCATCTCACTCGTACAACCCCATATCACCCACAAAGTAATGGGTTAGTGGAACGACTCCATGGGACACTTGAAAGTATCCTGACTAAGGCCCATAGAGAGGGGCATGACTGGGAGATCTTTCTTCCCTTGACCTTGTTCGCACTCCGTCAATGCCCAAATCGGGACACTGGGTTTTCACCATATCAACTTATTTATGGGAGGAATGTTGTAACTCCTTTGGATGTGGTGTATGCTGGGTGGTCAGAGATGATTGGGGAGGGCATGGAAGTAAGTGAATGGGTTTTGCAATTGTCAGATAGGTTGGAAACTTTGAGAGATTGTGCAGTTGATACTGGATTAGTTGAAAGTGACAAGAGGGCTAGCTCTTACAATAGAGGAAAGTGTGACAGGCAGCTGAAGGTGGGAGAGAGAATTTTGTGTAGAATTCCTGGGTTAGCTGCAAAACTTGAGGACAGTTGGGATGGGCCATACTGTGTGTTGGAGAAGTTGGGTGCAGTGAATTATCGTATACGAGAAGAAGGTGGAAGGCAAAAAGTGAAAATTATTCATATTAATAATGCTAAAGTTTACAGAGCCAGAGAGGAGTTTGTGGGTGCGGTAACTGTGGTGGCTGAGGAAGGTGACTTTGGTGTGGAAAAGAACATATTGGATGACATTAAGTGTGAGGGGATTGACGAGACAGAATTGTGTGAATTATTATCAGAGTTTGACGACGTCTTGATACCTACACCTGGTAGCTGTACGATAGGGGAGGTTGACGTTGTGATTGAGGAAGGTGTTACTCCCATATCACAAGCACCTTACAAGATTCCCCATAAGATTAGAGAAGGTGTTAGAGAGGAATTGGAATCATTGTTGGCTGATGGGATAATTGAAGAAAGTGACGCAGCATGGTGCTCTCCATTGGTACCAATTATCAAACCCTCTGGGAAAATACGACTTTGTGTTGACTTTCGTAAACTGAATTCTGTCACTCCTCAGGTGCAGTACAAGATCCCTGAGTTGGATGACATCCTTGAAAAAGTAGGGGTTGCGCAAGCCCTTTCCAAATTGGATCTAGCCAAGGGGTTCCATCAGTTGGTTTTGAGAAAAGATTGTAGACACTTAACTACTTTTTGTTCCCCCCATGGGAAATTCAGATTTTGTAAACTACCCTTTGGGTTGAAAAATGCTCCCGCATACTTCCAAGGGGCTATGGAGAAAGCTCTGCGTATGTGTTTAGAGGTGTGTTCTGTATACATAGACGATATTCTCGTCTATTCTAGAGATCCCAAAGACCATATTGGCGACCTTAGGAAGGTATTGGTAGCTCTAAGAAAGGCTGGGCTGACAGCTCGACCGGAAAAATGTGAGTGGGGCAGGAAGTTTCTTACGTATCTTGGGCATAGGATAGGAGGAGGAAGAGTGGCTGTACCGGAAGATAGGGTTACTGCGATGTCAGACTACAAGAGGCCAAGGACCCAGCGAGACATGCGTGCTTTTCTCGGGGCGGTAGGATATTACAGAAGGTTTATCCAGAATTTTGCATCATACAGCAGTGTGTTGAAGCCGTCTACCTCCCCCAAATAACCCAAAGTCATTCAGTGGACACCTGCCATGGATGAAGCTTTTATGTCACTTCGCAGTAAGTTGTGTAATCATGTTATTCTTACAGTGCCAAATGTGTGTGATTGTTTTCAAGTACAGACAGATGCAAGCTATTTGGGTTTAGGTGCCGTGTTGAACGTAATCCGTGACAATGAAGAACTACCAGTTGGATTTTTTTCTCGACAGCTTCGTGGTGCAGAGAAGAGGTACAGTGCGACAGAACTAGAAGCTCTGGGAGTGGTTGAAGCGCTTAAGCATTGGACACACCTACTATATGGTCAAAAGTTTACGGTGGTAACGGATCACAAGGCATTATGTTATCTCATGACCTCATCTAGATTAAACAAAAGGCTACGTGGTTTTGCTCTCTCTTTGCAACAATTTGATTTTGCAGTTGTTTACAGGGCGGGACCTGACAATGCGAATGCCGATGGACTATCCAGGCAGGCTTGGGAAATCGAGGACAGCGAAGAAGACCATCAAGAAATAGAAGGAATTGGAGAATTGGGAAGCAAAGAGCTGAAGAAGGAGGTAAAGATTGTGAAGAAGATGACTGATGTTTCCGTCCCTTCTGGAGTTGCGCCTAGTCCCTCAAGACGTGGGACAAGGCTCGAAGGGGGAGTTGTGGGGCCGGAAAAGGGTATGTCCTAAGTACGCCCACTCCCCGAAACTTAAGAAGAACAATTACGTGTTTTATCCTATTCACCAACCCATTAACAATTCTTTTGAATGATATGTAAGGGGGGGATCCCACCCCTCATTGATACTCTTGGTCACGGCATATATACTGTAGTTTTGTTCATTTTTGTTGGATTTGGCTACCTGTCTGAATGTATGGATGTTCTATGCTGAACTTTTTATAAAAGACTCAATCATTCCGCACAATTGGGGCTACACATTTGGATCGCCTTTTCCCTGGTGGCAGCGTACCTGGTTCTTAGGATAACCATCACCTGGCTCCTTAGAACTACCTTACTTGACTCTGGAGTACTTCCATACCTGATTCCAGACCCACACAAATGAACAACTACACTTCATAAGCTGTTCATCATGAGTATGAACATACTTAATAATTTCTTTATTTTGCCACAATTAAGTTGTTAAAAAGTGTAGCAAATAAGTATAGGCATATTCCATTATAGTCAAAAATCCTCACAATTTTATACATCTAGCTAGCAGCACGTGACATAACCAGCAGAAAAATTAAAAGTACTGTAGAGTGGAATATTTTACATACACAGTCATAGCAATAGTTGATACAAAAATGTAAAAATTGATCAAAACCAATAGCTCACAGTAGCTGGGGAGAACTTTAATGAATGACCTCACGTAATTTGCTACTGTTACGACTACTTATGTCCACACGAAGAGAAAAACAATCCTAGGAATAGCATGAGCGAAAGCTTAAAATATCATAAGAAAGCACACACTAATAGTGATTCCAGATTCATACAACAGATTACATGGAAGTTAATGATGCTAAATATATTATATAGTGTTGGGGTGAGGGTAAATGAGGCAGACTGACATGTTAAGGACATTACTATTTTAAAACTAAAATGTAAAGTATGATCTTATAGCCTATTATATAACTAAGGATACAAGCATTGCTTAGCAAGATCTAATGTATATTTTTCAAGTTTCTCTCAACATATTATTATGTCAATATAAATGTATTGACTCAGAAATATGATGTAGTAATGTAAAATATAGCTAACTAGCTGAGTGACACAAAAATACCAGTAGTAATAATTAAAATCAAATGTTTACAAGTTTCATGCCGAGCTACAAAATCAATGGTTCAGTTCAAAATGCATTACAGACACCTGCTACAACAGTAGTTTTTGGCATCATACAACTCCAAATCGATGTTGTCACATTTTGAATACCATTCTTTACATTACATTACTTTTCCGTATTGAACTGACATTGTGGACATTTTTCTGAACTAATATTGTGGACATTTTTCCATATTGAACTAATTTATTGTGGACACTTTTCCATACTGAACTATGGACACTTTCCGTATTGACTAATGTATTGTGGACCGCAATCCATATTGAACTGATATATGTGATGGACCCTTTCTGTAGGCGACAAGTACAAACACTGGCTTTAACATCTCTTGATCAGATGTTAACAGTCTCAGCCGCTTGTTCCAATAATTCCATTCATCATTGGATACTGGTGAGTCATTCAACACAATACTGGAACTATTCAATGTGTCACTTGAGTTAGAACAACTTGGCTTCAGATTTGTAGAACAGCAATGTTTTTCTATAATTTAATACATTATTATCACTACATACATGCTATATACAAAGGGATATTCTTTTAATTCCTTCTATTCAATATCTAGCAAATAACATTTTAAAGGAGTACCTTGAGGTGTAATTTTTGCTACTTTCACTTGTTTGCCATCATTTCCTTCACACTTCTTTGCTGCAAAAGTAAATTACATTATAGAATGGAAATGAAATTTTGAATTAACATAGCTAGCTACCATCAAACTTCTTCTTTAGGTCTTCATATAATCTCCAGCTTTCTGTACCAAGCGCAGATGCTGCGGATACAGTTGTAGCTAATGGTAAATTTACATAGCTAGAGAGCAGAACAAACCTGTTGTTGTAGAGATATTTCGTAGAACACACTGATTCTTACACATAAGTATACATAATACTTCTAGCCTAGTAAACAATAAATTATTAGTGATTGTTTACCCAATAAATGATCCAATAACAAATACCTCACTCTTGCTAACACTGATTAAATCCATTATAATGAGACACAAGGCTTCTGGCAGCAAGACATCCATTGTGTATGAAAAAATCTGTTTATGACAAAATTGATATTACCATTGGAATAATTGACAAATAGCCTATCATTACCGAGCTTGACTTGTCATTGCAACAAAACTTAGAAAGGAGAAATTCAACTACCTCTTCAAATTGAGATAGTGTTATACATGTAATTGAATGACTTCTATTTTTCAACATTTCTACAAGTATAAAAATAAGTATAAATCAGTATAAAACATTATGCATATTATTCAGTGAGTATAACTTATGAAGTTTCTTGCATGAAGTATTAATGAAGTCATTATAGCTAGGGCATTCATGTTCCTGCCACTACAGTAGATACGCATGAATGTATACTTGTTAATTTATTTATGTATGCATGTATGTATGTATCTGTTTAAATGTATGTATCCGTTTAAATGTATGTATTTATGAATGTATGTACATGCTAGCACTGTTTTGATCATTAAACGTAAAACAAAAATTAATTACAGTGAGATGAAAAACATTTTAGTTGTGTATCTAAGCCTATTGTTGTATAACTATAGCTAAAACAATTATTATGTGTTATCGACATTTTGCCTGTGACTCATGCAAGTGAGAATACTTAAAGTATAGTTAAATTAGTCAAGACTTGCTAGTCTCTATTGATCAACTAATAGTATTCTTGCTAAATTAAGACTCCGTCATAAGGTTAATAAAAACTTACTGCGGCAGACTGAGTTTGTTCTTTTCTTCAAAACTATATAAATGTCATGTTAGAGGGATTAAAACAGGAGACTAATAAAACTCTAAACACAAAATAGCTAAGTTAGTGCTGAAGATACAATACAAAAAATTGTTACAAAAAGTGACTGAATAAATTGAATACTTGTGTATAATCACCTTAAAACAAAATAAAAGTGTCATAATCAATTTAAGCAACTAAAACTAAAACTAAAATTGAAGTATTTTAGATAGAAAAACTGCAACTAAAGTGTAAACATAATATGTATGCATGTATCTACATCATGCTTCACTCCACAGTCCCCTCCGCCCCAATAGCTTTACGTCGCCTGTCATGAAGTATTTATCATACACTGAATACTGCTATAAAAATTTTAACAACTCAGTAATTGACTATGACATTCACTATACTGAACTCTAATGTTTGAGCAAATTATCACTAGTGGAAATTTTTAAAGCACACCCACAGCCAAATACAAAATGAAGAAATAAAACAGACTGAGAGTTTAAAATGGTAAGTATATAATTTTGTAACTTCTAAAATTGACTCATGTTTCTGAATATACGCTACAGGTAAAATAAAATTGAGCAAATTTTGAGAAAAATGGAACTGGTCAATCATTAGAACACTGTCCATTTATGTACAAGAGAAGCAACATGCTGCTACCCCTATATATACATGCTTATGCAGACTAAGTCCATTATCACAAACTTTATACAGGATTTTTGTCGGGGAGGGAGAGTCTTAGTGTACTTAGCCACACCCACTTTTGTAACCAACAATGTTATGATGCAGATCTTTACATAGTGATCAGTAAGTGGTCCTATGCACTAAATGGCTCAGTTTTGATAGTGTATGGGGAGCTCAAGCTCAAGGGGGGTGGGGAGAGACAGAGAACTCTCCTTCTTCCATGCCCTCTCTGACATACCAGTGGACAAAGGCACGCTTGGCGTACATCATCCCTCTCTGTATGGAACCCTGATAATCTAGACTTGAGAGCATCTTGTTAATCTTGCTCATTCTCCAATCAAAATTACCCAACTTACTTCTCCCATTTTAATTATTTCTAGTATGGAGATAAATGGAGTTAATTTCAAAATTAAATTTTCTTTGGTAATTGCTGTAAAGTACACAACTGTAGATTCAGAATAATCAATCTTATAGCTGTGTCATCTAGATGATTAAATCTTCATTTAATGTTAAATGAAATGAATCTTGATTTAGCTACTCAACTTCATAAACCCTATCATGAAAGAAAGCAGTTAACTTCATTGCTCATGTTAAATACATAATCTGTTATTACAAAAAAAAATTTTTAGGCAACAATAGCTACTCCTCCGATATTATAGTAGTATAAATCGCCTCGATCAACCTAAAAAAAAACTTTGCCCACCACCTCAGGACACTCTTCCTACTCTTTTCCAACCCCTGTATGTTCCGGTAAGCGTGAACACATGAGAAGGAGAACGCACAAGTATTACTAACACTTCCATTTCAATCGGCTGCGAGGGTACCCAAATTTACGGCGGGATACCAATATTTCCGGAAATATGGGTACGCCGGGATACCCAATTTTACGGGATACCCATATTTCCGTGACACCCATATTTCCGTGACACCGGGCTGCAAGAAAATCTACCGCGTTACAACGTACTGTGATGTGCAAACACTGAAGGCTCAACGGCGAAAAGTAGGAGTGGCACACAGTAATGATTTTCAACGATTAACATCCGGGTTATCTGAGAGCATATGTCTGCTAGTTATAATTGGCGAAAGAATGCCAGCGCAGCGGTTGCTCGAGGGTAAGGAGAAAATGGGAACAACAGCTTATGTTGCCTTTCTCGCTGTATGCTATTTACGTGCAAGGAGTGCCTCGACTGGCTTGCCTGCACCGGTCGGAACCTCACCGCCTACGTGCCTGGGAGATCTCGCCTTACTTTCCCGTAGCTCCAGCCAAGTGCAGCGTTGCAAGCCCAACAGATTCATGTACGTACACAACTTAGGGATTATAATAACCTCTTGCACCTTTGACCAATTCTTTGGTGTATATCTTTGTTTCAGTGAGGTGGAATTCAAGATGAAGTTTGGGTGTTCTGTTACTAACTACTGGATTGATCAGGGAGTGAGATTGGAAGTGGGAATCAGAGATTCACAGACTACTAACTGGTATCCAGTTAGATTCTATGCTGCTAACCTTACAGTGCCGACTACTTACACCAGTTTGGTAACTCAGAATCCTGACAATGCATCTGTTAAGGCGATTGCTCATAGATACACGTCATCTTTTCCCCTCAAAATTGTGAACGCAGGACAAGACCTCGTTGTGAAGGAGTATCTCTGTGGGATGTTTGTGGATGCCCTACACACGTCCAAGAACCTGAGGTTCCGCTGGATGCAGCGATATGGGACCCAGTCAGATTTGAATCAAGCTCCTTGGATCGTCGATGATGTTGTCATCAAATCCTGGAATGGATCCTGCTTTTCAGAGATAATCAGGGAGGATTTTAGTACAGAGAACCGAAGTACACTTATAGATATTGAGGCAGGAATGACTGAAAGCCCACCATGTAGGTCACCAGGCATGGACCCCTCCCTCTATTTCAGATATGTTGCAACAACAGTAGACACCACTAGAAGGTCTGTGATTATTAATGCCCCTCAAGACAGGCTTGACAGATGTGATGAAAATATCACCATTGGAAGTAAGTTTTTGTTGATTTAATTCATTAATTTATTTTTTATGAGCACAGTAGAAGAAGATCGTCGAGATCCTTACTAAGAATTATTTCACTACCTAGCCAGTTAGCTATGAATCACTCGTCAGCAATTCGATGGTTGCATGGAACAATATCTGCAGTAGACTTGGAGCGAAGTCTTTTCCTGTTAAAGCCAGGGTAGATTCCTCATCTTCCCTCAGCAGTATGGCTTTACTACTTGCTTTTCATCTTGTGGGTTGCCTCCAACTTCCTTGCAGACCATACAAATTTTGATTCTTAAGTTTACCCTCTGATTTATTGATTTAATGAAGTGGCTTACCTATATTGAGGGAACTAAGGAAGTAATGCGATTCTTACCCCTCTGGAGTCATGTACTAGTGTTCTTTGTTGTTGTTGTTTTTTGTTGTTGTTGTATTTGTTTGTGAACAGCATTGTATACTATGCTCATATTGATATTGTAGAGTATGCTGGTAGTCACACCAATCACGTCAGGCAGGTAAGCCCACCTGACGGAGATTTTTTGTTACCCACTAGGTGTAGGAGGATGGGAGATTCTTCAGCTCTGCTGCCTCTGTTACACTACAGAACTGAATCGCTCTCCTAGCATGCATGTGCGTCTAGGAGCTCCCCGCCCCCGCCTCACTCATTTTGGACTCTTCCCGATATTAACCCCACCTAACTAACGTTAACCGTACGTTAATCTTAGGGCATCCATCCCACCCCTTACCTTATTAACCTAGTGATGCTGTGTCTATCCCTTGTCACCCACTCCTGGCCACAGCATCGGCTGTGTAGTTTGGGCGGAGGTATGGGCTGGAACCTCCTCCCCCTCTCAGCTGTTAATGCTGCTTGGGTTACTGAGCAGGGAAACCCCCTGAATACGAGCCCAAAAGAGGAACAACACCCCAAGCCCACCAACAGCAACCCCTCCCCCCAAATTCTATCATCAAATCACGTAAGTGTTGCCTGTACTACATGAATTAATTAACACATGACAGAGTAACTGGCTAACTGCTGCCTAGGTATTTTAACATATTCCAGGTAAGCTAAACTCTTCCATCGTCCTAGTGTCTTGATCATGGAATATTCCATTACGCTTGCTGCTGCCGTTGTCGCTGCTCCTATTCGGAAGCTGTGGCCACTGTAGCGGGAACACTCAACTCCTACCTCCGCCAGGGTATCTCTCATGGCTGCCATAAACCTCTGCCTGGTCAGATATCGACCATCAGCAATCCGGAAAAGAATGGTCTTGTGTTTGAGGCCATCCTTTCCAAGCCTGGCTACAAACCTGCAGAGTCCCTCTTCTGTCGCTGGCACAGCCTGGCGACCCTCACTTCTGCAGAATTCTCCATACTGCTTCTTTGCACTTCTTTAATCTTGCCGAGTTGAATCGGCCAGACCCTTCAGGAAGAGGTAGTGAGCAAATTGGCCCAACTTACCACTGTCCAATCCAGCTGGTTCACCACAAGGGCTTGCAGAATTCCGTCCGGTATTGCTGTTGGGGATTGCCGAGCATCTGGTCTCAGTCGCTGGAAAAAAAGCAAGTCATTTCATGACAACATGTCAGCAACCCCGTTCTCCACCCCAGGTATATGCTGACAACACAACACCATAAAATACAACACAACACCACCTCCCAGCAAGCCAAGAAGAAGAACAGGCTTCTCATCAGGTGCATCACTCATTCAACTTTGCTCCTCCCTGAGTTCACAATCGCAACCACTGCTGCATTGTCATAGCAACATTCCACTGTCATTCCTCTCCACTGGTTGCCCCACATGGCTGCTCCTATATGATGATATAGATGTTATCCCAACTGCTAGGGAGTCTAAGCTGGAATCACTCCCCTGACGACACATATGTACCACATTCCCACTATCCTGATGCATCCGACATCATCACTACTTGTGCTTCACCTTTCATAATACTGCGCATCTTGCCAGTACCATACATTGGTAGGAAACGAGAGCAAATCCCTTTTGTGCACACCTTCCTTGCTCCCCACTTTCGGATCTCCATCTGTAGACTCTGCAGCTTGCTGTCTGGGGGTCTCATGACCATCTATTCCATATCTAGCTCAATACCCAGGAAAACCAGACATTGCCCTGGTCTCTCTGTCTTACGGGGGGCCACCAGGACCCCAAGCTCAGCACACAGCCCTAAGGCCTTGTCTAGAGATCACCTGTAATGCTCCGAGTCAGGCTTTTCAGTTACCAGGAAGTCATCCAGGTAGTGAATAACGTCCACTCCTGCCTCCCTCAGAATCCACTGGAGCCCATCTGCTACTGCTGAATAAAATTTTGGCGCCAACCTGAGGCCAAATGGCAATACTTTATCTACATAAAGCTGACCTTTCCAACTCATACCCAGCAGCCATCTGTCCTCTGGATATACTGGCACTGTTCTGTACACGCTCTCCACATCAAATTTCGCCAGCAGTGCCCCGTGGCTCACACCAGCACCTTCTTTATGCCACGTCCACCAAGGTGTACTTAATTGAACACAGTTCCGGTTCCACTCCATCGTTCATGCTCAGTCCTGGTGGGTGGGACAGGTCCACTATGAAGTGCCACTTACTAGGCTGGTGATTCTTAGGGACCAACCCAAACCTATTCACTTGCACTCTCTCATAACTCCGCCTATCCAGGGGACCCACCATTCTGCCCTGCCTGGCATCCTTTTCCAAGTAGTTATCAATTACACTCGGCTGCGCTACTGTAGATTGCATGTTAGTTGAGGCACTAGTACACACACACACACCTCCCATACCGAAAACACACTCGGAAGCCCCATTGCAGGCCTTGCAGGAGGTAGTCCCTGATGGCTGTGTCGGGATGGGCACACTATCTGGTTCCACTCCGGCAGTGCTGGGAGCACAATCTGGTCACCCATCGGGCGTCTCTTATCAAGCTCCAGCAGGTGGGATGTGTACACATACAACTCTGCACCAAGACACACACCATCTCATCACACAGTGGCTCACAATGCTCAGACACACTTGTGACGTCAGTAGGGCTTAGGAAGATTGGTAAAATAATGGCAGCAAATATAACAATGTGGACGAGGCAATTCCAGGCATTCATTCTGACATACTACGAACATACCACAGATGTTTGTGTGTGCATGCGCATGATTTGTGCTATCAGTGACTGATCTCTCTCTCTTTTTTTTTTTTTTGCTATCAACGCGACTGAGAGTAATACAAGTGGATGGTAACCTACAAAATGTGGGAGTGGCGTTTAGTTTAATATAGTCCTAAGGAATTGCTCCTCCCTTCCTCCTCCTAGAAGCCACTTTATTTTATTTGAGTCCATTTAGTGCAACCATCAAGTCTGCATTTTTTCCATTCTTGTGATAGCAGCTAGTCTTCATCCTTTGCAGGTTAGAGGTGCTTGTAATGAAATTTTATTCTTTTTTTTACCTGATACTATTGTTATTTCCGTTATACACTTTTATCTCTAGTTTTAGACAAGGTGTTGAATTAGTCACTCAGTAAAGTTTGTTTCTTTATTAACAGGTGCAGACTCTTTGGCATCTTGTCCAGTGGAAGGTGTCCTGAATGGGAGTGCCTCTATCACGTGTACAGCTGGAGGCGCCGTGAAGTGCTCATGTGACCGTGGAACGGAAGTGGGTGTAGCCACCAGCAGCATGCGCTGTCAGAGTGAGTTTCATTCTATCAGTTTAGATGCAAGTGTGCAAACATGTGAGAATTGAGCTGGTCCAGCCTGACGAGATTCCATGAGTATTGTATATAAATAGAGGGAATCTGAATATACCAAATTGAGTGGGAAAAATGACTTCCTATAATTGGAACACTAAGCAAGAAAATAAATGTTTTATGAGAAATTTCATTTGAGTTCTCTTTGTAACTAGCTAGCTTCCTTGCTCAATACAATTTGTAGAATAGCCAGATCTATGAACCACTTTCAATGGCAACAATTCCTGTTTAACTCCAATATTATTACAACTATTTTTTCTGTTTCATGTTTTCTACAACTCACTGGCAATTAGTTCCACACATGTGGTTTCCTTGTGATGGGAGATGTTAAAACAACATAGCTTTGAGGGATATTGAAATCAGTAAAAGAACAAATTAATGGTAGTTCTTTTATTATTATTTTTATTTGAAAGTGCAACTGACATGGCAACAACCTTGTACATCAGCAGTCATAGCTCAGGAAGATCGTGCAGTTGTAATTTAATGTTAGAATATGTGGCAACTGGAGTGAGTGGAGTAGTCCGGTTAAGAAGACACCCCAGCCTGAAGTCACTAGTATTGTCTGCCGAGCAGAGATGATATAATCTAAGCCGCCAGGCAAGGTTCGCTGCCACCACAATCAAATCTTCTTTCCCAGCAAGGATTAGATTGCTACGGTGTAGAAAATTCTAGTTCTGATTAAAGTTTTTTAAGTGTAATTTCGAATTGAAGAAAGAATTGACTGACCCAGACTCTGCAAGGCAGCTACATATGTGACCGTCTACGGGAAAACCGGGCACAACGCGGAGTGCGTAATATCAAGAAAAGATCGATCGATTTCTTAAAAATGTATTGTTTCAAGCCTACGGAAGGGAACGGTTAGGTCTATTATAGCAGGAACGACTAAAGCTGCGACGATAAAACTTGGAGAGCTCAATATCTGGACGCCGACAACTCCGTAAGTGCAAAAAAAAAAATTCGAAGGTGCCGCGTTGTGCCTGGTTTTCCTATAGACGGTCACATATATATGCAGAACTGTCTGCAGAGTGCCTAGTCTAACAAAAATAACAAATTTTAATTAAGGTGAATCATAATAAAACTAATTGGAATATGAATACAAGTAATGAATGTTAATTAAAGATTGAATGGGTGAAAAGGTGAAAATAGATTTTTTTACAAGTTGGGAAATATTAAGTTAATTACATTAACCCTTTCCTTCCGGAGCTGCTTTAAAGTGTTCCAAGACTCAGTCAGCTTCTTCGATTTTTTAGGGACACTTAACAATTAGTAGATGCTTAAAATTTGAAATACATGTTCCCAGAGCTTTACTAAAGCTAGGAAAAAATGTTTACAGACCAGGTAGCTTCGAGAGTATTTCACAACTTTTGCATTTATGCTTAGGTCGGCACAAATTTTTACCGCGGTCTCTTTGAAAAATTATATAAAAAGTAACCTCAGTCACAGAAGCTTTTTAGATGGCTTAGCTTTTTCTAGAAGCATTGTAGAAGCAGTAAAAATGTCTTTGAGCCCGTGAGAACCTGGTAGTGTATCAGACTAACTGTTTGTTTTTTACGGTCGAACACTCCACGGTTAAACGAACTGTCTTCTCCGATTTTTATAAATTAGCCATTGCTATAATAGGCCAGTTATTTCATAATACGTCATTGGAAGCATGTGACTTTACAGGGAAAAAGTGTGAGCACTTTGGGACCTCAGTAACTTCAGGAAAAAAAAATTTTTTTTGCACCATCATATTCAAAATGACTTCAACGAGTTACAATGCTGGGGACGTTTTACAGTTGCTTGAGGAGGACGATTCCGAGTTTCCTGATTCAGTTTCAAGTGGAAAGGAAGGAGATGAGGTCTACCCTTACAGTGGACCTAGTTTCAGCGCCGATGAATCAGAATACAGCAGCTCTGACTCTGAAGTTAGACGGAAACATTTGTGACCATGGCAAACTCATATTTTAGGTATTTATTATCACAGAAACAGCCTTCTTGTTAGCGTAGCTAGCAAAAGAAAGGTATTAGCTTCACTATGCTGTTTTTATATGGGTTATTCTTCAGTAGTTTTTGAATTATACATCTTTTACTGTTGTTGGTTTGTTTTTTTTGACCACATTCAAATTTTCAAAAAAATTTCAAATTTGTTTATGTAATTATAGCAGTGGGAGGAGATGCTAGCCTTTTAGGATGTGTGTAGTACATATTTGGTTAGGTTTACAATTCACATCAGCTGAATAACAAATGTTTTGTGTGTTGGAGTATTTTAGGGGTGTGTACTGATGGGAGTAGCCCTGATGTAGGTCCGCAGTCGTCGGAGGGCTTTGAGGTCTCCCCAACTGGCAACCTGGAGGTACACCACCACCAGAATCTGAATCTGTCCCCACCATTCGCCAAAGGTCGTTTGAGCTCTCCAGCACCTTTATGCAGAGGTCACTGGGCTCGTACAGACACGCAGGCAAGAGACACCTAAGTTAGGTTTTATCCAAACTAGATTATCAGAACAGACTGACTGATGCATGCGTGGCCAAGAGTTCTGTAGGCCAGCACACACACACACACGGATGAATTAAACGAACATAACGCAATAAATAATGATCACGCCCACTATGAGCTATGTGACACAAAAAGAGAGACAACATATGTGATCAAACTGAATCAATGAAATAGATTGCTGGTTATCTATTCAGTCCAGTCTTCAACTCTTCTTCCCTCTCACTTCTTTCTCCATCTTGTTCTCTTCCTGTCGGAGGCCAGACCCACACCTGATGATGTGTTCCGACTTGGCATAGACGTACAGGGGTTGGACGTACTTCATATTGTTACAGCCAGGGTAAGTTGAGTATCCTTGTATGTATGTCTTGGAATTGTGTGTGCATGACAGTGGTAAAATACACTAATAGCAAACAAAAACATTGTGTTTGTATTGTTTCAGAGGAGCGTATTCGTACAACCTTCGTGGTGATCTTTGCCGACATAGGGTGGGTTGGTACTATGTCTCTGTATAGCCTTTTGAGTAGAATTTCACTTTGACATTCACATCTGACATGCATTTGTATATGTAATAGTATGTGTATGTTACCAAATGTATGCATAAACAACGTTGTTATTGTGACCGTAGATAATTTCGTGTATTACACTAAAGTTTGGTGTTTTCTTTACAAAAATAATTTTTTTTGAGTGTCCTTATTGGCGAGTGAGCGAAGCGAGCGAGACACTATCAGGGGTAACTCAATAAAAAATCTGGGATATTTGTTTATGTATATGTTTGGACGTACGTAAGGCATTTTTGTACTTTGACCCTCGCGTTTTTGTGTTAGTTTGGTGGTCAACCCTGTCCCAAACTTCACTAAACAGAATCCTCTGGTTTATCGATCAGTACCCATATCACCCTAGAAATTGAATTGTTTACCGTTTTGAATTCTTTTGCGGGTGCAGTTAAAACGTGAATACTTATGGGACTTCCATTTCTATTCGAGTTAGAGTTAGTGGCGGTGGTAAGTCAATGCGCTCTTTGCCATGGTTATAAGCCGTACGCAACAGTATTTACTTGAAAATGCATTGTCCACTAGACTAACCGCGAAGGCATGTCTCATGTAGGGGTATGTCCAGTTGTGTCAAAGCATTGTGCTTTACAGCCACTACTTAACTAAAGAATATCACAAAGAAAACGTTTAAATAACGTGTATTGTTTTGTTGTTGTTGTTTTTCCTTCAATTCAAACAGTTGCAGCAAGTTGTTACTATGGCACTCCTGAAATACCTTTACCGTGTATGCGTAATTTAAAAACTCGACCTTATTTTCAGTAGCTTCAGTGTTAGAAGTCAAAATATAAAAATAGTATAGTCTTTAGGCTCGCTCGCCATTTGTGCTCAAGCACATCACTAGTATATATACAAAAAAGTATATATTCTTCTAGGAAATTCTTGTTGATCTTTTCCAACTTGACATTTGACGCAGTGATGCTCTTTTTGTTCCTGAGATGACAGTCACCCTGTGCCCAAGTTTTATCTCACCTATGATGAAAGAACAGAAGATTTATGATCTATGTCATTGTAATGATATATATTTGCAATTATAACTTTATTTGTCAAGTGTTTATATATATTTTTTTTATGTACAAGTATATACAAATATTGTCCACACTTTTTGGTAGCTCAAATGTATGGAATTGTTGTGGGAGGTAGAATCACCTAACAGTCTCATTATTTATATCGTTGGAAAGCTCAAAGCAAGCTCTATATGGTAAAAAAAAATTTAAGGGTTTAAACGAGCCTATAAAAAGATTAAAAAATAAAACGTCAATTCATTTGATTTGCCCGAGGTCGTCGATGCGGTAAAATTAAGTCCAGAAGGAAAGGGTTAAACTGAAAAGATGAAAATAGTTTGTACAAGAAAGAATGGTGGAGGAACATAAACTAACACATAGTTATACACAAACAAGTAAATGCAGCTAAAGTACAAATGTATACTGTCGGGCCCTCTGCTTCTTTGGCTAGGTCCACACAACAATGATATAATAATTTCCTCGTGCAATAATTGTGATAGTCAGATTTACAGCTGTTGTCCTATATCTATGAGGCCTCTGTGTGGGGTGTGGGGGTGTGAGATGAATATTGACACAGACTGCTTGTGACTTGTTACTAACACTGACTGCATGTGACCTGTTACTAACACTGACTGCATGTGACCTGTTACTAACACTGACTGCATGTGACCTGTTACTAACACAGGCTGCATGTGACCTGTTACTAACACTGACTGCATGTGACCTGTTACTAACACTGACATGTATGTGACCTGTTACTAACACTGACATGTATGTGACCTGTTACTAACACAGGCTGTATGTGACCTGTTACTAACACTGACTGCATGTGACCTGTTACTAACACTGACATGTATGTGACCTGTTACTAACACTGACTGCATGTGACCTGTTACTAACACTGACATGTATGTGACCTGTTACTAACACTGACATGTATGTGACCTGTTACTAACACTGACATGTATGTGACCTGTTACTAACACAGGCTGCATGTGACCTGTTACTAACACTGACTGCATGTGACCTGTTACTGACACTGACTGCATGTGACCTGTTACTAACACTGACATGTATGTGACCTGTTACTAACACTGACATGTATGTGACCTGTTACTAACACAGGCTGTATGTGACCTGTTACTAACACTGACTGCATGTGACCTGTTACTAACACTGACATGTATGTGACCTGTTACTAACACTGACATGTATGTGACCTGTTACTAACACAGGCTGTATGTGACCTGTTACTAACACTGACTGCATGTGACCTGTTACTAACACTGACATGTATGTGACCTGTTACTAACACTGACTGCAGCATGTGACCTGTTACTAACACAGACTGCATGTGACCTGTTACTAACACTGACATGTATGTGACCTGTTACTAACACAGGCTGCATGTGACCTGTTACTAACACTGACTGCATGTGACCTGTTACTAACACTGACATGTATGCGACCTGTTACTAACACTGACATGTATGTGACCTGTTACTAACACTGACATGTATGTGACCTGTTACTAACACAGGCTGCATGTGACCTGTTACTAACACAGGCTGCATGTGACCTGTTCCTAACACTGACTGTATGTGACCTGTTACTAACACTGACATGTATGTGACCTGTTACTAACACTGACATGTATGTGACCTGTTACTAACACAGGCTGTATGTGACCTGTTACTAACACTGACTGCATGTGACCTGTTACTAACACTGACATGTATGTGACCTGTTACTAACACTGACTGCATGTGACCTGTTACTAACACTGACATGTATATGACCTGTTACTAACACTGACATGTATGTGACCTGTTACTAACACTGACATGTATGTGACCTGTTACTAACACAGACTGTATGTGACCTGTTACTATCACTGACTGCATGTGACCTGTTACTAACACTGACTGTATGTGACCTGTTACTAACACTGACTGCATGTGACCTGTTACTAACACAGACTGCATGTGACCTGTTACTAACACTGACTGCATGTGACCTGTTACTAACACTGACTGCATGTGACCTGTTACTAACACAGACTGTATGTGACCTGTTACTAACACTGACTGCATGTGACCTGTTACTAACACAGACTGTATGTGACCTGTTACTAACACTGACTGCATGTGACCTGTTACTACACTGACTGCATGTGACCTGTTACTAACACTGACTGTATGTGACCTATTACTAACACAGACTGTATGTGACCTGTTACTAACACTGACTGCATGTGACCTGTTACTAACACTAACTGTATAATTTGTTATATGTACTGGCACTCGCACTTACTTGCAGGTAGTACATTAATAATTAATGGTACTTCCAACATCACTGAGGACTCTACTATGGTGGAGCTATGTCTTACTATGTTTGGCTTAGAGAGAGAAGAAAGGAAGATTATGGTTGAAGTAATGCTGAACCGCACCAGTAGTACATTTGCCACTTCAAGTAAGTGCAATCAGTAACTGTCTACCAATAAAGTATGGGAGCATATTGCAGGTGATTTCAGTTTAGCAGTGCAGTCCTTCACTGTCTTCCAATAAGTTATGGGAGCATGTGAGTGTTTATTTGCAGATGATTTCAGTTTAGCAGGTGAAACTCTGGTCTTCAATACTTCTAATACCAGTCAAACACGTTGTTCATTATTCACCCCATTGGATGACCTTACAGTAGAAGATACAGAATGCTTTTACTTTCACATGACAACTGGAAATGAGAGAGACATCTTCAACAACAGAGACATTCAAGTTTGTATATTGGACAATGACGGTAAGTGGAGATCAGATGTTAATTCAAATTTTCCTGCCTTTGATTCATTCATATTATTATCTTATTAAGTGTTCAGGCCTGACCTAATTAACATTCTATTGAACATTTACTTCCTGTTCATTTTAATTAACATTCACTTCCTTACCACATCACCTCATGTTATTACATCATTCATTTCCTTTGGTTTATATAATGACACATGGAAAAAATGAGCAAGAAAAGTGTGTGTGTAGTAGCTCTATATGTAGTCTAGCTAAGTTCCACTATCAGAATCCCTGTCTGGAATTCTGGACTTCCCTGTAAGAGTTCATCTGGGAGATTTAGCTAACCCAGTGGTGCGTAGTCTTGGATAGACTAGGTGGAGCCTTACAACCTCCATTGTTCGACCCCTTTCAGAGAGCCATATCATTAAGCCAGAAAATGAATAAACCAAATTATGCTAATTTATAAGAATTTTATTCATTATTTTCCAGTTATATTTCTGTACTTGCAATGTCTACTCAGCATTTTTAGAGCTGAAGATATTTATCTTATGTCTTGGTGCCTATGCCATTCATGAGCTCTTCACCACTAACCCCTGCATGTGGCTGAGTATCCTCCATTAGTAGTTCACCACTAACCCCTGCATGCATGGCTGAGTATCCTCCATGAATTAGTAGACATTTGGTTATAATTGAGATGATAAAATTTGCTGTTGTTTTCTCCCAAGTTGTAAGAGAATGCTGTAAGAGAGGTAGTCCAGTGGCAAAGCACTTGTTGATGGCAAAACTTGTGTTCATTCATTCAATCTTGTGAATCGGTGCGTTCAGCTTAAAGAGTAGAAACTTGTGTTTAATTAATACATATTTTAGTAGAAATCTAAACTTTTATATACATGTTTGTTAATGTTTATAATACATAGCTAGTCAGTTAAAATATTATGTGGATATAAGTGATTTTGAGGTTACACATGCAGTTATGGCTGTTAAAATTACTACTATAAAATGGAATATTATTATCTTTTTATGCCAGAAAATGAATAAACCAAGTTATTTCATACTTTGTACACAATGTATATACTATATGAAGTTTCAGTGTACCTAATTGGTGGCTTAAGATGGTTACACTAATCTCTAATTCAATAAAATTGAAAGTATGAAAGTGCTTTTTAAGCTGGAAAATTTGCAATTCTGAATCAACTCCCTAGAAAATTTGATAGCTACAATTTAATTGAACAGTTACATTTTAACATTATATGAATACTAGCAAGTACCCCGCCACATAGGGACACTTGACGTATTGCAAAGTAAGAATGCAGTAGCACAAGTTATTTTGCTCAGTTATTATTATCTACTATTGGTTAAGGTTACATAAGTTTCCCTCTCCTGCTCTTTTTTTTTTTTTAACTATTGGAGCTTTTCTTATATCCCACCTTTCCTTTCTTCAGCTCTTCTTCTTGAGTCATGAAGACCCTTTTTACTTTGTCTATCGCTACTGCTTCTGACTTTTTGTCCTACTTTGAGAAACTTTTGTCTTCTATTCGTACTTTCGCCTTCCTTTTGGAAACTAACACCCACCTTTACTCATCGATTCCGCCCACTTTATAGCTACAGTTAACCACTTGCCTTTTTGCCTTCTCTTCCCCTGCCATTTTAAACCTATGCCGCCTCTCCTCGCTGATTCCACCCAGTTTTTAGTTACGATTAATAACCTTTTACTTCTCTTTCATACTACTTTCGCCTTCCTGGTTGAAACCTACGCCGCATTCCGTCGTCTATTGCACCCGCTTTTTAGAATTAACCAGCACTTTCTACTGAATGTGATGACACTTTTCTTACCATGAGGTGATGATACTTTACCAAACTTTACATAGCTCATGAATTATTTATGAATACACACACAGTCGTTCACCGTCGTCGTCGGTCGTCATTGTCGCCATTATTGACACACAAGCGTATTATTATATAGTTGAAAAATATAGTGAAAATTAAGTGAAATAGCTACAGTTAAACCTCTCTAGAAACGCCACCCATGTGGGCAAGTATTCTGACCCTTGTAATAATTTTGGTTGCTTTCAGAGGTTATTCTCTACTAGCAAGCACCCTACCACCGTGGCGCCTGACAAGTTATTTTTATTCATGGTTATCTTTCTCTATCGTAGGTTAAGGTTACATTAGTTTCCATCTCCTTTTATCTTAGTTTTACAAGTTTGTTTATTCTTCAAGCAGAACAGAGTTACTACCAGTTATAATTATATTTAACCAATAAAAATTGAAATAATTATAATTATGCTGTATATTGAAGTATCCAAAGGTTTTTATAATTGGAAGGATGCTATTTTTGCATTCTGTAAACACGAGAAAAGCCAGTGCCATTTAGAAGGAGTTGATGCAATTATTACATTGCTAGCCACTACCATGCATATTGGCACACACCTGAATAGACAGCATGCAATCGAGGTAGCCAAAAATAAGAAAATACTACTGAAGATTTTGTCTAGCATAAATATTTGGCTAGACAAGGATTACCACTCAGGGGTCACGATGATGATAGTGACAGCAATTTTATTCAGCTTTTAAAGCATTGTAGAGAAGATGATAGTGAAATTCATCAATGGCAGAGAAAAAATCCAACAAGTACACATCACATGAAATCCAGAATTCTTTGATTAAAATTATGGCTTATTAGAAAAGTTTCTGGAAACCTACATAAGTCTCCATTTTTAACTGTGATGATTGATGAGACAACAGATGTGACCAACCAGGAACAAGTCACAATAGTAATTCGTTGGATTAATGATAATTTTGAGGTATATGAAGAGTTCATTGGGCTTTATGCAGTTCCGTGTATTGATGCTGCTACATTATTTTCTGTTATTAAAGATACTTTGACTCGACTAAATTTAGCATTCCATAAACTTGGTGGGCAGTGCTACGACGGTTGTAGTACTGGCTCTACTAGTGGTGTAGCAAGGAGAGTTTTGGAAGAGGAAGAGCGTGCAGTATTCACTCACTGCTACTGCAACTCTTTAAACTTAGCAGCTAATGATTATGTTAAGAATTCTAAAGTTATGACATTATCATTGGAAGTTACCCATGAAATCACTAAGTTGCTTAAACTCCACGACGAGATAACATTTTTCGTGTGCTAAAAGCTGAAAGTGAATTAAAAATGAAATTAATCCCTTGAGCATTCGACTTCTGTGTCCTGCACGATTTACTGTGCGAGCCAATTCTTTGTTAAGTGTTTTACTCTACATTGCTAGGCACCTGGGAGATAGCAGTAGATGTAGCAAGGGATACTGAAAGCAAAGCAAGAATTCAAGGAGTAAAAGCATAGATGAACACTTTTCGCTTTGCTTTTGGGACAATGTTGGCGGAAATGATACTTCGCCACACCGATAATTTGTGATCATTGCAAGATAAAGGTTGCTCTGCAGCTGAAGGACAAATCATTGGAGCCATGGTGGTTGGCACTCTCCAGTCCTTACGAAATGATTCATCTTTTGAATTATTTTGGTCTAAATTGACATCATTTACAGAACCCCTTGACATCGAGCCATCATTACCACGTCAAAGTAAAGTACCTAGACGGTATGAATCTGGAACAGCTGAAAGTCATGTTCACCAGTCTGTACATGATTTGTACAGGAAAGACTATTTTGAAGCTATCGATTTAGCAGTGAATTGCATACAAGATCGATTTCAGCAAGCAGGCTATGAAGTGCATAAAAATCTTGAGCTACTACTTTTAAAGGCAGCAATAAGCTCAGATTTCGCTGCTGAATTCACTTTTGTTACATCTTTTTATGGAGAGGATTTGCAAGCTGAATAATTGCGTGCACAGTTGCTTACATTTGCAATTGAGTTTAAACGAGTGTTTTCAGAGACTACTTCCAAGCCCACTGTATATGATATCAAAAAGGTTTTGGTTCATTATCTGCAGCCCAGAAAAGTCTTTTGTGTCAGGTCGGCATTGTGCATAAGCTTGTAGCTACTTATTATGCCAGCCTCTAATTCCACATCAGAGAGGTCATTCAGTCGTTATGTAAAGACATACCTCAGAAATACAATGGGACAAGAGAGTCTAAATCACCTCATGGTGTTGCATGTGCATAAAGAACTAACAGATGATTTGGATTTAATTAGTATTGCTAATGAATTTGTAGGTGACTCTGAGCACAGACTTAAACTGTTCGGTACTTTCTCTTAAACAAGTTATCATTTGGTACTTTCTATTAAACAAGTTATCATTTGATACTTTCTATTAAACAAGTTATCATTTGGTACTTTCTATTAAACAAGTTATCATTTGGTACTTTCTCTTAAACAAGTTATCATTTGATACTTTCTATTAAACAAGTTATCATTTGATACTTTCTATTAAACAAGTTATCATTTGGTACTTTCTATTAAACAAGTTGTCATTTGATACTTTCTATTAAACAAGTTATCATTTAATACTTTCTCTTCAACAAGTTATCATTTGGTACTTTCTATTAAACAAGTTATCATTTGATACTTTCTATTAAACAAGTTATCATTTGGTACTTTCTCTTAAACAAGTTATCATTTGGTACTTTCTATTAAACAAGTTATCATTTGATACTTTCTATTAAACAAGTTATCATTTGATACTTTCTGTTAAACAAGTTATCATTTGGTACTTTCTATTAAACAAGTTATCATTTGATACTTTCTATTAAACAAGTTATCATTTGATACTTTCTGTTAAACAAGTTATCATTTGGTACTTTCTATTAAACAAGTTATCATTTGATACTTTCTATTAAACAAGTTATCATTTGGTAATTTCTATTAAAACAAGTTATCATTTGATACTTTCTGTTAAACAAGTTATCATTTGGTACTTTCTATTAAACAAGTTATCATTTGATACTTTCTATTAAACAAGTTATCATTTGGTACTGTCTATTAAACAAGTTATCATTTGATACTTTCTATTAAACAAGTTATCATTTTCACTTCTGTTATCATTTGATACTTTCTATTAAACAAGTTATCATTTGGTACTTTCTATTAAACAAGTTATCATTTGATACTTTCTATTAAACAAGTTTATCATTTGATCTTTCTATTAAACAAGTTATCATTTGGTACTTTCTATTAAACAAGTTATCATTTGGTACTTTCTCTTAAACAGTTATCATTTGATACTTTCTATTAAACAAGTTATCATTTGGTACTTTCTAAACTTCATTTATACTTTCTATTAAACATTATCATTTGGTACTTTCTATTAACAAGTTATCATTTGGTACTTTCTTATTCAACAAGTTATCATTTGATACTTTCTATTAAACAAGTTATCATTTGGTACTTTCTCTTAAACAAGTTATCATTTGATACTTTCTATTAAACAGTCCATCATTTTGGTACTTTTCTATTACACAAGTTATCATTTGATCCTTTCCTATTAACAGTTCTCATTTGGTACTTTTCTATTCCACCAAGTTCATCATTTGATACTTCTCTTAAACAAAGTTTATCATTTGATACTTTCTATGAAACAAGTGATCATTGTACTTTTTCTTAAACAACAAGTTATCTTTGATACTTTCTATTACAAGTCATCAATTTGTCTTTCTATTAAACAAGTTATCATTTGATACTTTCTATTAAACAAGTTATCATTTGATACTTTCTCTTAAAACTTCCTCTCAAACAAGTTATCATTTGATACTTTCTATTAAACAAGTTATCATTTGGTACTTTCTATTAAACAAGTTATCATTTGATACTTTCTATTAAACAAGTTATCATTTAATACTTTCTATTAAACAAGTTATCATTTGATACTTTCTATTAAACAAGTTATCATTTGATACTTTCTATTAAACAAGTTATCATTTAATACTTTCTATTAAACAAGTTATCATTTGGTACTTTCTATTAAACAAGTTATCATTTGGTACTTTCTATTAAACAAGTTATCATTTGATACTTTCTATTAAACAAGTTATCATTTGGTACTTTCTATTAAACAAGTTATCATTTGATACTTTCTGTTAAACAAGTTATCATTTGATACTTTCTATTAAACAAGCTATCATTTGGTACTTTCTGTTAAACAAGTTATCATTTGGTACTTTCTATTAAACAAGTTATCATTTGATACTTTCTATTAAACAAGTTATCATTTGGTACTTTCTATTAAACAAGTTATCATTTGGTACTTTCTATTAAACAAGTTATCATTTGGTACTTTCTATTAAACAAGTTATCATTTGGTACTTTCTATTAAACAAGTTATCATTTGATACTTTCTATTAAACAAGTTATCATTTGATACTTTCTATTAAACAAGTTATCATTTGATACTTTCTATTAAACAAGTTATCATTTGATACTTTCTGTTAAACAAGTTATCATTTGGTACTTTCTATTAAACAAGTTATCATTTGATACTTTCTATTAAACAAGTTATCATTTGATACTTTCTGTTAAACAAGTTATCATTTGGTACTTTCTATTAAACAAGTTATCATTTGATACTTTCTATTAAACAAGTTATCATTTGGTAATTTCTATTAAAACAAGTTATCATTTGATACTTTCTGTTAAACAAGTTATCATTTGGTACTTTCTATTAAACAAGTTATCATTTGATACTTTCTATTAAACAAGTTATCATTTGATACTTTCTCTTAAACAAGTTATCATTTGGTACTTTCTATTAAACAAGTTATCATTTGATACTTTCTATTAAACAAGTTATCATTTGGTACTTTCTATTAAACAAGTTATCATTTGATACTTTCTATTAAACAAGTTATCATTTGGTACTTTCTATTAAACAAGTTATCATTTGGTACTTTCTATTAAACAAGTTATCATTTTGGTACTTTCTATTAAACAAGTTATCATTTGGTACTTTCTCTTAAACAAGTTATCATTTGATACTTTCTATTAAACAAGTTATCATTTGGTACTTTCTATTAAACAAGTTATCATAATCAATACACAATTTTTTCATCACATATTTCAACATTATAATATACTATAATTCTATATGATTAAAAAAGTACACTAAGCACAGAGGAATCAATTACTGTAATGATAGCTAATTATATACTTCCTGTTTGGAGCTGTGATGGGCGTGGTCACAATGGCCTTACCAATGTCCAGGAGCTTGCTCCTCCTCTGATTCTGGTTGTATAGAAGTACTGGTAGCCACAGAAAACTAGACAACTAACTTTTTACGGCATTTTTCCTGGTGTGTGCTGTTGTTGTTGTTTTTTTGTTGTTTTTTGTTAGCACCTGTTTTCTCTCCGCATGTTAGCAATTTTGCTCCGTGCATCTCGTCAACCGCTGGATTGGTGCTCCGCCTTAGTATTAGGTGCCCAGTCACTGTAGCACCCATTGCTTATTAAGCGCCTATTTTCTTGCCAAGTTTGGATTTGAAAATGGGGTTGCTCAATAACCTGTGTCTATGATAAGTACAAAATCTTCTCTTTTATTTTGTAACTTGAAGTTTTAGTTAGCATTAAAAATTATTTTAAAGTTATATTTCAATATTTTGTTTTATTTAGGACAGATTTAGCTTTGTTTGGGATTTCCAAGCTTGCTCAAAGATTCAAAGGATCGCCTAGTCTTTTTCACATTCATCTTTACCATTTGGTAAGGGGTCAAGTTCATAATAATCATTATTTTTTTAATTCTTATTTTTAGGAAATGTTGTTCCAGTTGAAGCTTGAAGTCAAGGCAAAACATATTATAGAGGATGTCATAACAGGTAAACAAAATGGTACCCTCAGCGTGCATGCATGAGAGGGTTATATTAGTTGCCTTGTCTGTTTATCTGTCTGTCTGTCATACTCAGATTTTGGAGATTACTCACAATTAATGGTTTAATTTGATATGAACGTACTCAGACCGACTTTGTGCTACTTTGGGGGCGGGATGGGGGGGGAGGGGGGCAGTTTTTGAGAGTGTCACTTCTACAGGTGCTAAATTTAGCCTCCTATTGTCACATCATAATCATGTGAGCAAACAAGATTAAGAACTACCATGTAGCATAAATAGCAATATCGTATGAATTGTCGTGAATATTGCAATTAATAGGCATGACAGTAGGCACAGCTTGCAAAAGATTGATAAAGAATATCAATTCACCAACAAAAGCCAGGATTGGACAAAGTACGGCGAGTAAACTCAGTAACAGTAATGTTTATTTTCCAAACTATTGTTGCATATAAGTTTGAAGTATACTAGATTCGTAAAACCCCAGTTTTTCCAACATTTCTAGAGTGCTTGACACACGACTGATATAAAGCCTCATAAATTATTCTTTCAGTCTGAGAAATAATTTTGTTATAGCTAGCTGTGTATAGTACTGCTGAAGTTTTCCACCTTTGGTGCTTCATTCAATACAGTGCTTACTTGCAGCTCACAATACGGGAGACCCAGTGGATGTTAAAGTTCTACAACAATATCACCTTTTATTGTGGCACCATGCAGCAGTGTCATTTGAAGCTTCAGATTTTGAGAAAGCTCTGATGTGGTATAATTATTCTCTTAGCCTATTTCCTCCTGAAGATAATAAAAATAGCAATATTGCTAAATTGCACGTAAGTAAAAATATGTATTTAGTAATTTTTAATGGCCTATGGAGATTGTAATCCTCAACAAGTACTAATAGTAGCATTATTGGTGAGCGAGCAAAGCGAGCGAAACACTATAATATGGTGTCAAATTGAGAGTCGGGGATATTTGCGAGGGGCTCTGCAAAGGTTTCCCTAAAAAATTCAAAATTGAGATTTAGGCATTTTCAGAAAAAGTCACACTTTCTGCTTTAAAATAAGCTATTTGCTGCCGTTGTGTGCTTAAGCGTTTTAAACTTACACGCGTTTGAAGTCGGTAACTTCAAAATGTTTATTGTTTGTGACACTCCAATTGGAAATTCGCGGAGAATGGCTAACTTTAGAGTGCCCGTTTTTGACGTGCACACTTGCCAAGAAAACGATCGCTTTAGAACATGAAACTTGGCAGAGAGCTAGACAAAGGTTAGAAGTTTATAATTATGGAAAAGTATAAAATTAAAAAAGTATTCACTTTTTTCATACTTTTAGCCGTAATATACAATTGCGTTTTTAGGGAAATGTCTGGTTTTTTCGGAGCAGCTCACATTTGTTGGCGAGCGAGCGGAGCGAGCGAGACAGTATTAGGGGTGAATAATGCAAAATCGGGTATATGTTATATGTATGTATGGATGGATGGTACGTATGCCTCTCAAACGTGCACGCGTGGGGCTTTTTTTCTTCTAAAAACACGGCTTTTCAGGCTTGACCCCAGTTTCTTGGGATACTATGACATTAACCAAGTCTTACTTTAAACTTGGGCTCAAAATTGTGAGAGAATTCCTGCGAAAACGCTCGTTTTTCAAGTTACAAACAGTTGCTGCGACCGGTTACTAAGGCATTGAAGACCCTTTACCGGACTTACTTTTCAAATCTTCGCCGTTTTGGGACGCTACAAAGTGCCAATTATTTGTTGTCAAGACCCACCAGTAGTCAGAATATCTTAATATTAATGCTAAGGAGGCTACAAATACCCGGAGGAAGCTGAGGTAAATACGTAATTCCATATTTGTTGGCTAATATTACAAAGGCCATTCTTTTTTGTATCTGAGAACTTGTTGTCAAGAGTGACTGGTAAATTTCAGATAGTCAGAATGGCTAGTACAGAAGTTACCACTACTCAAGAATATGAGGTGAGAAGGTAATTTTGTATTTGATTGCTAAAATTAATGTCTTGTTTTTGTAGCTTTGAACTTGTCGTCAAGAATTACAAGTAATTCAGATAGTCAGAATGGCTTCAATTTGATACTACAGAAAGTACCAATACTCAGGAAATTTAGGTAAGTAGTAACTCCATATTTGTTGTCTGAATTACAAAAATAACACTGGCCTATTTTTTTTTTGTAGCTGAGACCTTGTTCAAGAGTTACTGGTAATTGATGTAGTCAGAATGGCTTAAGTTTTATAATAAAGAGGTTACCATTACTCATGTAAGAGAGTAATTTTGTATTTCTATGCTAAAATTAATGTTCAACTGCTATAATACTACTGTTTTTAATTGAACTACTGTAAGTTAAATATAAATTATGTAGTAGCAATACTGCAGTTTATGTACTAACTTGAGGCTCGCTCGCCATTTGTGCTCAAGCACATCACTAGTTTATATATGTGTGTGGACGTACGTATGTTATTTGTACTTTGACCCTTTCGTATTTTTATGTTAGCTCGGTGGTCAACCCTGTCCCAAACTTCACTAAACAGAATCCTCTGGTTTACCAATCATTACCCATATCATCCTAGAAATAGAATTGTTTGGCTAATTCTTTTGCGGGTGCAGTTAAAACTCAAAAAAATTACCAGAGTTCCATTTCTGTTCGAGATAATGGTGTAGTCATAGTTATATGCCCTACGCAACATTATTTACTTGAAAATTCTTTGTCCACAGACTTACCATGAAGGTAAGTCTTGTGTAGGCTTAATCAGTTGTGTGAAAGTTTTGTGTGTTACAACTACTACTTAGCTAAAGAATATCACAAAGAAATGTTTAAATAACGTAACTTGTTTTTCTTTTGTTGCTTTTTTTTTTTTTTTTTTTTTTTTTTCAATTCAAATAGTTGCACAGAGTGGTTATTATGGCATTGAATCCCCTTTACCGTTTATGCGTAATTTAAAAACTCAACTTTTTTTTTAGTAGCTTGAGTGTTAGAAGTTAAAATCAATCACTTAACAACTGTTTTTTAGGCTCGCTCGCCATTTGTGCTCAAACACATCACTAGTAGCAGTTATCTTCTAATTATTCTACCTTGCCATACATACTTGATCCAAGACTATTAGTTTGTAAGCTTTGAAAGAGGTAGACAATTTGACGTCACTATTGTAGAATTTCATGTGCAATTTGACCACAGAGCAAAAAATTGCATAATGACTTTCAGCGAATAGATTAACACTCTAATATGACAAAACAAAAAGAAAATCAAAACGTATACACGTGTAAATTGATTCATTAGCAGGGACACCATTTTACCAGGGAACTATGCCACTTAGACATTAGCTTCTACCTTAGCTTCAACCACCACTGCTCTGTCCTGCAACTGCCCAGGTCTACTCTGGCTAGAAATGTGGCTACAATGACATGACCATGTTTTAATTTATTGTGATAATAAAGGGCTAGCCATTGATCAGATTCAAGCCAAGGCAGTTACTGTATAACATGTTATATTGGTGGGTAAAATTTTTGGCTATTCCATTCTGGAGTACATACATTGGCGGGTAAATATTTTGGCTTTAATACATTTTCCAAAACGAAATATATTTTTTACATTGGTAACAGCAAAACACTTTCTGCTGCATATCTTCCAATCTTATTTCATCAGAGTAAGTCTGATAGGTGCCTTTTCTCTTCTTCTTTTTTTTTTTTGCTCGTTGCAGAGAGTACCCTTGCCACAGACTTGTTGGCTGCCTCCTCTATCTGCGATCTAGGCCTGGGGAGTAGTGGCTGGTTGGTGGTCTTTTTTAAATAACTGTACAGAGACATGCTAGCTAGTAACTAACTACAGGAAATCCATGGACCACATGGAGGTCAAAGGTTATCAAAACTACTTAGTGGAACAATAACTTAGGGCTTCCTGGAATTGCTAAACTTACCAAATTAATTCCCCAGCCAATAAATAGTGTTTATACAGTACATACAGTAATGTATGTGTTCCAGCATAATAGAATTATTCATGGCTTGAGCTCCCATTGATATTAGATTACATCATGAGCTCCCATTGATATAAACCAAAGTGGTTGAGTGCTGGGCATGTTGAAAAGACTGTATTGTGCTGGGTAAACACCAGGTGTTCCTCTAGTATTTCTGAACTGCTAGATGTGAAGAAGTAAAATGGATTTTGTGATGCCTTCCATATCAGCTAGCTTGGTGATTCTGTTTCTTACCTTGTGGGCTTATGGTTATGAAATCATGTTCAGATACCTGGTATTGCTGGTAGCTATTTTAGGCCTCAAGTGGCCTATTCTGTTTTTGCTACCTTATGGTTTTGTCTCTTGGCGAATATATGTTGGTGCTAATGTCAGCACAAAGAAGAAACTCTACATAGGGCAATATACTACGGGGCGGTCATTACAAAGTGATGATCCTTCTAATGCTAGTACTCACTGGATTGTGGCTATGGATGATGAAAACGACCATTTCCTCTACACTGATGCTGTGGGCCGTGTGATATCTGGGGAAGGAGAGAAAAAAAAGTTTCGCAAAAAGCCTTCAGAGTGGCTGAAGTCACGATACACTTTGAATCATGTAGGATACGTCACAAGGAAGAAAACTGAACAACAAATGGATGAAGTTGTTGAATTAGAGCCGATGAAATCAGGAAATACATGTCAAGAGTATGCTGTGGATATTGCATTTCAATTATCTAGTTCTCGAACATATACTTTTATGAAGATAATGGCAATACCGCGTGCAAGGAATGTTATATTCCTAACAGTTTTTTGTCTATCTATCGTTTTATTCATAGCACAAGTGCACTGGATAGCAAACATATTGAATGCCGTAGTTGTGTGCAATCTCTATGTGGCAATGGAGCTGTCTCGTATTGGCTTCCTGAATACCAACATTCAGACAGGATATATGCCAGTTATCAGAGCCTACCTGAACTACCCGAGACGAAAGGATTTTCTGCAATTGTTCCTCTTATCTTTAATGATGCTCGTGCTTTATGTGAAAGTAGGTTTGGTGGAGAGTGCCTTTATTGGATTTGTTCTCATGATGATCATTACCATGAATTCATAATGCTACTTTTTATTTTACTTTTTTTTTTGTTGTAAACTTAGTGTTTGAGCAAAGTATTGTCCAATGTATGGATCTAGTGTTTTCTGTGCTGGTAAGACATTGTTAGATTCCAGGAACTTTGGTGCTGATGATCTGCCATGAGTCATTTGATGAATGTTGTAACTTCATTATTGCAAAAGAGGTGTGGGTGTGGTTATGTGGCTATTAAATGTAGAGGTCACGCTCACTTATAATTCAGTACTATTCTCCATGTGCGAAATCCGTGGCCTCGTTTACCACATTTTGAACTCCTTCGGGGAGGTTTGGATGTACAAAGGCGAATCCCTGGCATGCCCTTTGACCTCTAACTCACTTTGTTTAAAGTAAAAAGTAGCCAGCCAACCCTCCAGAACAGTTTACTATTTCAAATATTTAAAATGAGTGTCCCAACACACAAACACCTAATATATATATATATATATATAATATCATTTTTAATAATAGTCTGTCCAAGTTGAGTTGGCTGCAAAACTTTAGAATGGAAGCAGCTAGGCATCTGGGGTTTGCACCATAGGAAAGCTTTGTCAAAGCGAAGCGGGTAAAAATAGTCCCTCAGTAAATTCTAAAATCAGAGGGAGAATGCTATTCCAAACCTCGATACAAAAATAGAAAAATCACAGCTTTTCCTGCTCTATCACCTGAATTCAGTCACACAGTTCAACTCAATCGATCACATATAAGTTAATCCTTCTCAGATGGCTTTTCTAACCTTGTATTAGGTGTAAATTGTGAGCATGGAAATGCTTGGAGGGAGCAACTAACATAGTTGACAATACTGAACGGATAAGCGCCAGAAAAAACTGTCTAGAACAGCAAGACAGACTTAACTAAACTCAAGCAAAATTTGTTGCATTAATGCACACCCAAACAACCCGCACCCTTTCAAATGAACTTTGATTTACTCATGTGCCACAAATCCTAGATCCGCTAGGACACTATCAAGGCAGGTTTACTACCCTTGAGGTAAATATCGACTGACACTTCAGATATAGAACTTCATCATTCCAATAACTAAGGTGCCACTCAAATGGATTTTTATAATCACAACTACAGTTCACATTGGTTTAAAAAAATACATACCAAATATATATATATAATTATATAAGTTAAGCAATCCTTATCAAAAGTAAGATTGTAAAAACGGTCCAAATACTTGCTCTTCCAAAATGAGCTCTGCTTTCTGTATAAAAAGAGAGTTAGATACAAGATTAGAAAGGTAGAGGACACAAGGAAAGGTGTAGCAAATATATTACATAGAAGTGAGACGAACACCGTTTACTTACTCAGTGTAGAGAGTTCAGGTTTACCAGTTTTCTGTGAAATCACTGTCAAAGTTGTGACATTGCTTGCCAGAATCCTACCACCCTTGAAGACTAAGAAGCAGCAGTAGGTGGATCCGTTTCTGTTCATAGAGATGTCTTTAATGTTCAGTGCTGTGCCATTGTAAGAATGTCCTGATGGCAGGAATGATGGAGAAAAATGTTTTCCAGTAATATTCCAATTTGGACTGAGGTTTGTACCAAGTACTTTACAGGGTACGGAAGCAGTTTCATGCTCTTTTACTTTCATGAACTGCGGAGGATATTTCTTGACTACAAAATTAGTGTTTAACATATTAATGATGACTAAAAGAGAACTATTTAGTTTTCCATACCTGAAATATCGCCTATAACTGCAGCAAAGCATATTAAAAGAATACATGCTCTTCCAGTAAGCTTCACCATCTCTATGGTGGCGAATTGACGCTACAGCAGGAACACTTTGTTTAATGTATTTTTTTAAAGTTCCTATAAGGTAGTTCATAGTACTATGGTATAGTAAAGTTAGTATAATAGTGGTTAATATATTTGTAAAAAGTGACCTTTAACCACAAAGAAGATATTGTGCAAAAAAACATGTATGACTCTGTAATAGTACAATCATATATTATCTACAGTTGCCAGGGTTACAATCAAGTGAGTATTTTGGCTAGACCTTGCATCAAACAAACATCAATGATTTCCTCCTAAATTTTTAACTCACTATAATTAATCATGGCATTTAGATTTTAATAATATGGCGCATAAATCACTCATTCAAAAATGTATGGGGAATATCGCTGTTCAATTGAAATCACACGGGGAAAGTGAAATAGCATGTAACTAAGTGAAATAGTACGGGTCAGTGAGCATGCATGAGGCTTTAGCCTTGGAAACATACAGTTCAAGTAGTTCCTAGTTTGAGGCAATACCATTCTTTAGTGTAGAAATTCTACCCGTATTAGACATAATTTTTTCAACGGATTAGGTGGAGCCATAGGTTGAAAACTAGGCTCCAGAGGAAGCTCAGGATAGTCGGTGAACAATACAGTATGAGTGAATGATACAGTGTAGCTACCGTGCAAATGATTTTTTTTACGCTGGCCAACTATTAGTGAGTGATAGCATGGGTAACCAGTGCTATTAGGGATCAATAGCATGGCTACCCATGCTATTACTCATGCTAGTACACTTTTGAATACAAGGTGAAACCTATTTTTATTTCTTGCTATTTCGGCAATGACTTCAGCAAAATTTAAATAGACAGTTTGCATACCCGGAGTTTTGTTTTATGAAAAATGTAATTGAGCCAATTAAACCGTGTCGTTAAAACTATTTAATATGCAACACTATAAAAATAAACATAGACATGAAAAACATATTAAAATTAAATTTATTTTTAGCTATTCCATTCATCATTGGCGTAGTCGTATTGATCCGAATTTCATCTGTTAAATTGTTGCAGTCTGAGTCCAAATCATATATCTTGTTGCTTTCATGGCTTAATGACAGCATAAAAATACTGTAATTCAGGCACAGCTGTCTTGTGACTTCACCAACTTGAATTTTGGTATGACTTGAGACCACTCTTTTGTCAATGCCATTTCTATCATAAGAACATTGTATTATGATATCGATTCTTCCAGCAGAAAGTGGTTTGTATTTACAAACATATACTACTTCACTTCTACTACATTCTGAATTGTTGGTATAAAAACAGTTCAAGTCAGAATTCATGGCAAATTTTGTAAGATTGGTTGAAATTATGAAGATAACTTCAGGTGCAAAGATTCCATTGTCACAGTGTTCTTGCTCAGATATACATGCATTGATATTTTCACCAACAGAGTATCCTGGAATAGAAAAGTTTATATAGTTTTATAGTATATACTACATGCAGAATATCTGTACACCATAACTATCAAGTGCACTCCAAATAGATATGCAGAATGTGTGGGGACAGAATTTATGAGTCAATACTTACTCAAATAGCTATGCTCAAAATTGGCAGCAAACTTGGTCCATGTTGAACAAATACCATTTTCAGTCGGCAATGGACATATTTTAATGAAGTTTGAAGAATTGATCCTTATTCGTGCTTCTTCATAGCGTGACTGTGCCACAAACTCGAGCTTTGAGCCATTCTTATTAGTCAACAATACCTTGTCTTGAATTGAAATAGATACTAAGATAGCTAAGATAGATATCACACTTACAATATTTGAAAACATTTTTAATTTAGTCAGAGACAGTAACAGGATGCAATATAGTACAACAGATAATAACGTTATTCATTGTTTGTGGGAACAAATTCATACAAATTTGGAATGGTTGCTTCTTCATAACACTTGTTTTGTGTCAGTGAGATGTTTGATTCAAGTGGATCATTCTTCTTTGGTGCGGGGCTTTCATAGCATATGTTGCCCTTCATTTGTACAACTGTTTGAGAAGTCCTGCACAAACTTGGCTGCAGATCTTCGTATATCGGGTCACATTCTTTAATGTCTTTACCATCTGTACAATAGTAATTGCAAACATTTCTTTCGTAATTGTCATGGGACGCATTCGGCTGTAAATATAGGTATGGTGTTGTCTTTCAACTCAAAGCTGGTAACCCAAACAATGAAACTATTTCATTTGTTTAAATTATATTACATAGGCTTTATCAGTGATAATGTTGACTATGAGAGTGAATAAAAAAATTATTTATCATAAAAGTTTACAGCTAATAAATAAATTAATATTTGTTCACATTCATGATTAAACTACTGATTTTAATTCTCGTCTGTTACTGTCAATTAGGAATGATCTTTACACTTATTTTCCATCAAAAAGGACTAAAAGTACATCATCTAGCATATCTAGCACAGCCATGTCAGGCTGCTCAATCTCTCCCACAGTCAAATAGTGGAACGTAGCCCTACTCATCAATCCATCTAGTTAATGTACAGCACACACACTCATACATATTGTGACTTGCTGCCTATCACATGTTGATTGTGGTATCCGAAAGTAGTAACTATAGTAGTGTGTATAGTATAGGATATGTAGTAACCAGATTAACCTTGGAATAGTCCCCTGTGTACTAAATTGGTTCATCAGAGTTGTAGTTGTGTGTATTAAGACTGATAACACCAAGGACAAATAAGGTGACAGTAACAAGATTTTATCTCAATGTTTTCACAACTCTTACACAAGCAGATTTCTAATTAATCATGTGCTGTAAAATAAAAAGAAACTTTTATTTTGGGTAGGGGAGATTAGGCAAGTATGATAGTAAACTAGGATGCCAGTAGTTCAAATCCTCAGTATTGTTAGTGTATTAGAACTCACAAACAGATCAGTTTACATAGCAAGTCTGTGGTGACAATTGGTCAGTCATTTTATCAGTATAACGCATATACACCCAAGATTTGTAGAGCCATGCTTCCTACTTTCAGTTAGCATCAGTTTATGTGATGGTACTAAAGCTAAAGTAGTAAATACAAGTCTAAAACTAAAACTAAAAGAAGCTGTAGTCCTTGACTGCGTGGGAAATGTATTTCGCCTTTGGTGATCAAAATGTGTTGAATAATTGCAAAATTTTATATTATGTGAACTAACCTTTACGTTTGATGTAAATAGTAACAGTTATTGCTGTGATGGCTCCTGCCAGGCATACAAGAACTGCAATTATAGCGAATCCTCCTCCTAGAGCATCTAATACATAATTGAAGATTGTGTAAATATGTCTATATAAAAGTAGTAAATATATACTTACATGCAAGGATAGAGTCATGGATAATTCTTGAAGTATTTTCACTTGTAGTCATTACTAGAGGCATAGTAGATACTTCTGTGGCTACAACAAAATCTAGAACAAAAAGGAAATCAAAAAATTTGTCATAGAACACCTATAATTATAGTACTGTGAAGCATAGAATCACTACTTGAGAGATGATTCCTATTACATAATTTACATCGTTTTGATATTGAAATGTAAGCTAGTTTTATTTTCACATAGGCTCCTTGATGTGATCAACTTTCACTGTCAGTACAAAATATATTATACTTCCGACTGAACTTTATAAATAAATGAGATATTCAAATTTATACCATGGTTGCTGGGGTAACACCCATGGATTAAAAGTGATTTTTTCCTGGGGCTATGATATTTTCCAGGTGCGGTGTCAAGCGAATTCTTCCGTGTTTCCGGCCCAAAATTAAAATTCAATTAAAATTCAATTGAAGCACGCCAGAAAGTTTACTTTAGCAAGTTTACTTTAGCAAGTATACTTTAGCATTGTAGCTGCCAGCTGTTATCTCCAGATCTAACTCTACCTGGGCTGCTCAGCAGTAAGCAGTAAAGCAGCTAGCTGTGGTAAATTCCTGTGGTATGAGAGCGGCAGGAGAGTTATATGTAGTAAGGCTGGTCCCATATAGGTGGATATGAGAGAGTAGTAGTAGCAGCAACTATGGTATAAAACAGTTATGCCATGGCAACATCGGGGTTATGGAATATCACCGCCCTTATCCCTCGGGGAAGGTTATATTCCATAACCCCTCGTTGGCCATGGCATAACTATTACGTAATGTCATAATAATATGGAAATTGCTAAGTATCATCATACCAACAATTAATTTCATGTATCACTGCATATAGATTTTAGGTGGTAAATCTTAAAGCCATTTGATGAAGCCTTTCCTAGAGTAGCAATAGCTATTGCAGCTAACGAACAGCTAACGAACAGGACACGTGCTCAACAGGATCCATTAACAAAAAAAATGGAGTGGACCCAGTTCGTAATATCAAATAACTAGTTGGCTTCAGACAGAGTTAGTGGTTGTCTATCTTTGCTTTCTTCTGTTTGAAAATACTTCTCAACGGACATTATTTTCAATTAGCATGCTAGTTTAATTCAATACAATGAGGAATGGGCATAAGTAAATTAGTCAGCAGATTGTGTTTCGAGTTACAATATTATTTGGTGATTTGTGGTTTTAATTGTACTAGTTGTTTTAAATGTGCTAGTTGTTTCAAGTGGTAAACATTATTCTTTTATTTCCTTCAGCCTATTGACCGCGTCAAATCCATTTATTTGAAGACCGCTCACTTGCACTATTAGCGTAATTTAGAGTAAACAACTATAATATTCCAGATCATAAATGTTTATACCATATTTTTCTCACATAAACCGCGAGTGAACTATCATTCCGTTTTGAAGCTTCTGTTAGTTTTGTTGACTTGGTGTCATACCAAGCACACCACCTGGTCTTTGGATTGTGTCAAAAAAAATTTTTTTTAAGAGTTTAACATTTCGAGCCATAGGAGGCTATTATTAGCTACCTTGCTTAGCTGCTACGATGTCTCAGTCACCCATCTTTCCTCACACATTTGTCCTCTTCTTCATCAAATAAGGCAGTGGTACCATATTCGGAAATACAGTGTCAAGCACTAAGTCAGGTGCTAAGTCTATTTGAGGGCATGTTCTACTACACTCTATACTCAGTAACTGAGAAATATGGCATTGGCAGAATTTAATATATATTATAAGCATATAAATTTCTGAGTCAAAACTCTGAAGTCTATATAATGTACTGCTAATTTTGCAAGGTTTTAGTTATAACTACATTCTATTCACCTGGTAATTTTGTACTGAGAAGTCCCTGTGATGGTGAGACTTGCATTACTGCTGTAGTATCCAATATTATATTCTGGTCATACAATTCAGAGCTAGTGATCCATACTGTGCTTAAACCCAAGCTGTCAGCCTCCGATGATGGTGTGGCAAGTATTTCATTTGGAATTGTTGTGAGACTCTTTAATGCAACTATTAAATATCAACTTACTAAATAAAAAAAAAGCCCTCAATGCAAACTCACTGATGACATGTCCCACAGAACTCTCTATTGTACTTCCTCCGAAGACTTGGAAAAAGCATTGAAAAGAATGGCCATTATCTCTTAAGGTTACATTTGTAACAGTTATTCCTTGAGGAGTCTGTAAATACTGTGAAGGAATGAAGGATGGCGAATATGGTGATCCATTGATTCTCCAAGATGGCTTTACTTCTGTGCCACTAACCCTACAATTGAATGTAGCATTGCCTCCAAGTGCAACTTTGACATCACTAGGTTCTTCAATAAAAGCTATAGGTAAAAGTAATTTAAGTAGTTATTATCATTGTGGAGTCTGATCAAACACCCACCAGTACTTACTTATTCCTGTAGCTGGAGTCATGCAGAGCCATGCAATACTTACAGTAAAGTAAATCATCATCATTCTATCAAGAGAAAGCTACTGATGTGTATCACTCCTCCAGTCATCGGCACGGTGCAAGTGGAAAAATAAAATTTGGTTTCAAGATGACGAAAACACTACTTTCAATATTAGCTATCTGATTGATACAGAAAGTTTTTAAAAAACATAAACTGGATATAAAAATTACGTTATACCAATTTCTCTTTGGTGAAATAATGAGCTCTTCAATATCACAGAGAGAGAAATCTCATATAATAATTTCTGTTAAGAATATGTGTTAGTTATATAAGGAGAAATTGGGAATCATTTACAAGTGTTTGCTGCCACACTGAATGTAAAACTTGTTTTGACATAATATTTGCATTATTCTGTTGAGACACTTTGAAACATACACCTATTTCCTGTCACCATAACTGAGTTACTAAATTTGCTATTCTCAGAAATTTGCTCTAGTAGCACACATGAATGTTGATGTACGTAAATAATGGAACTAAGTAGAGTGAAGAAACATGTGTTGTGTTCCAAAGTATCCAGTGTACCAAACAATTTAGCCTGTCTGCTTGATTCATTGCTTTAAAGATGTCAATATGTTTAATTTATAATACATTGCCACAGCTGACTATCTATAGACTTATTGAAGTCCTCAATTATTCCTAAACACACAATTGGTTGGTCGTCGTTACTGACACACAAGTGAATTATTATATAGATATGAACAATTAAGAAATGCTTTCACCGCCACTGGATTTCGTAGCAGAATTTAAGCCATTCCTTGCAATCAGGTCCATAGTATTGTTAGTTAATTGTTTCTAGCTATTTTGTATTGAGTAACATTTCATAAAAATCACTGCTTACAATTGCTCAGTAGTGAGTAACCCAGTGGAATTGCGAATTTTTAATTTCTTTCCTGCAAAAATTATGGGTTTTCTGGGGTGTAGAATCACTTTCAGCAGAACAAATTTGGTATGGCCATGTCCCCAGACCCATTCCCAGCGTAGCGGTTTGGTAAAGCCAGACTAGGGCCACTGGAAGCAGTACTACTCAACAGTATAAAGGTAAAATGTGAACGTCTTGGAAGTCGTGGGTTGTCGTAGCTCAGTGGTTAGAGCACTGGTGGCTAAAGCCAGTGGCCCTGCAAGGGGGGGGGGGCAGAGAATTACTCAAGGGGGGCGAATGCCCCGCGCTTCCCTTAAATACAGCCCTGGTTGATATTCAAATGGAGAAATCATTGGGTATGTATTTTCCTCTTTCAAAATAATTTCCTACTGTGTTAGATTGCTAGTCTCTTCACAACAGATTTGACAACATCAAAGCACAGACATGTGGCCTTTTGAGAACAATATCAAATTCTATTACTCTTCAATCACAAACACAAATCAGGGAATCCAACATTATACAATGGCACCTGCTCCTTGTAATGGGACTCCTACAATAGGCTGTTCAGAAAATAGAATAGTGCGACTTTCTGAAACAAAAAAAAAAGAGTGGCAGTCTTTGTTCATACATGGTCAAAAACCTTTGGTATCAGAAATGAAAGTAAAGGTATGTATTTTGTTCATGCAGACTACAAAAAAGAATGAAACAATGGCCTCATGCGCTGAGTATGGAATATGGTACCACAGATTGTGAGAACCTATTTCAGCACTGATGCTAAAAAAAAGAGAGGTAATTCTATGCCAAAAGTGTAGTTACTCGCAGCTTTCAAACTAAAAATATTTGGATCAAACATTTTAAGTGTAAAGATGCTTATTGATGAAAGTTTATAGCAGGTGTGACCAATTTATTATAGATTTATGGATCTACAATAGAGTACTAATCTCTAGATTGTGCAGTACAATCTATAAATGAGTTGCACAATCTATAGATTGTGTGCCAATCTATGTATTTATAGACTGTGCAGCATAATCTGTGGATTATTAATACAAAGTACAGAAATTAATGTGTGTGTGTGTGTGTGTGTATATATATATATATATATATATATATATTTGGATGAGCAATACAAAGAAGTGATCAAAATGTTTATACTAGTCACATAGAACTTTACTAAAGATTCTTCTTCTTGTTGTTGGTATGTTTTGCTGCAGCGTAATCGATGTGCATGTTATATAAACCTAAGGGACTATGACTCTGCTTTGGATGCCATTGAGTCCGCTACACAGCAAGATGAAACTTCTCCTCATGCTCACTTTCTGTCATTCAAACTCTCCTTACTTATGGGCCGCAAAGAGCAAGGTATTTGCCATTGGCTATGATTGATATGTGTTTGCTCAACCTGGGTACTCTGCCTGGGAAACTAGCAGGTCAAGCTATGGCTTATGTAACTGGTAGCTAGATAGATAGTAAGAGAGATTGATTTCACTTGTGATCAGCCAGGACAAAGCTGAGCAACATTGGGAGATATAATAGCATATGACTGGTGTGTGTACAACGACAAGCATTTCAGCTGGATGGGTGACGCACAGGCATATGGATTTTAGATGAATTAGCTGCTCTGGCAGCAGTCTTGTGTATCAGTGAGATGGAAAGAGCCATATATAAAACTGTTCTATAAGGTCTGGGGGGCAACTACCCCCCTAAATACAGCCATGTTAAAATCAGTTGCTGTTATTGTTTTGTACTGTTTTAGCCATCAAGTCCCTGAACTTATTGGTAAAGTGTGGAGGTGATAAGGAGACTGAAGACATCACAGTCACTGGACTCATCTCACTCGCGGCACAGCAGGCATTTGAGGTCTTGTAATGGAATTTGATGAGGAATGATGTAGTAGTAGTAGTAGTAGTAGTAGTAGTAGTAGTAGTAGTAGTAGTAGTTAATAGTAAAATGAAAAAGACTTCATCATACCTGTATGGGCAACTCATCAACTTGATAATGAATACTACTTTATATGTTTAGCAAAGCAGCCGAGATTTAGCAATGGAAGCTCTCAGTAACTTAGTGAATAGTGGATCCAAGTCAGAGCATATATTCACTGCATTAAGATGTCTTATAAGGATAAAACTAACCATGATGGACTCTGAGCCTACCAGCACACTGTAAGCAGATCTACTTCATAATAATTTATGTATGTTGCTATTACTTGTTGTTTTTTTGTTTTGATTTTTGTTGTTGTTGTTTTAACCTCTTCATTCACTAATTGGCGAGCGAGGGAAGCGAGCGAGACACTCTCAGAGGTAGCACAATTGAAAATCGGGGATGTTTGTTTGTTTTTATATGTGTGTGGACGTATGCATGTCATTTTGTACTTTGACCCTCACGTTTTTGTGTTTGCTTCATGGTCTATCCCTTCCCATACCTCTACTAAACTGAATCTTTTGGTTTAGCGATCCCGTATCATTCAAGGAAACTAATTGTTTACCCCTTCGCATTAGGTTGTTTCTGAATGACACAAGACGCACTTAGGTCTTAAAAACTCACTGTTAGATTCCACACTGTGCAGTAATTCTTTAGAACTTCTTGTTTTTTCGAGTCACAAAATGTTATGGTGAATGGTTACTGTGGTATGAACCCTTTACCAGACGTTGTTTGTTTGTTTTTTAACTCGGCCTTTTTAGTAGCTACGAGTGTTTGTTGTCAAAAGCTACTGCTAATTCAGATAGTCAGAGACTACAGAAAATACCAGTACTCTGGGAATTGAGGTAAGAAAGTAGTTCCGTTTAAGTATATAATGGTCACAACGGCTACATACTTACACTTTTAGAAAGGGACTGATAGATTCTATTGAAGTGTTTTGTTTGTGCATAGGTTCGCTCGCCCTTTGTGCTCAAGCACATCACTAGTTATGAGTCTGAATAATGGTTCAAGTCCACCTTTTGGTTCTTCAACTTTTAAAATTCATTTGCTATATTTATAGATCATTTATACGAAGTATGTTGGAGCATTTGAACCAAGCCCAATCTCTTACATCACTCCTTTCTTCAAATCCACCAATGCTGCAGAGGGAAGTTAGCTGGCTACTTAAAGTAGCATGGAACCTTGCACTTAAGTGTGAAAACAACTACAAGGAAATGGCTGAGTTGTTTTCCACATGCTATGACCTGTGTTCAGTACTTCCAGCTCAAGCAACTCTTCTTAAAAGACAGAAGTCATGTCAGCTAATGGCAGCAGCAGCTATGTTGCAGGTAGCTGGGTCAAACACAGACAAAGAAGAAAAGGTAAGATTTAAAATGTATGTTCAAGTCTAAAAGTTGTATTGAAACTATTTGACATCAATACAATGTAGCCAATTTTTCTATCTATTCTTTCTAATGTAATCATAATTACTAGGAATCTAGCATGATGAAAGTTTTGGACCATATATCCAACTGTCATACCATTCATGAGCGGCTGGTTGGAATGCGTGGTGAACAAGACTCCAAAGATCATACACTGATGTGGCTAGGACTGTATGAATTTGAAGCCAAACTTTTCCTAGGTCATGCGGATGTGGATCAAGTTCTGCGTAGAATCTCTTCATTGCCTTTCGTAGAAGCCAAGACTCTAGAAACTATGGCTGCTCTTTGTATACAAACTGGTTTGTGAGATAATATTCTGACTCATGCTTCTCAATATTATAGACAATGTAGTTGTCTCAGACACATTATGATCATTCTTGGCTAAAAAAAAAATAATAATAATAATAATAATAAAAATAATAATAATAATAATAATTAATAACAATAATAATAATAATAATAATAATAATAATAATAATAGCAGCAGCTTTCTCTGTTTTACCATATAAATTATTTGATTGGATCAATCCCAAATTCATCTTGTGTAAAATTAAGCACTATTCTTGATCATTTCCATACATGAACTATGCACTTGTAAGTATGATAACTTCAAAGTATTATGTATATTTTAGAATCAAACCACGATCTGGCCATGCAGTCACTTCGTCTTGCCATTGATATTCACTTGCAATCTTCCCCTATTAATGGCAAATATGTGAGCAGGTGCTATCACAGTCTTGTCCAGCTCGTACTTCATGGGCAAGCAGCTGAAGAAGCAGAACAAAATGAAAGTTGGAAAGTTCTTAATAAAGTTTTAGACTTAATGGATTCAGTGGCTAAGGTTAGACATAATTATGTGCAGTGACAGTGTGGCTAGCATGTTGGTCTAGTGTAGCTTCACTAACAGAGGTAATATATGTATGTTATGATAGAATATATATAATTTTGGCATGTCAAATACAAGATGTTATTAAAATGCCATAGCTATTTTTTTTAATCTATATTTCATTCAAATGATAACCACATTGCCACTAATATACTTAGAGTTCATAGTTGCTCTAATATAAAGTGTGTGTGTATGTAGGGGGGGGGGGGGGGGGGGGGGTTGTATTATAGCAACATCAATTTATTAATACAAGCCATAGGCTATTTGGCTTTCTGCTGTATTATCATTAGACTATACAACCATATCTTTCAGCATTTCTATGATCGGAAATGTTTGAAATACCAGCATCAGTCACTAAGCTAACTGTATTGAAGATCCAAGCCAACGCTGAATTCAACTTGTCATTAGCTAGTTATTATGTCACATTAATATTCGTGTATTATAACTAATTTAAAACTTTAGGGGGAAGAGGGAGGGGAAAACTACACAAATATTCATAATAAAAACCAGATGGAGTTTTAATTTGGAGGAGTGTGGTTACACTATATAATTTCTAAACTTGTGATATCATTAGCTAAATTATCTCTTAATTTCTGTTGCTGATAGTTATGAAACCACAATTAATACAAGGCATGAAAATCTGGAAAAAAAATGTTCTAGTTTCATGATGTAATTGAATCCCGCATGCAAAGGTGTTAAATTAGAGGGAGGAAAACCCTGTACCCAGGATGAAGGGACTGTATCTGAGACGCTTTCTACATAACTCAGTACTGCAGTTGCCTTGCAACTTTGTCCAGAACTCGTCTGCACTCATGGTACAGCAGCATGATCATCACAATTTTTAATTATCTATTCTTCTTTTTATATAGTTATTATACATAGGCGTAGAAACACAGGTAGCCATGGACGCCTTAACTGGTCAATAGCAGTAGGAAAAAATTGTACAGAGTGTTAGACTTACAATTCTCTACCAGAAAGTAGATTATTAAAAGTATACTGTATATGGGATTCAAAACAAATCAAATGACCCTCAACTTGACCACCCTTAGTAAATCATCTTCCTACTGCCAATATATACATACATACATAGGTACTTGTAAAATTCACTCAGATATTGTTTTCATAAATTAATTCAAAACATAAAATATAAACAATTGAAAGTGTAACTATCCTTAGAGTAACATTACATTATTCTAGTGAGTATCGCTAGTATTAGGAAAAAGAGTACAACCAGAAATGCTATAAACACATAAAGGATGCACCTGGTTTGCTTATAAATCACTTGATTATCTATAGAGTTGGCTCTACTCAAATGCCTAACTTCTTGTAGTGTTTCAATAGTTCTTCGTAATACTTCTTTGGTGTCAGCCAAATCAGTATTTTTTTCTGATAATTCTTTCTTCAAATCACTCTGCCGTTTTTCAAGATTTTGTATCTTCTTATTTCTTTCTTCTATCTCCTTCTCCTTTTTTGCTATTCTGTTCTTCAAAATCTTTACTTCATCAGATTTCTTTGCTAAGTTAGCAGCTCTCGTAAGAGCTTGAACTTCGCCCACCAGTTCTTCTTTCTCGACTTCTATTTTTCTTAGTTCCTCTTCTTTATCAGATAGTTCCTGCTGTAGTTGATGAATATGCAACAGCATCTCACATTTTTCATTATTAATCTTTTCGTTTTGTTGTCTAAGGTCGTCCAGCTCTTTCGATTGTTTGTATTTCTCATCCATTACTTGCTGATAGTTTACGTCTAGAGTTCTCTCATATTCATTATTGCTAGTAGAGACTGATCCATTGGCGGACTCCTCTATACCACGTCCCATGCATGATTGACGTGGGTTTCCTGCCACATCTCCACTTTCAGCATTTGTGTCTCTGTTAGCAATAAAGGGCTTTAAAGGTAGTTTTTCTGGCGCCATTACAAGTTCATTTTTACTAGAATTGAAAGACTTTAAGCTGGATTCTATTTTTGCAACAACTTCCAAACAAGGCTGCCTATTTTTTAGAACGTCCAAAAAAGCATCAAACTTTGTATTGTCTTTTCTCACAGCTAAGCAAACACTTAGCAAGAATTTCTTTGTCTTAGCTGTCTTGTCTTCACCAGATTTCCTTGAAACTTCTAAGTAGACTGTCTTAGAGACTATTCTTTTGGTTTCACATTTACTAGCAAGTGAGGTCAAAAGGCTTTCGCATACTTTTATTAACTCATCTAAATTTGCTTTGATAGCATATTGCTGCGGATTAAGCTGAACAATACTTTGAGTTTGCACAATTTTCTTCTTTTTCGCCACTTGTGCTTTGTAATTGCGTTCCATTGCTTCTTCTACAAGCATTTTGAGTTTCTCCACTAATTTCCTGCATGATTCCCTCCGTTGCAGGAGATACAAAAATATATCAAAGACGTCTTCGTTAGTCCCCATTTGTTTCTTAATTGCATTCAACAGGAGAGAAACCTTCTGCTTCTGGGCGGGATCTTCAATTCTTTCCCAAGTCTTGCGCGAAATCAGTCTTTTTTCTAAACAATCCTTGCTTATTTCAGTCACATTTTCTTGGAAAATCGGTTCACTTTCACAAGTTGATAAGGCATCCTTTTGAGCGCGTATCACACTCTGCAATAGCAGAGACTTGGCCATTCCAGGTAATGTTGTTACGAACAATTCTATTAATTCAATTGTCATGTGATAATAATAAACCGGTTTGGTGATACTGCACGTGCGCATTACGAGAAGGCTGCATCCTTTACCGAACCACGCAGCCCATTTATTATAAAAATAATGAATGAAGTTGTATATCAAAAATGTGTCTAGTTTTTGTCAAAGCACAAAAAATATTATATTAAAAAAAAGTATGCAAAATAATAAATAATAAAGTGCTGACAAGGCAAAAGATCATACAATTACAAAATAATTAAATAAAGAATAATAAATCAATGGGTAAACTAAAAGCTTTATAATTATTTTATCACAATTTTCTTTTTAAAATCACAATACATTTTTTTTTCAGTACAGAATATAACTTGCAAAAACTTTACTAATTTTTCTGTGTACTATTTTAATGGTTAGAGTGCTTGTGTGTTAGCAAATGGTCCTGGGTTCAGTTCGGTGATAGCCTAATTTTCTGCTACTCCTGTGTTGCTTTTGTTTTAAGCAAGTAAGAGAGTATTTTTATTATCATTATTATTATAATAATAATTATTATTATTACTATTATTATTATTATTGTCAAGGATAAAAAATATAACCTTCTTTTGTTTGATAATTCTGTGTAACTCCTCCATAGCTACTTGTCCAAGTTATATTTGGAGCAACTATTGTCCACTTTTGTATGATAGTCTCGCAGAACCAGGCCATGTACTGTACAGCTTGGCTGGCTTGCTCCACAAGAGAGAACTGTATGGAGGAGGGTCTGTACTTGTACAATTTAACCTGGGTGAAGGGAGTTTAAGAAAAAGTCAACAAAATAGAATCCATCATCCAAACATGCTTGACTGAAACTGATCACTGAACCCAAAGTTCCTGACTGAAGCATACTTATTCTAGCTGCTGAATCTTATGCAGACAAACTTAGCTGTATAACTAATTGATAGCATAAACTCTCAGCAATAGGTACCAACTATTTAGTAGCTACTTGCTAATAGGAAGTTGAATCATTGAAATAGAGTTTCTAGCTCACTTTGTTGTATAATAGTTTGGCTGATAATAAGTGAAATTAGCATATTGCATTCTGAAATTCTGACTGGTCTGTTTACCTTAGATACACATTTAAAAAAAACTCTAAGGGGAGGACAAAGCTCTTGTCTCTCTACATTATAGTGAAGGATAATAATCACCATTGGTGGCTGGGGCTCTACAATTTTGGGGGGACAGATGGCTTAGGTCTTATGGTAAACTTTTCTAGCTTCCTAGTACAGTAGACCATCATTAATCTGAACAGGAGAGTGTTCAGATTAGTACATGTTTGAATAATGAATATTATTAATTTTGAGTGAATATTTCTTGCATTGTAATTTGTGCATCGCCATCTCTAGCTGATTAACCTCGCCGCCTACGTTTATAGTTTTCACCTAGTAAGAATCAATGGGCAAAATTTAAGTATTATTTGCAATGCTACACCCTCACTAGTTGCAACATAAAATGGTATACCTAACTGATTTGATAAATGAGGTATCAGATTAGTGAGGTTTGAATTAACAAGGGTGTACTGTATAAAGTGTCATTTACTGGTATTAGCAATATGGGTCAGTTTTTTTTTTTTTTGTGGTTCTGTTTTTGAGAAGGCTTACTTATTTTATCTGCAGTTAGCATTATTCAGTTGCATGTTACATTCAGAAAATTCTCCATCTACCTGCACTGACTTTTTAGAGTTTATTCTGCATTATGGCACATGTGCAACTAATTTACAGTTCGAAATAACAGGCAGTATTTACATTCTTTTTTTTACAGGATAAGTTTCCTGAAATGGAAATAATATGGTTTCTTTCAAAAGCTTGGAACCGTGGTATTCATCTTTATAGGTGAGTATTATATTATGTAATGCAAGGTTTTTGCTCACCACTTGTACAAATGTATAGTTAATTGGCCTTCAGCTTGATTGTGAAGAATTCATTTTTGTCTACCAGTTAATCGGCAATATAATTTATTTAAAGTCACATTGTACAAGATATCGTGAACTTTCACTAACGCTTATGTGATCTATTTTTATACACCACAACACATTTTGATCTGCACTAATACCTGTATATCCAGTTCAACACATTACACATAACATTCTTTATGTATTCTAGCACTCAAAAATATAAGGTTGCAGAAACATGGTGCACTCTTGGAATGAAATTTCTGAAGCACTTGTCGCAGCATAAAGAAAGCTATGAAGAACAAGTGTGTTATAAAGTGAAAGAAGTGAAGCGAGACACTATCAGGGTTATACAAAAATTTTAGACATACAAAAGTTTGCTTTACAAGAGATATGTCACCTCTTAGCTATTATATAAGCAAATAGTTATAGCTCAAAACTAAAATAACTACAGGAAGGAAATTAGAAGCCCATTATGTTGCTCTCAGAAAGTAGCTGCTGTTGCCGGCCCTAGTATGTTGGAAAAAAAAATACATGTGTATTATTTATTTATTATCTTTCCCCTTTTAATGATGTTTCTAAATATATTAGGTGATTTTGTTACTTTATTATAACCATTAGCTAATCATCTGATTTACTTAGATTCACAGTGAGTTTTTATGGTCTTAAAAAAAAAAAATTTTTTTATTTTTTTATGTTGAGATATAGATTAGATTCACAGTGAGTTTTTATGGTCTTAAAAAAATTTTTTTTTTTTTTTTTTTATGTTGAGATATAGATTTCACAAGTAGATTTTTAAACCAGCAACCGAAATACTCTGGTAATAGATGATTACAATTACTAGCAATTTGATACTTCTTTACTACTGATTATTGGGGATTTCATATCTGATATGCAACTTCCAAGAATTTTTTTAAGAAGAAAAACATAACACAACAAAATTAGGTAAACCCAGTTTGAGAATGGACGAAAGTAAGAGGTCAAAGTGATGAATAATCCCTGGAAAAAAAGCTTAATAAAAAGTTAATTACATGTGTTCATTTTTAAATATCATTCATAGAAGTAGAGCTATTGTGTTACCCCTGTATGTGTCTCGCTTGCCAATTACATTGTAAGTATCACAGACATATAAGACTAAGCAGGGTTCCTTGCATTCCTATAGCTATAAACATAGTGTGTACATATTTGCAATGATTAATATAATTTTGTTAATGTCGCAGATGTCTAGAGTCTATACTGAAATTCTTCAAAAAGTCAAGAGGGAACATCCTCAGTGACATTGTGGCTTAAAGACAGATACAATATTACAGCTAGTCCAGATTACAACTTATTAATTGATTTGACTGTGTTAGCAATTGCAATACCTGAATTCATTGAACCTTATTACGCAATTCATGAAACAAAAAATATCTTAAGAGCAAGAAATTTGGGTTTAACTGCACTCTTTTCACAAATGGAGTAGCTCTTTCAAAAGAGACAGTATGTATTATATGTACTACATTTGATATATTATATATTATATATATATATATATATAATATATATAATATATATATATATATATATAATATATATTCCCTTGAGTATTTCCACAATAGGTGAGGGTTCAATATTTTACCATACTGAACGCTGCATATTGAATGCTCCAACGCTCCCATACATAGTTCTGGACAACTGAGTGTTAAGAAGTATAGCAGAATTACCTCTAAACATTTACTGTATATTTAATGTACAATAAACAGTTTATTACACTCGTTATACAAATAGGAATGACATTTCACTCTCACACTTGTATTTTCACTCTGCTTGGGCTCGTGAAAATATTGCTTGTGAAATATTTCCCCTATATACATATACTTTTTCATTTCAACACATTATAGCTAGTTTCTATCAGAACTTGTATTTCTTCCAACTGAGAAGCTTGAGAAAACTTTGAAATGTAGCTATGACTTGACTGGACATGATACTTTTGCAATTATTACTTATATAGACTAGTTGTAGTTGTATTTGCAATTGCTGTTGTTGTTATTTGTTATTACACAAAATTATAATTAGCTAATCTTCTAGTGTAAACATGTAGTTGGTTTATTAATATGGCTGTGTGGTTTCATTTGTTTGTTGTTTTTGTTGTTGTTTTTGCACCACCACTAACAGTCATGTAATTTTTTTAAAGAATTCAGAGGTTAGTAAAATCAAATACGTAAAGCTATGTCAATGACTTAACATGAATGCAACTATAATATCCTTTATGAAAGTTTTTCTGTGGTTACTCTATCAACATCAACAGATTCGCCACTGATTGCAAACTGATTATGAATTATGTATGAATTATGTTGCTTCTGTAGACATACTCTACGTGTGTCCTATCAGTGCAGTCTAGTTTTGATTGCGGGTGTTAGCTATTGTATTAAATAGTAATAACAAGACATAGCTAAACAAGTGGAAGGTTTTTTATAAGGGGAATTAAATATTCAAAGGTTCTGCTAAAGTGAATGTACCATAAGAGCTAGAAATTACTGATTTAGAGGTGCATATTTCATTGAAAAAGTCTGTTGGGGCATTGCCAGGGGGCAAGCAGAAAGTTCACACAAAGTATATGTGATTCTTCATTAGAGAGTTCACTATCAAACTGTACTTCAATTTTAATTCATAGTAATTTCATTTGCAAAATTATGTGTTCACATTTCATATCCCATTCTATTAACATGAAGTTAGCGTATATAAATGTGTTTATATTATCAACAATATTATAAATAAAAATGCAATACATAATATTACGAACAAGAGACAAAATGAAAGTATTTTCTGATCTTTTTTCAGAATGGCTTTAGTCTCTTCGTAATCTTGCTGATTACTTTGGTATAATTTTTCTAGAGCTCTATTAGTTGTTTCAATTAATCTCTGTACTTCTTGAGCATCGCCCATCACTATTGTTACTTTTTCCAATGATGATTTCTTCTCCTCTGCCAATTCACATATCTGCTCACTCATCTTTTTTATTCTATTTTGTTGAGATTTTATTTTATTTTCTAGTCTTTCCAAAGTTTTAGGGGCTCTACGCTTAGCCTGGTAAGCTGCATAGATATATGTATCCATTTCTTCCTTTAGTATGTCGTTTTGTCGGTCTTTGTCTACCAGCTTATTATGCAAACACATTACATGGTCTGTCAATTTTTCTTTGTCTTTTTTTAGCTTTTCAGATTGAGTCTCTAGTTTGACTAAATATTCTCTTAAATAATTATCCTGGACTCCCAAAACTGTGTCCTCGGTATGCAGTGGCGAAACCAAGGTGGTATGAGTTTGCAGTAACTCTGCATCAACAGGATTTGAAACTGATTCTGCAAATTGGCCCAACATTCCAGGTGCTCTACTTTGATATATTTCGGTGACAGGCTGCTCCACAGTTTTTGAAACAGCCCTATATGTGGGATTGTTGGGTGTTCTTTCTCTATGTGATGTCCTTATTTCCTTTATCAAATTGTCACAGGATCCTTCTTCCTCTAAGATAGTCAAAAATGTATTTAGACATTCTTCCTGTGTAGATACAGCTGTCTTAATTGCACTCAACAGCAATGTTGCTTTCTCTTTTGGAGTTTTCGGAGACTCCAGCATCACATCATAGGTATCTTGTTGTAACAGTTCCTTTGAGTAACATGCGTTGGATATACTGACCAGATTACTTTGAACTACAGCCACTAACTGAGGGAGATATCTTTTGAGAATATCTCCTTGTTTTCTACTGGTCATAGCTAATGCCAGCAGCGGACAATCTCCTCACAACCTGGAATCAAATGGTAATAATACTGTCAACCAGGACGAAGCAGACAAACGCAGTGTATCCGGACTATAGCTAGAACACACCAAATCACGCCCCAAACCACGCCAACAAAAGTTGGAAAATATTATCCTGCGCAGTCAGCAGTTCTGTATTGCTGTGACTCGTGCGAGAACATTCGAGCTTTCTGTAGTGACAGAGCGCGAGAGGAGAGGTCCGGCAAACTTACTTGTACAAAATCGTTTTTGCATGTTGGCTTGTGTAACTGAAAAGTTTTATCTGCAAGCAAATTGTGAAAAATTGCAAATTTTGCTAGATCAAATTTCAATGAGGTAGCTAGAAGACCCACGTTCTTTTCGATAAATTGCTTCTGCAAGCTATTATTGCACATGTAACGTTATGGCACCAACACCTACAGTTATCTAAATAAGTTTTTTTTAAACGATTAAATTAAATTGGGCTATTGATCTTTTCCTCCATACAATCAGGTTCCAATAGTTGTTCCAGCTGAGTGTTTCACTCATCCCACTTTCGCTGAACCTATATGTAGCTACATAGTATTCCAATCAATTCTTATTGAAGATATTTAGTGTCTGTACTGAATTGCTCAAATAGCAAATTTAGCCCCCAAGTATGAATTACTGCATATCATCCGATCCAACTTCGTTTATAGTACTAAAACTCTGCCTAACTAGTTTATGTGAACTGGAATACCATAGCCAATTGTATCTTGTTTCACAGACTGAATTATTAATACATAAATTTAAAAATGATTGATGAACAAGTCAAAGTACATTTTAATGAAAGAGGATCAGTAGCATTGAAAGTATCTCATAAATCATTTTTTTCATCTGAAAAGATTTGATAAATTACAAAAAATCCAAAAGTTGCAAAAAATATTAATGCTAAAACAAAATACAGTATTATCCATATAAAGTTAATTGAAACGCCTGATTGCAGGGATCCTTTTTCTTTCTTCCTGAGTTTTTGTAACCTCCATTTGTATTGCACATCAATTGAGTTGACCAGGTGAACAACGTGTTCTCTGGACTGATATCGCTTTCTAGATTCTTTCAAGGCAGTTTCAAGAGCCCCTTTTTGGGTCTCGAGTTCATTTATTCTGATAACTAGCTCATTAATTTTTCTTTGAGTCTTTTCTTTATCAATATAGCGTGTCTTTTCTAGCATAGCCACTTTTCCCTTTAGAAGTTCATAACGGCATTTCAATGTATCTTTTTCAGTGGTTACACTGATTAGTTCGCTAGTTACATTTTCAAACTGGCTCTCTAGATCAGCTTTTTTTTTGCTGTGCTTTTCCCCTCTCTGATGTCAATTGCTGGCGTTCTTTTTGCAAGACATGTATTTGTATTCTTAAATCTTCTATAATGGCTATATACTGATTGGTGTCCATTTCTTTGTAATAGTATTCATCTAAACTCGTCAGTCCCAACTTAGGTATCACAGGATTTCCACCAACCATTGTGGAAGTTGACTTTAAATCAATTTTAGGGCTGACTTCTTGAATTGGGGTATAAAAAGCCCTTTGTTCCGCTTTGAATTCTTTAATGTCCGTTTTTATCTGTTTATAGATATGGTGAAATGATTTGTGTCTCTTTAAAACTTGAATAAAAGTTGTCCTTTTATCATCTTCAATCTTCAGAGTTGTCCAGATATCATGTACAAAATACAATACTCTTTCTTCCTTTGTTTCAGTAGTGTCTGAATGAATTGGACCTGTGAGAATCCCATATTCTTGGCAAGTTTGACTGAGTTGCACTATAAGATCACTATTGTGCCTCAACACAGCTATCAGTAGTGGTAGTGCTCCATCTATAGCCTTCAACCTCAGGCACATCACAGGAACTCTTGTCCAACTCCACAGCTCACCCACAACATTTGTTTATTCAATCACGTGATCATTGAATCATGAATCTATTTCCACACCATTTATGGCTATCTACTGAGTATCTAGTGTCTCTGGTTGCAACCTGATACTATAAGCACCAAAAAAAAAAAAAAATGAAGGAAGATTAGGGGGGGAAAGAGATGGGTGGATGGGTGGGGGGAATTGGGGGGGGGGGGACCCCAAATTGTTTTGAGGAAGATGATCTCCACTTTTTATTATAAGTAGAAATCCATCAACTGTGCATTTTGAATCAATAAAAAAGGCTTTACAGTAGTTTTTTCTTCTCTTTTTTCCTTTTTTTTTCAAAGTCCAGAATAACTATATGAGTTGCAATAACAATTCGTATCTCTTCAGTGTATACCTTAAGTTACCAAAAAGTATCTATCCATGCCAGTTTAACAGTTACAAAGAAACAGATGAAATTGTGTCAAGTCACACCACCTAAAGATACACAAGTTTATGTAATACTGGATCAATTCCAACTTCTACATTCATGTGGGAGATTACCTTAGTGGGTTGGGAATGGTATACATATGCAAGAAGCTCTTATTCCCATCTGTCCCAAATCATAACCACAAACAATTAAGGCATATAATGTTATTGCTAAGCATTACACTATGACCTTCACAATATTAAAATTATGAATTGTGGAAGAAAAAAAACTGTCAGTTGATACTAGCTACATACTTCAAATCCAAGCTAGATATAGCACCAAAAAAACAAAAACAAAAAACTCGGAGCTACTACTGGTAGTTTACTTTTCTAGCATTAAAACTCTGTCTGAATACACTGACGTTTTTCCTCCTTCTCCTTTCATGTAATGATATTTCCAATAAGCAGCTTGCTCAGAAACATCATGGCATGGAGGAATAGAAACTGGATCATTTGAGAGGTACAACCTTGCAGCAAGTGCAGAATACAGTGGCTTATCCAGGTCAGCATAACTCACTGACAGCCAATCAATTTGATACAGATGCATTATACGCTCGTACTTCCTTGGAAGAGTCCAATGCGCAGAGTGATTTTTTGTGTCTTGAAACGCAACTAATGAGACCTGCCAGATACCACCACTAGGGCCATATGTACTCATACGCCTTCCAAATTCTGTCATGACAAATGCAACTCTCTTCATAAATTTATTCTCGTCATTAATCCACTGCTTAAGTTTCTGGATGCACAAATCTACAACATGATCCCCGGATGCATATGGGGTTAGCACCAACTCCTGCAAATTTTTATCATCCAAAATCTCTATTACACTTGGTGGCTTAATTGGTTCTCGTTTCTTCATTTCTAGCAATGCAGACGACAATTTCTTACTCTCAGCCTGACAATCTGCTTCATTTAGGACAATTATAAATGTATCAAAAGCAGATGAGTTTCTCTCAATGCTGATTCCGATACCCCATAACAACCTCCTCGCCTTGTCACTTTTGGTTTCATTCAGATCCAGGATTTGACCATATGTGTCTTGTGAAATTAGCTTCAATCCCAAGCAGGTATCTGCAAGAGACATGACTGAGTCAGTAACAGACAAGACCAAGTCACGGAAATTCGTAATGAAGGCTTGATGCTTATCAGACATTATCACACCAGACAAACTGAAGAGTCTATAGTTGAAAACTTGATTTTTATTTTATTTTATTCTAAACAGGAAACCAATGGCAATTGCCTCCCACATGCATTCTTCATTCTTCACAAATTGAGCTGTAGCTAGATGTAATGTCTTTGACCCTTATGTCTTAATAGGTTGTCTTACTTCGTATTGTGAGGTCAAAGAGCAAAGTTGGACTAACCAGTCTAATTATATTAGTAGAGCTATTTAACCCAGGAACTTTCAGCTTTGTACCTCTGGAATTGAAACATAATACCCTCATCTTTACTTGCTGTGTGTGACTTCTGCAATAGATATTATGTTGTTGACTAATAATTACTTCTTAGTAATTAAGTAAAAACACCAACAACAAAATAACTAATTCCAACTTTGAAATCACACACAACAAGTAAGGGTGCATGCTCAATTGAGGGTATTAGCTAGCTAGCTAGCTATGTGCAGTTAATTCAACTGCAATGAGGTTGAGTGTACAACGCTGTCGCAGTAGTAATATGAAGTATTCAGCTAGCTAGCTAATAAATCTTTAAACTCAAGCTAACAGCAACGAGCAAACCGCACAAGCACTGGTTCGCACGCACTCCTCGACCATAGTGGTTTAACTGCATCTTCATAATAAGTCAAGTTCAGGACGGTGGGTTTTATTTAGAAAGTAAAATTTTTCCATCTTCTATTTATAATCTTGGACTATAAAATTGTGATTGCCAGCGTGTATGAGTGTATATGTTCTCTGACATAGTGGTAAGAATGCTAGTTACTTGAGGAGCACATAGGAAATGGCTTCAAATTTGGAAAAAAACGGACAGCCCTCAAGAAACTCGTACCTGGCACCTATATCAGCTGTGAAGGAATTTTTTGAGTGTTTGACTGAACTTAAAGGTTTATCGAGAGGCCAGGGTCAAAATCAAGCAGACAAGTAAGTTGAGTAGGTGTAGGGAGAGATAGTTATGGAAATACTCACCTACAGAGTTTGGGTACATGTATGAAGCTTACTTCTATCCTGTCCACACAATAGCATAGCTGGCAGGCAAATTTGACCACGTGAACTGGCCAAACTATCTTCAAAATAAAGTTATAAGTATTAAGATCACCTTGAATGATTTATCTGGCCTTGCAAAAGCCTAAATGTGTCTACTGCTTTGAAAAGAGACCTTTTCATTAGTCTCTTGAACCAGCTGTTTTCGGCACGTAAAGGGACGTGGCACAGGGTGGAGAACGTCTGGTAACCTTCGCCAGGTTTTCATGAAATTGTCCCAGAATGTTGGGACAACCAATTAAGTGACCACATCTACGTAAACGTCACTCTTACACGTCGACCGCATTTACTTAACTCTACACTTACTGCGCTTTATTTTGTGATGATGTGCTCAGTAAATATCATGCAGGTCTACGACGTCACAAAAACGAAATTAATTGCATTCCAGCATTTCACGGAAACCTGACGAAAGTTACCAGACGTTCTCCGAGAAAGCGACTGGTTAACGACACTACCTTTTCATTATCTTTTAGACTACTTGTGTCCAGGAATTATATCATGCAATTTAATTATATTGTGAAGTTAATTGTTAGGGACTTGTAATTGATATTAACAAAAACTCTTAAATATTTAAACCACCTTTTAATTGTGAATACTGATTTACTAGTGGGTACCTCATAACGGAACATGCCCATATTCACAGGAGTGTAGCACACTTCTACAGTCACCAGTGATATGATAAGTGCTTCATCAATAATTTACTCTAACAAATAATAAGTCTAACTGTTAATTTCATCAATAGCCGTTCTCTCATTCACACTAAACATTAATTTATCAGGTAACAGTTTCTTGGCATTTTAATGAAGCTATACTGACTTGCCTTTAAAAAATGAAACCATTAACCATTTCCTCCTTTTAAAAGTTACGTCAAGTTCAGTCAGAGAGAGACTCGGCTTGGAGAATAAGTTATAATGTCCCACCTTCGTATCGAATACTGCTGTTGTTACCACCAGTAAATACATGCAATAGTGAAAGGTGCCTTACTTCGTTATTTCTATATGTAGACTGATTCTGTGGCTGTAGAAGCTTCGTAGTTAAAAGTGTTGTTGTTGTTGTTATGTGTGTTAGAATGTTGGATGCGTGTGGGCATTTGTCAGAGCAGGGAGAAAGAGTGGCCCAATGTCTGCACCATCAGATGCAGCAACAGAACAGAGCCAATGAGATGAGTCATGAGATAGCTGGTGCCTTTCAGATCGGAGTCAAGAAACTGGTGCACTTAAAGAGTGAAGTGGCCGACCTCAAGAAAGTCATCAATGAACTGAACCTGGCAGAGAGAGGGCTAGACTCTACCAACATGTGAGCTCACACACACACACACACACACACACCTGCATGCACACACACATGTACACACACTTGTTGATTCTGACTAATGTTGGAATTGTGCAAAGAATTATAAAATGTATTTCTTTGGCATTACAGGAATGTTGTTACAAATATGTGTATTGTAGAGTTATCCCAAGTCCCACTTATTAGTCTATACTTTCCTCCCAACCCCACTAGTGTACCACATGTGTATTCTGTCCCCTATGTAGCGGTCCTATCCCACTAGTGTACCACATGTGTATTCTGTCCCCTGTGTAGCGGTCCTATCCCACTAGTGTACCACATATGTATTCTGTCCCCTGTGCAGCGGTCCTGTCCCACCACTAGTGTACCACATGTGTATTCTGTCCACTGTGTAGCGGTCCTGTCCCACCACTAGTGTACCACATGTGTATTCTGTCCCCTGTGTAGCGGTCCTGTCCCACCACTAGTGTACCACATGTGTATTCTGTCCCCTGTGTAGCGGTCCTGTCCTACCACTAGTGTACCACATGTGTATTCTGTCCCTGTGTAGCAGTCCTGTCCTACCACTAGTGTACCACATGTGTATTCTGTCCCCTGTGTAGCGGTCCTGTCCTACCACTAGTGTACCACATGTGTATTCTGTCCCCTGTGTAGCAGTCCTGTCCTACCACTAGTGTACCACATGTGTATTCTGTCCCCTGTGTAGCGGTCCTATTCCTTCGTCTGCTGCTTCGGTTAACTCAGACTCATCTTCTTTCACTTTTGATGAGAAACACCGGGACCAGAAAGCGTTTTCGGTCCCTGGCTCTGCTCCTATATCTCGTGCATCCTCGTATGAAGATTTCCGCAAGCATCGAGAACTGACTCTCAGTTCAGCTAAAAAAGCAGAATCATCTGCAGGTGGATCGTCCATTCGCAAAGCCAAGTCTGAATCAGATGTGCAAGTTGTATCCCTGAAGAAAAAAGTGGACGTAAGTTTCTGGGGAAGCTCTGGCATGTACATGGGAATAGGATATTTCTGTGATTTGGTGTCAAATAACGCGAATTTGTAGCATAAGTAACCATCACATGCATGCACAAAGAGGGTTATAGTAGTTGCACTCTTTGTCTGTCACGCTCTGATTTTGAAGTTTACTGACAATTAAACCATTTATTCAGGTGTGACCTTACTCATAACGACAATTTAAGCCCTTTTATTGTGCTACTTTTTTTTTTCTTTTCTTTTTTTGACTGATTTTTGAGAAAACATGAAGCTATCAGTTCTGCATAGGTACTAGCTTTTATGGAGAACGCCCCTATCGTCCTATCATAATCATGTGAGCAAATTATATCTTGCTGCCCACGGTATTTTATTTGTGCTTGGAAAAGTGCTGGAAGTGGGGTTTCGTGTGGAAAATATATATACTGGTATCTCTGGCGTGTTTTTCTTCTTATTTTTCTTCTTTCTTATTTTTACATCTACCTTGCTGGAGTTATATTGATACTTGCTTAGGAATAGCCAAAAGATGATTTTGTAATAGCAGCGCTGAGGGTTGCACTTTTGGTGCTTTATTCTGGATGTGTATGGTATCATATATATATACAAAACTCTTCATTGGTATTACATGTGATTACAATCATCAATGAGGGGTGGTATGATCTAGCTTTAAACTTGTCTAACTATTCTACAAAAATAGTGCACAATAGACTAGTACCACACACAGCAAAAAAATAAGTTAAATATTTTCTCTCTCTCTCTCTCTCTATAGTCAAGTTGAAGGGAAGTGGTAGTGATGATAGACATGTAGGAGGTGCCAGGCCATGAAATTCCAGTATTCAGAATATGTAGTGTGTAAATTGATATTGAAGTACATACAATACAATACGTGTGCTTTGACCTCATGTTGTCAGGTAAAGCATGTGAAGTACATGTGCTGACCTAAGTATTCTACATGGGAATACATGTGATGGCATGTAGCCACTGAAAATAGCGTGTAGGATACATATGGGTGAGTGTAGACTGTTGTTGTGTTCTGTGCAGTCACTGACTATCGACAATGGCCGTCTCAAGGTAAAAGAAAAGAAACTTGTGAAGGAAAGCATCAAACTGAACAGAAATGTCCGGGTAATTACTCATGAGTTATATGAGGTTGCGAGGCATAACTGTTGTGTCATGACTTAGGCTCTTGAGAAGGAGAGGGATATGGCTGAAGACAGACTGAAGATTGAACAGACTCAAAGAGACTCCATTGAGAAATTGCGCCAGAGAAACAAGGAGCTAGAAGACCAACTGAGGAAGTTGTGCGAGTCTCAGGTAAGCAATGGTATACACAGTACAGTGAAGAAATCATGACAATGAACTTATTGAATAATGCCATTTCTAAAATGTGTACATGTACAAAAATCTTTCTATATTTTTTTCCCTCGCATTGAGCTCATTTTTTTCTAGTTCAATCCTTCTGAATTGAATCTAATAATTCAAATGGCAGAGAGATTTGGAGACGTACATGTTGTGAATGTAAGAAATACTGGAGTAATCATGCTATAGAGTAATTGTGTGTCAACCTAAAGTCCCTATGTATTGTAAAAACCAAACTAAAACACTTTTGGTTATAGTATTAGATGGTTTTGCTGGCTTGGTATAGGAGGTTTTATCATGTCATCTGTTTAAGCTTGATTTAAGCAGTTTGACCAATCAACCAAAAGGCAGTTCAGTGTTTGAAACCAGTCGATTAATCTGCAGTCAAATTGCTGTTCCCACCAATGACTCAAGTTTTATAAGTGTGATGAGATGTTGAACATATAGTAATGTCTGGATGACATAACAAAGAATCCTACATTTCAGTTATTGGATGAAAGAGCAGATTTACAGCCAATAGAGCAGCATATGCTTGGAGATCTTTAGTCTTTGTGTGTGCAATCTAATGAAGACCCGACGGTTTTGCAGAATCACTGGAGACATGGTTAACTATTGAAGATGATGAAATGGTGTGGTTGGATGAGATTGAAATGGTTATGGAAGAAAAGAAGCAATGCACAAGCCATGAAGAATGCCACACTGTTCTTGAAAGTACAAGTGATCCACCAACTAACTCAGAGAGTGGTACGCATACCGATGACGAAAGCAATAAAGAGCTTAGCGAGGTGAATCGTAAAGGCATTTTGAATAGCACTGATTTGGACGAAAGTTTGAGAATGGTTGAGAATATAGTGCATCTGACTTCCTCATTGCAAGAAGATGACACTACCAGTATGCTTACTAAAGTTTATCACTCAGTTGACTGAAAAAAGAGAAGCATGAATTGAACACCAGGCAGACTGTGATTAGAGATTTCTTTAAACTAGCTGACAATACTTTGTGCACTGAGCAGCCTATGAACACTTAAAATGATGTAATACAAACTAATATTTTCATGTTCTGTAATAGTCCATTCTCTCTAATAGTCCACCCTGACACCCCGTGCCCACTGGTGGACTATTAGGGAGAACAGACTGTACTCAAGTACTTTGCCCCATATCTGCTCACCACAGATGATTGTGATAAAGATTCTGTGTTAAGGTTCCTTGTCGTAGATATATTTGCCCCTGACAAGAGCTGTTTTTTCTGTCACTGTTTGGCACAGGTGCTGCGTGAGAGGGAGGCTGCCAAGGCTGCTCAAGAGACTGCCAGTCAACCGCGTGGCTCTCCCTTACCTACTCATGCCTTCACTGAACCACCCGAAGGAAGTGAAGCGTCAAGTGGGGTTGCCCAGGAAACGCCTGCCTGAAATGCTAGATACTATTTTTATGTGTCATCTTTTTAAAACTTTTTTAAACGACAATCATTAGAGTCATGACATGGAATCATCTAATTCAGTGAAATTTTGTAGTTAGCTCATTAGGAAAATGTTCTATAAATCACACATGAAACCTTATAACCACAAATGGCAGGTTTATATCTGTGCACAGGATTATAACTTGAACTATATCCATCCTGCATGTAAATGTGTCCGTATGTCCATCAGGTGCAATACAATGCCTGATAAGGTTAAAACTAGCAGTGTGCACTACGCTAGGATTGTTCTGTTAATGAGTGAATGGTGTCCACCAGAAGTCTCACTTGGTCAGGTTCCATGTCGGGATAGATTCCATGACCAAGATTTGCAATCCATCGTTCACGCCCAAACTGCTTCACCATCTCCTTCACTGCAGTCTTCAGAGCCTCAGGGGATGAGTACAAAGCGCAAGGGTCAAGGTTTCCCTGCAGAGTGATCTTGGGTCCTGCTTGTTCACTACATAAAGAAACACAAACACTCATACACAAATATACACTTTGATATACCAAACAATACTAATTTTTATCACTTGCTTCACAATACTACTACAAACCATAACTACAGTTGAGAATATATTTTATAAGAATTCGTCCATTACCGAGCCTCAGCAGGATTCATTGTCCAGTCCAGACCAACTACATCATAACTGCAGTTTGCCAGATCCTTCAGTGCATAGTGGGCACCCTTAGCAAACACCGTCTACCACACACACACACGCACACACACACACTTGTAGTGGGTTGGAAATTACAACTTGAAGGAAAGCATCATTCGTGTTACTGATTATCTGGGCAGTGTGAGCCTGAGGGGTAACAGCAATTTCTATCTTTAAAAATAACTTCACTAACAATAACTATTCTAAAGTGTAATTCTCCACTTTCTGCAAGCAGCTTCCATTCTCAGTCTTGGACAGTTGAAGGTGACTAAGGCTGTCCCATAGATCAAGGTTCGTACATAAAACAAGGGGGGGGGGAGGGGGGGGGGGGGGGGGGAGGAACAACGTGTCTAGGGAATAATTCAAGTTGTACTTATTGTAACAAGACATGATTTCAGTGCTGCACCCACACCTTACCATAGGTATGTCCGGCACATTATGTTTCTTGAGTCTCTCCTTGAGTTTCTCGGCAATCTGAGTCAAATAAGGTAGACAGAATTCGGAGAATTGATGAGCCCCTAGCAATCCAGCATGAGATTCGAACACTTGCAGCATCTGAGCCCCACCCAAAACCTGCCCCTCCAGGTAGTCGACATTGACATCAGTGATAGCTTGCAAGAGGGTGTGGCTGGCCTCTGGATACCGGTACAGCCAAGACTTGGCACGGCTTAAAGTGGGACTTCCCCCACCTTCAATCATGTATGACATCAGTGTCCACTGTAATAAAAAGTGAGATATTAAATAAAAGGTCTCATCACAAGTGTGTGTGCAAACACGCACCCATCTGTGTACATGTGTGTGTATTTGTATGTGTGTGTGCATTTGATGTGTGTGTGTGCGTGTGTGCATGAGTGTTTGTAAGGTAATCTTGCTCTAACATGGAACAAGAAAAATCATACTTTTTCTTGAAACAGTTGTTGTTGTTGTTTTTGCTCAGAGTACGTATTTTAAAATAACTACATAAAAGTAACACTCCAGAGATGTAAAATCATGTAATAATTGAAGCACCAAAGGTGTAAACAGTCAGTGCTACAATACACAAGCTAGCTATTACAAAAGTATTTCACTCAGACCAAAAGAATAAATTTTCAAACATGAAAATCCAATTCTAGTACTCTGTAGTCTTCTCAACTTAAAGCAAACTTGCCGCAGGCAGCAAGAAGTTATTTGCTCACATGATTACAACAGGTATGTAATCTCCACAATCAGAGCATGCCGGACAGACAAACAGACAGGATGACTGCTGCCCAATTATATAATAAGTGATGTAATTAAAGGTAATAAGAATGGATAAAAAAAAGCTTTATGCTACTGTATTCATAATTTCAAATGTTAGTACATCAAGTGACATTATGGCGGGGTACTTGCTAGTAAATAATGGTTGAGCTAAGAGGATAAGAATGCACTATCTTGTTCAGCAAGATTCATTAATATTTTGGTAAATATTCTCAGGGCATTGCTAAATATCAGATCAATAGTATCAACTCACTCACTGGAGCACCTGTGAACCCTATCAAAGGGACTTTCCCTTCCAATTTGTGTCTGGTGAGCGTAATGGCAGAGAAGACATATCCCAACTCTTTCTGTACGTCCACAGACATAGAGAGTTTACTCAAATCTTCTGGACTTTCTAAACGATTAGGAAAATGTGGACCCTGTGACATATGATAAAGGGTATCAATACAAAAGACTCCAGAATAGGTGAGCATCACATACTTACCTTGCCAGGCACCATCTCCACTGTCATGCCCATGGCTTGTGGGACAACAAGAATATCACTGAAGATAATGGCAGCATCTAGATCAAACCTTCTAATTGGCTATAAGAAACAAACACACAGAGAGAGAAGTACTAAAAGCAAAAACAAAAAAAAAAAGCAATACTGACTCTTACATAACCTGTTTTGTAATCCTAGCCATGTTAACAATTATTATATCAACTCTGCTTTTCATTGTTGTTCAAATCTTGTGATCAAAACTTGGAATTTTAAAGGTTTAATTTTAGTGCACCATGTTTACAATTCACACTAAACGAGCATGCAAGGAAATTTCTTGCCAAGTTAGAAAAGCCATTTAAATATGAATAAAGCTGTCTGTGGATTGCTCTAGGTCCACTGGTAGCTCTTGATGGCATCCCTGAAAATTAGACATGACATCATGACATATACATACATATCAGCAAGTACTGAACGTACTAAATATTAAATGCCTTTTAGGGCACAAAGAGCTGATGGGCCTTCACACACACATGCACACACATACACACACAATTCTTGCTGCCACTAGGCGGTCACTCGCACCTGGCAGAGCCAGGATGCCTGTGCACTAAGCAGGCACTATGAGTCATGCAAGCAACGCTCCTGGAGCCTGGCTGAGAACTTGCAGGAGAACAGGCCTTTCCCCACAGCAAGTGGTGTGGGCACCCAAAATCCCACCTGAACCATTATGTTGATGAGAAAAGGCTTTGAATTTACACACACACACACACACACACACACACACACACACACACACACACACACACACACACACACAAACACACACACGCGAGTGCTGACCTGTAGAGTGACCTCACATGCCAGTTCTGGTGTCCTGCATATGGTGAAGAAATCATGTTTTGCTCGAGTCTCCCTAAACTCTGACATACAACAAGAATAGACCAACTGAATTCAAGTCATATCCTATTGTGTTAGCTGGTCACACCACTATCAGTATATATATATACATGTACCAGTGAACACCATGTGATGGTGAGTGAGCCAGCCAAGTTAATGATTACAACATTAATCAATATTGTACTTGATGGGTCGTCAGTACATTAGTTCTATACAAATATTTACAGGGGCTGAACCTATCAGGCCAGTCAGGTCATAGCCTGACGAATTTTACTGATCGCAAAGTTGGTAAGTATCGACAAGGAATGACCCTTAGCAACCAAATTTTCTAAGGGGTAATTCATAAGTAAAACAAAAACAGCAAGCAGAATTAGTTAAGGATGTGGAATACTGTCTGGCTTTTTATCAGGGGAAATCAGAAGTGGCATGAAAAGCTTCTTTTTTTCCTTTTTTTTAATATTAGGCCACAGCAGGGAAATTTCCTGTTTCTCATCCAGTAAAATTTTATAAAATTCAATGCGCACGAGCGCTACAATTACAAAACACAGCCGTGAAAACACGGTCACAGAATCTTCTCTTCTACATTACCAGATCTCTAACTAGTCTGCTATGTATGTGACTGTGTCAGTCCTGCTAGGAAACAAGAAGATTCTTTTTTGGAAAATATTTCTTTTGTCAGGAAAACATCATTTTGTGCCTGTTGTTTCATCATTTTCCTCCGCACCAATAAGTCCGTGTTTTTCCAATCCAAAAAGAAAGAGTCAACATTAATACAAATTTGTATTGTGCTTTTAAGTGGGGCTTTTAGTGAAATTGTATGCAGGGTGGATGAGAAACAGGAAATTTTCCTGCTGTGGCCTTATCAAAATGCAACAGGAATGAAGGTGGATTTCACACACAGTAGCTAGTTATTTTTTTATAATACATTATTACAATTCTTTCTAATCCTAAGAATGTTGGTGTAGTGCTGTTCAGCACGCTCAGGAAAAATACAGATTGATTAGCTCTAGGAGATCATAATGAAGGTGACAATAATAACTGACATGCCTTAAACCTAGCAGTAGCTGATGCAGTAAAGTTACACAATAGTAAGTATTTTTTTGTTACTAAATTAAGTAGCTATTCAATTCTAATTTATAGGCTTAAAATGATTGTAAAATATCAAGACCATTAAAGATACAGTTAGACTATAACAAATTCATGTAAAACCTGATCATTGTAATAAAAGGAATTTCACAACTTACTTTAAAATTTTGACACCAGTGGCTTAATTATGACTAGATATGTTGTAACTCCACAGATATGCCAACACTTGTACAGAAGTAGTCACCATGCTAACTATATAGCTCTTTCTTAACCAATAGGTCATGAGCTTCTACTATTAGCTTCAGTTAATAAGGGCTGTCTAAAACATTTACCTGGCAAGTACCGTCCAGCCTGACGCATGACCCACACGGGAGTCTTTCCTACCTTCTCGCCCAGCGCAGCCCGTAGAACTAAGTCGTTCTTTAATTTCGGAAAATTCTCCATTTGACTTGACTAGAAACAAATTATTGATAACAACCAAACTTGCTAGCCCTTCCCACAAATCTGGAAATTACACGTGGGTTAGGGAATTCACCTGCAACATCAACACCACAACCACGCCACAAACATCACTATAAACGCCGCTCCTCGTCCGGTTTTGAGCACTTGCGGGCAGTTTGAGCTAGTAATCCAATTTACTTCCTGTCCGTGTTTCCATTTTTGGGCACCTGTTGACCTAATAACACCCCCCCGGCCCCCGCAAGCGTCAGAAGTGGGTATGGAGGACAAGGTTTAGGGGGCGCTCACTAATTGGCTGAGAGCTACGGGGCTGCCTATAAATAAGCCAGGCCCCAGAGGATAGAATTGCATTGGAATTGTGTGGACGTATCTTCTTATTATAGTGAAAAATGGCCAGCGGAAAAATGGAGAAAATTAGTTTTCTTTATTTGTCCAACGAGGACGTATTTACTGCGGGCCTCAGTATGGCTGAGGCTATCGACCAGTGCAGCCTAAGCCTGAAGGAGTACGCCAATGGCCACGTCGAGAACCCACCGAAGCCTGGCATCCATCCAACTTCTGAATCCTTCATACACGCTATGCCCTGTAAGATTTCCACGGAGAATTTGTAACCACAGTAGTAGTTGTGAAATTTATCAAATATTTATTTCTTGCATTTACAGCATACGTGAAAGGGTTGGATGCTGGTGGAATGAAGTGGGTCTCTGGATTCCCTGAAAATGTGCCCAGAGGAATTCCAACTATAGTTGGTGTGATAGTTATGAATGACATGGAAACTGGTAAGCAACAACAAAAAACAAAAAAAACTTGCTGTGCACTAATGTTCTATTTAAAGAGATTTAATTGTATTAGCATTGTGTCATTACTATTATATTTCCTTTAATTATTATTTCAGGCTATCCTCGAGCTGTTTTAGATGGTACGTACATCACAGCCATTCGCACTGCAGCAGCTTCTGGAGTGTCTGTGAAGCACTTGGCCAGACCAGACTCAGAAGAGCTGGCCATAGTGGGCGCTGGTGTGCAGGGCCAATACCACACCCTGTGCATGCTCCACCTTTTGAAGAATCTGAAGAGAATCAAGGTGTACGATATCTACCAGCCCAGCATCCAGCACTACCTGAAGGCTGTTAAATCATATACAGATGAAAAGAATGTGGAGATTAAGATTGTGTCTAGCTTTGAGGAGGCCATCACTGATTCTGATGTGATCGTGTGTGCTACTGGGACCCTTCACGAGACCGTGATGTATGACAAATGGATGAAAAAGGGATCTCTACTGCTACCTGTCCATCGACGCGGCTGGAATGCGGATCTCCTGGCCAATGTAGACAAGTTTGTCGTGGATGACCGCGACCAGTTCATGTACCACGAGAACAAAACTTTTGACCCTTTACCTGAACCTGTGTTACTGGAGGATATTGTGGTGGACAAGGTGCCGGGCAGACAGAATGATGACGAGAGGATCGTCTGCTACAATGTTGGCCTGGGCATGTACGACGTCGTCATAGCAGCCAAGATTGTAGAGAAGGCTAAAGCAAAAGGGCTAGGGCAAGAACTTACTCTCATGGATCTCACCAAGAGGCCTCCTCTACCACCAATAAATTAACTTGACTAGCATTTATCTTACTGTTTCATCCCATTTCATTGTTGTGGATAATCGTACTTACTCTTGTGGTTTGTAATCAGCTAATGTCATAACAATATTTTTTATTCACTTGTGGAACTGTATTCTAGTCAGTATAAACTATTCATTTTCTATGTACTATTGTAATAAAAAAATTTATTATATTTTGAACTTACAAAAAAAAAAACATCACAGGTCATGAACTCAATTTTGTTTATGCATCTATTGACCTTGTCCAATACTGTGTACCCTAGTTAACCTCAGGCAATGAATCCACTGAACTGTATATGGCATTACTCCAGACATGTGAACTAGGCCACCCTGAGTGGTTCTGCTGTCTTCATCACAACTGTGCCAATGGAGTAGCTGCCAAGTCTTGCCAGTTCCTCACAGACTTGCTCAAGGACAACAGTCTTGAACACGTACGGTCTAACGAGGAAAGAGAGAGAGAGAGAGAGAGAGAGAGGGTTGGGGGGTGGGGAGGGGAGTGGAAGTAGGACAATATAAACAGTGTTCTGTTAAGAAAGATGTGCATGTCATTCTCTCAAAAGACTGGTAGCTACCTGGTATTAAACACCACTGAGTTGTTGTTGTTGTTGTTGTTTGTTAGTAAGGAGTTTACTTAGACTTTGCCACCATTGTGTTGTTGTTTTTTCAAGCCTATTATGTATAGTTTGGTCAACATATTATACTACTAAATAGAGTGATGTGAAGTAGGATCAAAAAGTGGAAGTAAATAGTACTGTGATCTTGAGCAACACTTTTGATATTTCCGAAAACAACAAAAAAAAATAAAGAAACAGCAGGAATTTTTAAAACACAAAATTCCGCCCCATACACCAGAAAGAGCAGCAAATACAGGATAACATATTCTGTCAATTTGACACTCTTTACTGATTTTTTTTTTTTTTTTTTTTTTTTTTTTGCTCACTGCGACTATCATCAAGCCTATTATTCACGCTGACAATTCCTACGTGCTAAACAATACTTCTTGGGCAAAAAAAAAAAAAAAAAAAAAAAGGCTATGAAGTGAGTCCAATGCTCACCCTAGCTCTAGAAATACCTTGTAATGAATGTATATTCAAGATACAAATCTAATACAAAAACCAGGGTTGTACACAGCACAGCAGGATTGAACACAGTACGGCAGGATTGTGCACAGCACGGCAGGATTGTACACAGCACGGCAGAATTGAACACAGCACGGCAGGATTGAACACAGTACAGCAGGCTTGTGCACAGCACGGCAGGATTGAGCACAGTACGGCAGAACAGCACAGCAGGATTTAACACAGCACGGCAGGATTGAACACAGCACGGCAGGATTGAACACAGCACAGCAGGATTGTGCACAGTACGGCAGGATTGAGCACAGTACGGCAGGATTGAGCACAGCACGGCAGGATTGAGTACAGTACGGCAGGATTATGCACAACACGGCAGGATTGAGTACAGTACGGCAGGATTGAGCACAGTACGGCAGGATTGAACACAGCACAGCAGGATTGTGCACAGTACGGCAGGATTGAGCAAAGTACGGCAGGATTGAGCACAGTACGGCAGGATTGAGTACAGTACGGCAGGATTATGCACAACACGGCAGGATTGAGTACAGTACGGCAGGATTGAGCACAGTACGGCAGGATTGAACACAGCACAGCAGGATTGTGCACAGTACGGCAGGATTGAGCAAAGTACAGCAGGATTGAGCACAGTACGGCAGGATTGAGTACAGTACGGCAGGATTGTGCACAGTACGGTAAGTAAATTCAAGTTAGGCAAGTAGCAGTGACGTTTAATTCCAAAAAAAAATTGTTGCATAAAGTTTGAAATAATACATTCAAATTCATTAAAACTTCAGTTTTGCCAAAAAAATTTATCACAGCTACATATTGCATATGTAATGTATTATATATGTGACAGTACTTGGGAAAAGGGACCAATTACGTAAAATCAAAAATGTACAGTAGAGCCCAAACACCGACAAAAATTTTTTTGTTGTTGTTTTCTTTTTATTCGCCCACAGGTATCTCCTACCCTTTAGCTACACTGACACCAAATTTGAGTGACTGAAACCGTTGTTAAAGGTCCGAGCGCCCCGTTTAAACACAGTCACCTTTTACTCTCTATTTTGACCTTCCGTGCGTGCACGGAAATCCAACCCGCGAGTAATTGAAAATCGTGGGCGAATTCAATTTGTTGCCTAGCAACAAATTATCCCTACCTGGATAATCGCGGGTAAATTCTTACAAGTTTTTGTTATAGCATTGCGGCAACAGAATAGAAATAATAAATGTGAATAATCAAGCTATATAGGTTGATGTTGCTTTATGGAGTCTTGTAGTTGGAGTCTGCAGACCTGGAGACTCCTGGGACTATTTTTGTGAACACACTAGAAGAATCAGCAAGTCTCTGACTGGACAAAGGTTTCAGTGATGATGAGGACTTCTGTCACACTGCAACAAGAGAAGGCAACACATTTTGAAAGTCCATCATTTTTGTTCATTGATTTAAAGAGATTCCTATTGTTCATTTGTTCCAAAACAGGCAACAAGCTGGCTGCAAGACAAATATAATCCTAAACTTAGCTAGCCAGTGAACTAACAAACCAAGCTAGTTGATCATTTCTGAAAGAGTGACTGTATTATAGTTACCATGACTTACTGTAACTATCAAACTGTTGGAAACAGAAAAAAAGAAGCACAAAATGGCCTGTAAAACTATGTCTATACGCATCTAGTGCTATTTAAAGCCATACCTGTCCAGTACTCTTACACAATGTACGGTCTAAACTGAGTAAGGCCTCCCCCATCAATGAAGTAAGCGGCCCCAACTATAACTTACTGCCTTTCAGCTGATCGCCACCATTTTTTTTCCAAGCATAAGACAGTCTTACGTAACCCGGACTTCCGGTTAGATTACGGAATTCAACGTTAACTCCGCGAGCAATTGAATAAGAAGTTTTAATTGCAGTTTTCTCGAAATAACTGTGCTCAAGTTGGTCAGATTGCCGCTCGTATATTTAGTGAACCAAGCAGCGCCTGCCTATAAACTTGGTATCAAAATACTCCATAAGAAGTGCTCTACACAGTGATATGAATAACTCATTTTTCAATTTTTAACGCAATTGGTCCCTTTTCCCAAGTACTGTCACATATATGGAGTATTAAAATTAACATGATAGCTTTACCTTGCCGTGTTTGCGCGCACGAGTAAAATACACAATACTTGATGCACAATACTTGCACTTGAGATACCTCAAAGTACATACTGATGACACAGTATCGAGACAACCATAAATGTCTCACTATTCGCTCAGTTAACACAAACTGAGCTTATTCTTGAATAAAAAGTTTCAAAAAATGAATGATATTTGTTGAGCTAGTAAAGCATGTAGGGCATTCTCAGGTTGCTAATGACATTTTTCACTATAATAGTCAGTCAACACAACCTGTGTGTATTAGGGATCACGGTGGCCTCTCATTACTGGCGTTCTATTTCCGGTATTGCCAACATAAACCGTTTATGTGATTTCTACACCGAATAAAACACACACACACACACACACACACACTAGCAGATTTTGTTATTTATGAATCAAACGTAAAATGAACTCTCAACTTCAGTCACTTTACTACAAGTTCCAGAATGATAACTTCTGCAGTGACACAACTAACTAATAGAGAGCATTAGCGGCGCAATAAGGTACCAGACCCGTGTGTGTGTGTGTGTGTGTGTGTGTGTGTGTATAAAAATTATTCTTTAGTGAAAATATATACTATGGCCATTACATTTGGCTTAAAATATAAACATATTCACTAAATCTATAAATATTAATAGTACGGCATGTAAATTGCCCATTCAAAAATGTATGGGGGGAAAATCGCTGTTCAATTGAAATCGCACGGGGAAAGTGAAATAGCACGGAAACCAAGTGAAATACCATGATAGTTAAGTGAAACAGTAAAGGCAAGTAAGTACGCATGTGTGCAGTTCTAGCCTTGGAAACCTACAGTTTGAGTAGTTTCTAGTTAGAGACAATGTCATTCTTTACCGCAGTAGTTCTACCTGTATTAGACGGAATTTTTTCAACAGATTAGGAGGAACCATAGGTTAAAAATGAAGTTCCAGAGGAAGCTAATCCTGAAATACTGAGATAGTGAGTGAACGATACAGTGTAGCTACAGTGCAAATGATTTTTTTTTTAAGTTGGCCTACTATTAGTGAGTGATAGCACAAGTAATCTGTGCTATTAGGGATCAAGTTACCCGTGCTATTACTCATACATATACATTGTACATGTATATTAACCTCTTATTATATTCTTATCTAACCACTTTGCCATGTCATCAGATGTAATAATAGTAGCACGGACACATGTATTGCATGGGTGGTGCATCAACTTACTTGAAGGTATTGTCCTCCAACTTAGCCAGGACATTCTTGAGCATGTGCAAGAAATCTCCTTGATGTGCTCCAGATAAAAGCCAGACTGGCTCAAAGAGAAAGTGAAGAGAGGCTCCTTTGAGCAGAAGCTGCTGAGAGTCAGGAGGGTCGAGCTGGAGGTTGGGCTGAGTGGTGACCCAATGACCTCTGGTGGCCAGGCACGAGATGAGCTGGTGCTTTGTAGGGAGTGGGGGAGGAGGAAACGAAGAAGACGCATTGGAGGATGCCTCGTACTCGTGACGCAACGTCTCTTGCTCCAACTGCTTCCTCACTGACACAGATTCTATCAGAAAGTCCGACAGAGAATAGCTTGGTTCCACTGCAAGGAAAGAAAATGGCATAAAGTAAGCTGGTTGGCTTTTCATTTTCAATTTTATTGGAACCAAAATGGATACTGAGAGCTCTTTGTTTATAAGTTGCTCCTTTCTAACTTTACCATACCATGGTATGTTTTTATTCCAAACAGAAGATGCAGTGATGTAGCTTGTATTTACAGGCATAGTTGACACATCTCTTGTTAAATAGAAATATCAATCCACCAATCAACCTAAAATGGCAGACAAGCATTGCAGTGGACTGGTACACAGTACAAGTTCAACAACAGACATTTGTGTCCATGTTGAAAAGCACATGTTACCAGTTGTGCTCGGTACCTGTGGTGCCAACTGAACCCTTACTACCAAGTATGAGAGGGTTAGCACCAGTGTTAGCCGAGTCACAATGGAATCAATAGATACCATTTTCAAACGCACTGGTCTCTTCTGGTTTAGTGCAACAGCTACCAGAGCTACCAGTATTGTATGAACTATGTACTGGTACAGAATAATTCTGATGGAATGGTTCTATAACGTTGATTTGCTAAATTAATGTGCTAGTGGAGATTCGCTGAGGCTAACATGCCAGCCATCTTTAAACCTCTAAACTGTTTCATGACTTACTTCCATCATCAATAATACAGTCCACACCAAGTCCTCCTGTCTCTTGCAGACATACATCTGACAAATTCACACCCGAACTCATGTCAATCACACGCACTGCACACACACACACACACACGTACACACACGTACATAGTGCAATGTAAATAAGGTCTAGTATTAGTGAGTGAGTGAGACTCACAGATGGACGGATGTAGCTTCTTCACCATCACTGCTTCATCAGCACTGCTCACAACAGCTATCACCTAACAACAATTGCTGTCATGGTTACAATATTAACAAGTAGTTGAACTGACTTTTGCCCCGATGAGTTCACAGAGTTGAATTATTGCAAGCCTCTCTCCCTTCAGAGCAGAACACACAAGGACCACACCCCCTGACTCAAGGTGGGCGTGGTAATGTAGCGCTGTGTATGCCATGAGTCCGCCTCTCACTGATGCGGCACAATCTGAGTGGGAGGGGCCAGGAGGCTTGGCCACCAGACAATACTCCGGTACAGTGCAGTACTCGGCACAGCCAGGACATTCTGAATCGAGTGGGAGGAGCCCCACCACTTCATCGCCCACAGAGAAACTCACACTGCTACCCACTGAGAGCACAGAAACACGCACACACACACACACACACACACACAAAAAGAATGGCACACACAAACATAACACCACATGCATGCAGTTACCCTACAACATGCTCCAGGCACAGCGAGTAAAGAGATAATTTTGGGACCACACATTCTAAATAAAGAGCATATCTACTGACATTATGTAGTAAAATAGATGTAGTAAATATACTCAAATGAACATGGCCAGGTAAAAATAAAATGGAGTGAGGAATAAAAAATGACCACTGTGCTTAGAACTACTTATCTACGCTGTGAAACCAACCAGGTAGAGAAAAATGGAGTGAGCTTTACACCATTCATGGAATATAGATTTGACATACACCATTAATACACGTACATATACAGTGTAACTAGTGGTGTGCTTGTGTGCACAAATAAAATATAGTTCACTGGAAATAACTAAACGTTTGCTAGAAACCACTTGATCTGAAAGATATAGCTGATACCTTTAGTCACCACACCAGATATTTCAGTGCCCACTGGAATCTGTTCCACATCAGGATTGAGTTCTGACAGAGTCTGGAATAGAAATATTAGGAGGTCAGGAGTGAGCAATTAGACACACGGAGTCAGTCAGTGAGACTAACACAAAGGAAGCTTAAATATCAGTAAAAGAAAGACCACCGGCATCAGCCCTCAGTGCTTTCACGCTTAGCTGACTGAAATAGAGATTGAGTAAATGACTGCTGGACAAAGGTGAGTGGGAATGAACTTAACTGCTGGAAAGACGTTTGCTTAAAATTAATTAAGACACTTTCAATATCAACCCTGAGGCATTCATGCATTCTAGCCTGACCTCTGACCTCATATAAACGTTGGCTAGAACCCCGCTCTTATTCAGCCTATTTCCTTGACCTACAGGAGAAGCCATCTGTAAGAGTTTCATTAGTATGCTGTAGTGAACCATGAACCATGAATGCTGTTATGAAAGCCTTATGTGTGCAGTTCCTGTGTAACAGGAGATGTCAAGAAACAGATTTAAATACTGCAACCACACAGTCTGATGAGCAGACTAGCACAGTAATTGGATTCATTGATATGTATGTACATGGTAAGGGACATCAATGTATTTATTTCACCTCACCAGTTTTTAAGCATACAGATAATAATTAAAAGATTATTGTGTAAAAAAAAACAAAAAAAAAAACAACAACAACAGAGCATAGAGTAAATTAGAGTCTAGAGGAATTGAAAAATAAGTACAGAATTTACTGAGCTTCAACAAAAACACGGTAGTTAAAAAGAAGGGGGGAAAAGCTTGAACTATGTCTATTTACTAGGAAGCCTAACATAACATACTTTTCATACATAGCTCTCACTACAAGAACACTGTGCACTGCATGGTCATAATTAGTTCACAGAATATATTGTTACTATTTCATTAAGTGTTGGCATTGTTCTCTCATTCTTGTCATACAAAAAGTAGCACAGTTCAAAGTCTACATAATTAGTGAGCCTCTACAGTCACAAAAACAAAAAATTAGAATAAAAAATTAATCAATGGATACTCATAGAATGGATCACACGTAGTTTGATTGGGATAATTAGCCTGAACATTAATAAAAATATTAATACTGACTGATCTTGTATTTGGGTATGGATTACCAACATTGAAATGACCACATGAATCAGCACTTTATGAGCACAGCACAAGAAAAAAGTGTACACTCAATCCATTCTTATCCGGACACCTGTATTACTGGCACGCCTCTACTATGGGCACGCCTCTATACCAGGCACAAGTTAATCACTCAATTAATCAATTCTAATTACCACGAGAGTGTGCTAAATTAACTACCATTACCAATTACTACAGAAGTCAACAACTAATGAATTTTCTGCCTCCACTGATAACCTGACCTTTGTATCTATTCTACTGAGACCACAAGCCTTGACTTGAACCATGACATCATTATCCCCCAGGGCAGGCAGTATCACCTGGAAAAAGAAGATAACAACAATAATAATAATCACACAACAAGTCTTCCTTTACAGTATAAACACCAACTAAAACACTGCTTAAGGCAAAAATCTGTAGCATTTCATTTCAGTGACCTCTGCATCCAATAAAGAAAACATTAGAGAACAAAAGTTAAGTACTAAGTATAGTGTCTTCCCATTTACGTCACAAAACTCAAGAAATGACTTTAAATAAAAAAATTCATTGATAAATTAAACACCTAAATAGGTGGCATATCAAACCTAGTAGTGCATGCTTTATCATAACAGAGACAATGGCAGACATTGAGCAACTTTTAAAGGTCTGGGTTGCTAAAATATTTATTGAGTGATGATACTTTACTGATTCAAGCATACCAATTTCAGGGTTTGAGTGGGGGGGAGGGGGGGGGGGGGTAGTTCCCAAAAAAAAACAGCAATTCATATTTTAGCACTACCAGCCATCCTGATCCAGGTCACTTCCAAGAACAACCACAGCAAGTTCACTATCTCCACCATCAGTACCAACACAGCTGACACATTGAGAAGTACAGTACTAAATCCCAAGCAAAGAATTGATGTTGCTACAAATTCAATAGTTCAAAGCCAGATGACTGAGAATACACTCAACTCCTGGCATTGGTTCCTAACTGTCTGCCAAACTTCCTGCCTCCCATGGTTCCACAGGGGCACCACCACAAACCGCCAAAAATTTGGTATGAGAAGTTGGAAATTTCATAATCTATCCAATTATGCGCATAATCTATCCAATTTCTGTAATTTGGTAGCAATACATTTCTATGATACAGGTAGGTCAGTGATACCATAAGTGGGCGTGGCTGGATATATATGATGTCATCATGGCATCCCCACCTCCATCCACACCTACCCCTATCTGCCATGGGTCTGAATATGCGAGACCAAAAAAATTCCCATCATAACTAGACGCCACGCCTCTCCTCTCACTCTCCACTAGACGCAAGTAATCCACTCATGCTATCAATCCTCACACTGTGCTACTTCACTCTTTGACGACCATTACCGATTGAAGACGTGCAAGCATTTAGTTGTTAGTGATTGAGCTTGAAAAAAGCTGGGAAAAGGCTTATCTCAACTTGTAGTTGGAGAAAACTGTGGTCTTCCTGAGTCACAAAGTGCCCCAATATTTTCAAAAGACTGTGTCAATGCAAGCAACCACAAAGAGTAGCCAATATAAATCCTATTATAAAATATGACTTGATTATCCTAAACCTAGCTAGTCAGACTAAGAAACAAAGAAATGGTTCTGCCTGCAATACTATAAAACTACCACTAAACATTCTTAACAGTATATCATTTCTCTACAATAAAATTCTATCTCGTACACTCACATGGTCTTCCAAACGGGCCACCATTTTCCTCTGACCACTGGTATTGGAATAGCTCAAATAAACTCCACGCATTCTTAACACACAAAGCATACACAACATAGAGCCTGATTATAATACTATAATGTGTGTGAAATGATTTTCTGGTGTTGATGATAAATGTAAACATAGCTAAGCAGTAGGTTCTAACTAGTGCTAGGCTGGACTGGGGGAAGAAGGAGAAGTTTGGCAACATTTTGTACTTAGAACGAGCTACCTCTGCCCGGTAAGGTCCGCGGCATCCCCTAAACTTACTTCAGCTTACAGGACGCATACGTTGACCTAGAGAGATGAAACTCCCCAACAATTGCAAGCACCTGTCCTACGGTTTCTCTTCACTCCTCCTACAGCCACGCCCCCTTCTTGGTGGGTGGCGCGCGTTGACACTTGTTTACAAACGAGGTTACGATTTAGCTGCAACACAAGCAGCGCCAATCTAGCCCCGCCCCTCATTTACAGTTAACCTCTGGAAGAAGTGGCCTAGTCCTGTAGCTACGTTTCAATAGAAGTTATATATGTTTTGGTCGGAGCATGCGAGAAAGATAGCTAAAGTAAGTAGAATATGGTGGCTTTTATGTCCACTCTATCTGAATATCTTGTCTCTTCCTCCTCCACAGTGTTCCAATATCAGTTCTTCTCCAAGTGGCTGTTGCTACTACTAGCTATTTCATCACAAACTCTTGTTCCCAACCACTGCCAGAGTGATGTCACAGCCACCACTGAAGCCCCTGGCCTGTTCCCTCCCCTCACTCTTGTAGGGAACTCATTTGCCTCCATGACTGAGGCTTCCGCCACCTCTACATGTGGAGTGAGAGACACCTGTCCTAACAATGGCTGCCCCCAGAACTGCAACACAACCTGCCCATTTGGTTCAGAGTTTCCTAGTAGTTTTGATCTGCTTGAAGATGGAGAGCGGGCTGGAGGAGTGCGGCAGGTGAGAATACTAAACTAACCCAGACTAGCTAGTGATGGAATTCAACAGACATAGCAACAAATGGTGGGCGAGCCATGTCTGCTCCTTGCGCAAACTGTAATTCAACAAAACAATAAAGCTTGGAAAAAAAAGGGAATATACAATTTAGTACAATTCATGATACATTTATTTCTAAATAAAGTAACCAATACAACGAACTCACGCAATAGAATCCCAAATTTATCCACAAAAATACCAGCTGTGTTTTATAATGGCTATCGGAGTTCCAATAAAAAAGGGAAACTATTAAAAAATATGGGACAAGTTTATGTGTTCATCTTGCTCATATCTTAACTGATGATAGTCACAACTTCTTGACAGCCGTAGCATAAAGCATCCATGGCAATCACAAATTTGTGATGCTAATTTTGTCCACGTGGCATGCTCCCCTAGTAAAGTGTCTTCTCCACAAATGAATCTATTTTACATGTGCACACATTTATTTGAAATAATTCAGCAGCATTCATCTGGTAATGGTCAGTTAAACTCAAAGCTTAGTAATTTAACACAACTCATTCCTTTCTTTGTTGTTCTTTTTGACATCACAACAGTTTTAGAGATCATACAGGAAATGATTTTTTTTTTGTTTGTTTTTTTGTTTTGTTTTTGTTTGTTTTTTGTTTTTTCAGACTAATGAGCAAGCTGCTGGAAGTGCTTCATTTATTTATTCCTTTAGTGGGAGCAACTCATCATTTGTAGTAATCCAACAAGAACTCCAGTTCTTGCCTTCAATGGGATTCACTATTACAGGATGGCTGCGGCAAGATCAAGGCAATGATGGGTAAGGCATGGTCATTGTAGGAAGCTCTGCAAATATGATAACTTTGAATGTTGCTGCTGATGATGTAGGTACGTATTTGCAAAAACAACAGTTACTGGACTCACCACTTTCTATGCTCTATTCCTGAACTCTTCTGAGGGTCGTGCTTATTTTGAGTACCATCCAGAAGGTCTTTCTGATGGGTTTCGAACTTTGATCTTTGATGGAGTGAACATATCTGATGGAGCATTTCACCACTTGGCAGTGTCTGTGTATGGCAATAGTTTGTCTTTGTACTTGAATGGACGGCTTCATAAATCTAGAGAGAGTTTACTCAACTCCTTAGAAGATGGCCCAGGACTACTTTATGTTGGAAGTAAAGTTAACAATCCAAACAATTTCTCAGGTAAGTTTACTTTATGCCATAATTTATCTATATAATAATACGCTTGTGTGTCAGTAACAACGACGATGATGACGACGGTGTGTGTATTCATGAATAATTCATGAGCTTTGTACGGTTCGGTAAAGCATCGTCGCTTTGTGGTAGGTAAAGTGTTGTCACAGTAGAACGTGCTGGTTACTTCTAAAAAGCGGGTGCAATAGACAATGGAAGGCGGCATAGGTTTCAAATAGGAAGGCGAAAGTGTAGAAGAGAAGGTAAAAGGCGATTAATCGTAACTGTAAAGCGGATAGAATCGTAGAGGTAAGGCGGTGTAGGTTTTAAATGGGAGGGAAGAGAAGGCAAAAAGGCGAGCAATTAATTATAACTGAAAAGCGGGTAGAATTGACAAGTAAAGGCGGGGATTAGTTTCAAAAGAAAGGCTAAAGTACGAAATGGAAGACAAAAGTTTCTCAAAGTAGGACAGAAATTCAGAAGCAGGAGAGATAGACAAAGGAAAAGGGGACTCCATGACTCAAGAAGAAGAGCTGAAGATAGGAGAGGTGGGGTAGAAGAAAAGCTCAGATAGTTCAGAAAAAAGAGAGTAAGAGAGGGAAACTTATGTAACCTTAACCAATGGTAGAGAATGATAACTGAGCAAGATAACATGTACTACTGAATTCTTACTTTGCAATACGTCAAGCGCCACTATGTGGCGGGGTACTTGCTAGTTCAAATAATTAGTAGTGTGCTCCAGCACAAATGGCAAGTGAGCTATCCACACATTGTTATCAAATTGAACACAATAGTTCTATATTTCAAGTAAAAAAAGAGAGAAAATTTACTGAACTATAAAAATACATAAAAAAAAACACCTGAAATATACTGTTGTTGTTTTCAGTAGTCTTCTTGAAACCCAGTGGCAGTCTGGAGTGGTACAGTGAATAAGTGCATTTACCTATCAGCTAATGACATAGTGAAGTTTAAGTGCATATAACTTCTGACTAAATTGAATAGAGTGGTTTAAGTTTTAATTGGTACAGAATACTGGTTGAGAGGGAAATAGAAGAACATGCAGGGTTTCATACAGAGGTAGGGACGCCCTGGGATTTCCCTCCCCCCTCCCCCCCCCCCCCAGAATTTCATGAAATAAATTAATAATATGTACTACTTAATGGTATTCTGTGGTTATGATTTATAATGGTATTCTGTGAGTTTGTTGTTTGTAATATCTAATAGTTGGTGACAGTTCACTTCAGTTAATTGAGGTCCTTCAATTGCAATACACATTAGTCTTCCAAGATTGGTGTCACTAATTCTAGACCTGAGACGATTTTTAATTAAATGGGTGTGGTTTCCGCAAAATTGGGTGTGGTCAATCAAACGTGTGGGGGCCCCCTCCCTCCTTCCTAAAGTCTTTCCCCCCCCCAGAAAAAAATCCTGTATGAAACCCTGACATGTGTATCATGTGTGTTTTTTTCCTCTTGTTATGTAGGTGCCATGCATACTTTGCTCTATTTCAACGTCACCCTCTCAGACAATGAGATAGCATCTCTAGCACAAGCATCGTCGTTGGTGCACACCCAACCAAATTGTCGCTGCCCGCCTTCACATCCTATAGTAAGAGAAACCACGTGTATAGACACCTCTGGCACATCCCAAGTACCACGAGTCAACAGTGGCAGTCGCCACGTGTCCCTTCTCAATGATGACTCGACTGCTACTTGGTGGCAGAGTGAAGTGGGAGTGGCACCAGTCAATGTGACAGTCAGCCTGGCTGGGCTGAGAGTTGCTCTTCTTGTAGCCATAAATTTCCGTGATGTGCAGCCGAAAGCAATGATTCTATACTACTCCAATGATGGGGGCATTTCTTTTACACCGCGACAGTATTATGCATCAAATTGCTCCAGGTTCGGACTTGCCAATAACGGTGTGCTGAGAAGAGCATCAGATGTGAATTGTGTCACATCACTGCCAAACAATGTTTTCTTTCGAGTCCTAGATGTCGGTAATCGACCAGAGGCAGACTTCTACCCAGACGGTTCTGTTCTACGTGACTTTTCATTGGCCACTCATGTCAGACTGGAGCTCATTGATTGGAATGTGGACCTGCAACAGGAGCAGTACTTTGCCATATCTGAGATCCTGGTCGGAGGTGAGGAGTGTGTGTGTAATGGCCATGCAGACTCCTGCACTGGGTCAACCTGCGAGTGTCAGCACAACACCACTGGCACACATTGTGAGCAATGTCTACCTCTCTTCAATGACAAACCTTGGGAGCCTGGCACTTCCAATTCAGCTAATCCATGTGAAATGTGTGAATGCAACCACCATGCAAATGCATGCGTATTTTCAACAGCCACTGGTAGTGGACAGTGCATTAACTGTACCGCCAGCACAACAGGCAGCCAGTGTGAAATATGTCTGCCATTTTTCTATAATCCACAAGGCCTGCCCTTAGATTCCTCCAATCCTTGCTTGCCCTGTGGCTGTGAACCATCTGGCACATCAGATGATGGAGTTTGTGAGTTATCTGGAATCAACGCTGGGCAATGCAGCTGCAAAACATTTGCAATGGGAAGACAGTGTGACACATGCCAAAATGGCTACTACAACCTCTCCTCCACAAACCCTGATGGTTGCACTGCTTGTGAGTGCAATACTCCTGGTACTGTGGATGGCAGCATATCATGCAACTCTGCTACTGGACAATGCATGTGCAAAAACAACGTGGTGGGCAGGAATTGTTCCTCTTGTGCTCTGGGGCATTATGGTCTTGAGAATCAAGATGGCTGCCTCCCATGCGACGAGCAGTGTAACGAATGCTCAGGTCCTGGAGCTACAAGATGTGTGGTAAGTTGGGTATTGTTTATAGTGTGGTATGAGATGAATAAAGAGTGGGATAGAGCAATGTATATAAAGTAAGTTATTGTTCACCACGAATAAATATGCTTTACTGTTACTATTATTTTTACTTTTTAACAGTGATTGGGGTTTGAGAGTATTTGTGGTATCATTTTAAAACTTAAAATGCATACCACCAATGTCTATTTCTGAAGTGTTGCTTCATTTGGTACAGACACTAATATTTGATGGTGTAGACTTCGTGTGAGTATCTACAGGCAATTTTCTAGTCAAGGAATTTCAAAAAAACCTAGAGTGTTTGAGTTTACTTGAATCTCTCACAAATAATAAAATATGGTCACTGTTGTTGTTTTTTGTAGGATTGTCGTAACTTTTTAGCAGTTGATGGAGCCACTTGCATTCAAGAGTGCCCACCAGACTCGTTCAGTGATGCAGATAGAAACTGTCAGCCCTGTAATAACTCGTGCATCACTTTCTCTGAAAATCAGTATCTTCAGTCAGTGTTTGAAGATCAAGCTTTAAACTCAGTTATTGCGACTGTGGCAGCCGCAGATCTGAGGCAGACATCCAGTCCAATATTGTATACCATATCATCAGGCAATGAAAACTCCATGTTTAGTATTGATCCAGCCTCAGGCGCCATTTCTTTGACTGCTCCCTTAGACTTTGAGACTCGTCAAGCTCATTCCTTGTCAGTTATGGCATTTGGGTTCTCCAGCCAGTCTGCTATGGCTATGGTCCTTATCTTTGTCACTGACGTGAATGACAACTCACCAGTCTTCACACAATCTACTTATACAAGTTCTATAGTTGAAAATGCTCCACCAGATGATAGCCTCTTGCAAGTATCAGCCAGTGATGCAGACGCATCTCTAGCCAATAATCTAATTTCATTCTCTATTTTTCCACTGGTACCCGAGTTTAGCGTGAATGCAGCCACAGGAGTTATTTCTTCTTTAGTTGCCTTTGACTATGAAGCGGTGCAGGCATACAACTTCACTGTGATTGCAACAGATGCTGGAGAACCATCGCTAAGTAGCACAGCTTCTATTATCATAAACATTGTGGATCAAAATGATGTCAGGCCACAGTTCACTCAGGCCATTGTTTCAGTTCAAATTTCAGAAATGGCTGCTTTGGGATCTCCTGTAGCTCAAATCATGGCAACAGATAGTGACACAACAAATATCACGTATTCTTTATTGGGAGGAAATGATGACAGAAGATTCAGTATCAATCCAAGTTCAGGACTGATCACTTTAACTGGAATGCTTGATTTTGAAACTACCAATTTTTATAATCTATCTGTGACAGCTAGTGATGGAGTCATTCCATCCAGTACTGCTACAGTGACAATTCAAATCACAGATGCTAATGACAATGCTCCTGTTTTTTCTCAGGAAATCTACATGGAAACCATACTGGAAGATGTCATTCCTGGTAGTTTCATTCTACAGGTTTTTGCTAATGACTCAGATTCTGGAGTCAATGGAAAAGTTGCATATTTTCTGGGGAATAGCTCTCAAGACTCTAGAAGTTTCACCATTAGCCAGACAAATGGACTCATCTCTCTTTCTCTACCACTAGACTATGAGTCTCAGCCCCAGTATGAGTTTACTGTTTTTGCTATAGATGATGGAGAGCCAGCTCAGACTAGCCAGGCTCTAATTAGAATAGCTATAAGGGATGTTAACGACAACCCACCAGTGTTTGTAAACAACAATATCTCAGTGGTAGTAAATGAAGACATTCAAAATGGCTCACAGGTGGCAGTATTTATGGCCATGGACGCTGACTCCGGTTCCAATGCAGCAGTCAGCTATCAGCTCCAGGAATCTGGTTCAGTTCCATTTGCTGTAAATCCCATTTCAGGCGTTGTGCTGGTTGAGGGCATTCTGGATTATGAAGATCTAAATTCATACCAAGTATCAGTTGTGGCCTTCGACAATGGGCAAATGAAATTGTCATCCACCGCAACACTAGCCGTTCTAGTAGCTGATGTTAATGACAATCCTCCAATATTTACACAGCAGCAATACTCAGAATCGTTGCAGGAGTCACTGTCTGTGGGCAGTGTGGTGCTCACTGTAAGAGCATTCGATGAAGACAGTGGCACCAATGCAGTTGTCAGCTATTCTATAGTAGCTGGAAATATTAACCAAGCTTTTCAAATAGATAACACAACTGGGGAAATAACTCTGGCAAATTCTTTGGACTTTGAGTTGGTTTCATCATACAGTCTTTCAGTTAGAGCAACAAATAACTTGGCTTCAAACCTTCTTGCTTCTACTGCAGCTGCTATTGTGAGTGTCAATGAAGTTAATGAGTTTGTTCCCACTTTCTCCAGGAATGAATACACATTTCAAATACAGGAAAATATCCCAGCAGGTGTAGCTGTAGGTACAGTTGAGGCGTCTGATATGGACGGTGGATTAAGTGGGGAATTAGTATTTGAAATAGTTCCAATGACTGCAGAGCCAAGTTTTGCTATTCTTGATAATGGCACAATTACTACTTTAGTAAGATTAGATCGAGAGCAGCAGGACCGGTATCAATTCAATGTTGTGGCTAGAGATTTAGGTATACCTCCATTTAATGCCTCAGTTCGAGTAACGGTAAACATCTTGGATAAAAATGACATACCACCCACTTTCTTTTTCTCCTCTTATTCAGCTTCAGTAGAAGAGAATGTAGTTGCTGGCACAGACATCATCCTCACTCCTCCACTTATGGTTTCTGATGGAGATGACCCAAACACTCCCAATTCCCTCATTACTTTCTCCATTGCATCCGGCAATGAAGATGGTCTGTTTGTCATTGATGCTCAAACTGGTCTTCTGCAGACTGCTGGTGCTGTAGACTTTGAGACCGCCAGTAGCTATGTACTGGAAATACAGGCACAGGATTCTGGAGATCCTGCTCTCTCAAGCTCAGCCACCATTAGCATCAGTATCACAGACTTGAATGACAATGCTCCTCTCATATCTGATGCTCCATCACTAGTGACTTTCCTGGAGGGACAAGATCCTCTTCAAGTAGCCCCTAATGTGACAGTAAGGGACCCAGACTCACTTCCTATCTCACTTATCACTGCTACATTGACCAGCTCCTCCTCAGACCAGGCCAGAGCTGGAATGTTGTCCATTATGAATTCTCCTTCAAATGTTCTGAGCATACTCAACAATGGAAGAACTCTCAGACTTTCAGGCTCCTTTGATGATGAGGAAGCAACACTGGCTATAAGGAGCTTAGAATATACAAATACTGATAATGAACCTGAATCTTCTAACCGTGCAGTATCCATTGTTCTTGCAGATGGACAGTTTCAGACCACCTCACAAACTGTAGTTATTATACAGCTTGTCAATGACAACAATCCTGTCCTGGACTTAGATTCCAACTCTCCAGGGTTAAATTATACTGCAACATTCGTAGAAGATGGTCAACCAGTGTCCATAGCTGGGAATGTGGTCATCAGTGATCTCGACATGAGCAGAATAGTATCTGTAGAAGCACGTGTGACTGAAGCTCCAGATGCACAATCAGAAGGATTATTTATACGACCATCTCCAAGTGTATATAATGTAGATTACAGAGATCAAAATCTTACCGTTAGCGTAACTTTCTTGATGCCTTCTACCTTCAACACAGTACAAGATGCAGTTTCTGGCTTGAGTTACTACAACTCAGCAGATGAACCTTCGCCTCTTTCAAGAAGTGTAGTTGTGACTGTGTCAGATGGGGATTTAGTGAGTGCTCCAGCAACTTCAAATATTAATATTCAACTCGTCAACGATCCTCCCACAATACTCTTAGGTCCAATGACAAATAACTTTGTGACATTTTCAGAGGGACAGGGTCCTGTATTTCTGAGTGAACGACTCATCATAGCCGATAGTGACAGTGAAGTTCTCAGCAATGCCACTGTGAGTCTTTTACAAGCACCAGACGGTTCCGATGAATCATTGCTTGTTAGTGTTTCTGCTGTACCTTCACTGACAGTGAGTGCCACACCCCACAGCATCACAATTCCTGGTCCAGCAACTCCAGAGCAATTTGTAACAATTCTTCAAACTGTTCAGTACAACAATGTCCTTCAGCGCCCGAGCCCTACAATGAGAACTGTAGTATACACTATTGGTGACACATTTCTTCAGGCACAAGCTACAGCATTCGTGACCTTCAACTTGTTTAACGATCCTCCAATTGTTGACCTTAACGGAGCTGCTCCAGGAATGAACTATGTCACACAATTTGAAGAAGGTTCTGTTCCAGTAAGTATAGCTAGCTCAGAATTAACCGTCAACGATGTTGATGATATTCAGTTGTCCTCAGCAGTTATCAGTTTTGCTACAAGGCCTGATGGTGATTTGGAACATCTGTCTTTGGGTTCATTTCCATCAGAACTCACAGTTAATGAAGGGCCAGCAGTGATTGAGGTTAGTGGCTTGGCATCAACGGCTACATACAGTGCATTTCTTGCTGGGATTAATTACTTCAACATGGCTGAAGAACCAACTGCAGGAGACAGGATTATCAGCATAGTAGTGAGTGATGGCGAATCTAACAGTAGCATTGTAATATCCACTGTACAAGTTCTACAAGTCAATGACCCTCCAGTGCTACAGTTGAACAATAACACTTTATTCACAGTTCTTTATGTTGAAGAACAGCCACCAGTTTCTTTGGTAGATAGCCGATATGGCATAGTAGTAGAAGACAATGACAATGTGACTTTTTCTCATCTCTCTGCGATACTGAGCAATATCCTGGATGGAGATTCTGAAATCCTGGGATATAAAGATTCGAGCTCAGACCAGTCACTGTCAGTGACCACAGTCTTAGATTCACAAGCAAACTCAAGATCTTTCCAATTTCGTTTCAGCTCAGCTTCATCAGCAAGTGTTAATTTCGCTGCACTCGTATCATCCCTTACCTATCGCTCTACCTCACGTGAACCCACAGCTGGCAGAAGAGTGATCACATTTACTCTCAGTGATGGCCTAGAGGTCAGCCAGCTTCAGAGCACCAATGTTGATGTAGTGCTAGTAAATGACAATGTTCCGAGGTTCCAGCAATTCTTGTATACTGCAAGAGTGAAAGAGAACTTGGCTGGTGTTCCAGTCACAACTATCATGGCAAGTGATGAAGACTCTTCTGAAGGGCAGTTTGCAGGACAAGGAAGATTAAGATATGAAATTATAAGTGGCAATGATGTAGGGCTATTTCAAATTAATGAAGAAACTGGAGTGATTAGCATTGTTAGAGCTCTAGACAGAGAAGAAGGCACTTTTAGTCCTGCCTTAACCGTAAGAGCATCAAACTTGGATTCCTTGGAGCCAAGCCTTGGAGTCGCATTTCCAACAGTTTTTGTCATAATTACCGTAGAGGATGTTAATGACAACACACCACAATTTCAAGGTGTTCCCTACTTGTTTCAAGTAGCTGAACATGCTCTGATGGGAGCATCTATTGGAAATATCACAGCTACCGATGCTGATGCGGGAAGAAATTCACAGATTGAGTATATTCTCACTCATGGGGTACTTAACAATGCACTAGTGATTGATGCCAACTCAGGTGAAATACGGGTAGGAAACAGTGCATCGCTGGACAGAGAAGCAATGGCTACTGTAACATTCTCAGTCACAGCACACGATGGAGGCACGCCACAGACTAGCAATACAACTCTGGTCACTCTCAGCTTGACAGACGTGAACGACAATCCTCCATTGTTCTCGGATAGTGTTTACATACAATCTGTTTCAGAATCGATTCCAAGTGGCTCCAGAGTACTAACGGTATCCGCGACTGATGCAGATGCTGGGCTAAACAAGCAGTTTTCTTTTAGCCTCAGTGGCTCATCAACCTTTGCCATCAATTCATCCAGTGGTGAAATATATACATCAACTTCGTTAGATCGTGAAAGTTTGAGTTTTTATTCATTCCAGGTTCTGGCTACTGACTTTGGCTCACCAGAGCTATCATCTTCGGCTTCAGTGGAGATCACACTAGCCGATGAAAATGACAATCCTCCTATTTTTGAAGAGAGACAGTACACTGTAACAATCTTGGAGAACTCGCCTCTGCAGCAGCCAGTAGATGTTGTGCTAGCAACTGATTTAGACAGCGGTTTGAATGCTGAGATTTCGTATTCTATTGTGGAAAATGTGCCATTTGCAATTAATTCTCAAAACGGCATCATAACAGTCAGTGGCTCATTAGATAGAGAAGTACAAGACACTTATAGCTTCACAGTTGTGGCTACAGACAATGGCACTCCAGCACAGTCAGCTCAGATTCTCTACAATATCACTCTAGAGGATGTAAATGACAATAGACCATCATTTGACCAGCAGTCATACTCAATATCAGCAGCTGAGAACCTTCCCTCACTCTCTGTGCTTACCAGAGTCTCAGCGTCTGACAGAGACATGGGCTCCAATGCTCAGCTGGAATTTTCACTGATGGATCCTTCACAAACATTTCAGATTGACTCCATGACAGGTGAGATATCCGTAGCCAGTATTCTAGACTTTGAAACACAGTCGACTTATCTAATAGACATCACAGTGTCTGATCGTGGTATGCCTTCTCTTTCTGCAACCACAACTCTTATTGTTAACCTCACTGACGAGAATGACAATGCACCTACCTTTGATCAACAAATGTATCAGTTCAGGATTATGGAAAATCTTCCACCCCAGGTTGTTGGGACAGTAGTTGCCAGTGACAGAGACTCTGGACCTAATGCTAATTTGTCATATGCTCTGATTAATACCAGTACCAGTGGCAACTCTGTTCCATTTAGAGTTGACTCAAACACAGGAGAAATTTTTTCGTCTTCTACACTTGACAGAGAATCGATATCCAACTACAGCTTACTTGTTTCGGCAACAGACATGGGATCTCCATCATTATCATCCACGGCAGAAGTCACTATTCTTGTTGATGATACAAATGACAATGCACCAGTATTTATAGAAGTCTATACCTTATCTGTGGAAGAAAATATTCCAGTGAACTCTACTCTGCTTTCTATCCAAGCTCAAGATGCTGATGAAGGGTCTAATGCAGCAATCATGTTTCAGATAGTAGGTGGGAATACCCTTGGCTTGTTTGATATTGATAGAAATTCAGGAGTGCTGACTTTGGCTGGTACATTGGATGCAGAAGCATCACAGACACACAGACTCCAGGTCCAAGCAACTGACAATGGAACTCCCTCACAGTCATCTGTTACAGCTATTGTGATCTCTGTTAATAACATCAATGATGAGCCTTTGATGATAGATATTTCAACTTCTTCTATCTCTTACATGGAACAAGCAGCTCCTGTTGCCATTTTTGGGGGAATTGTTGTGTCTGACAGAGATGTTACATCCACTGTGGTGAATGCAACAGTAGAACTGATAACAACTGAGAGTTGCTGTGATGAACTGGTCATTGATAACATTGACATCCCAGGAGTGGAAGTACAGCTTAGGAATAGAAACACTTCCATTCTTATTCTAGGCCCAGCAACCACTGATCAAATATCTCAAATACTGCAGGCTATACTTTACGTTGATTCCAACCCAGAACCACAAGTGCACATTGTCATAATCAGAGTGTCGGCTTCCGATGGGTTACATTTGGGTGTGGCTGAAGTGACCGTGACTGTCACTACGATAAACGACAATGCACCAGTTGTGAATTTAGACAACGCTAATCAAAACTTCACATCATTATTTGTAGAAAACCAAAGGAGTGTGAACATCGTCGATCAGGTGGAGATCACTGACCAGGACAGCGGGGTCACCTTGCTGCAGTCTGTCACTGTTACCCTAACAACTGCTCCAGATGGAGTCTTGGAGGCAATCAGTGTCAATGCTAGTGGGCGGGTTACTGTTTTCCCAACTGTGGGACATGTTCTGCGACTCAGTGGTCCAGCACCTATCCAGGACTTTATAAACAGTCTTTCTACTCTGCAGTATGTCAACATGGCTGATGATCCCCGAGACCCTCTTCTTAGATCAGTCCAAGTCGTGGCTGATGATGGCCGATTTCAAAGCAGTCCTAGCTATGCCTTCATAGACATTGTACCAGTAAATGACCCACCACGACTTTGGCTTAGCTTGAATGGAGGGTTCAATACAACATTTGTAGAGAATGGAGGCCCTGTTAGATTGACAGCTGAAGGATCTCAGCTTGTGGATCCTGATTCACCAATGCTAGCATCAGTTCTTGTGACCATCACTAACCCAGTTGACAGAGGTAGTGAATACATCATTGTGTCATCTTCGAATCCTCTAGTGATGACTAGGATTTCAGACGCTGCAATTGTGTTGTCAGGTCCAGCCCCATTGGCTATGTTTCTGCAATCAATCCAATCTGTATTCTATCTAAATAATGCCTCCAATCCTTCCATTGGATATAGGCAGGTGCTATTCAATATCAGTGACGGAGAACTAGACTTTACTGTGGCTGCCTTAGTACAGATTGAGACAGTGAATGATGCGCCAGTGGTAGACTTAAATGGCTTAATGCAGCCTGGCAATGATTTCAGTGGCACCTTTACTGAGGGTGGTTCACCAATACCACTGGCAAGCAACACTGCAGTCATTGAGGATTCAGACAACACCACTGTAGCCTCTCTGGTAGTCACCATTCAACAAGCATTGGATGGAAACCATGAGCTTCTGTCGCTACCTAATGTTCCTGAATCTATCACTGTGACATACTCCAGTGGATCCCTGGAACTCAGAGGTGTGGGCAGTCTCACCGTGTATTCAGAGTTACTAAGGAATATCACGTATGTGAACACAGCAGATGAGCCAAGTGGCATGGGAAGGCTGATTCAAGTGGTGGCTGGAGACAATCTGGCGAATAGTGAGCCTTCATTCACCATGATAGAATTCTCTTTTGTCAATGATGCACCGGTGATTACATTAGGAAACGCTGTCAACTTCATCACCACTTATTTAGAAAACTCTCCAGCCATTCCTGTTTCTAATTTACGCTCAGCTACAATTACAGATGTGGATAGCGCAGCTCTCTCTTACCTTGTCATAGTGGCTGTGAATCTTCTTGATGGTCAGTCAGAAGTTGTGAACTACACTGATCCAGTTGGTGGCCTCTTGGAGGACATCATAGACCAGCAAACAGAGCGTGTTTACAACTTGAGTTATGCCAGACCAATGCCCCTGGATATTTTTAACGAAATTCTCCTGAGTATCGAATACCAAAACATTGCTGCAGAACCAAATGCAACCTTACCGAGGATGTTTATTTTGACAGTGAATGACGGAGAACTGTCCAGCACACCTGCGACATCAACTGTTTCAATACAGCTAGTAGATGACAATGAGCCTCAATTCAATTCACCCGTGTTCAGATTCAGTGTGTCTGAAGGAGTCCAAGTTGGAGCTGAGGTAGGACCTGTTTCTGCAACTGATTTAGATTTGGGTGACACATTTCTGTATCGCATTGGTAGCCCAAACGTACCATTTATTATCAATCAAACTAATGGAGTCATTTATACATCAGCTGCAATTGATAGAGAGACGAATGAGAGGTTTGATATTATAGTGCTCACAACTCGACCCTTCCATCCTTTCAGTGAGTTCAACAGCCGAGCGACTGTTGTCATTGATGTGCTAGATATCAATGACAATCCTCCATCCTTCAACCAAACTTCACTCTCACTACAAGTCCGTGAGGATGTCCAGGTGGGACTCATCATAGCGACTGTGATAGCTGCAGATCCAGATGATGGAACGAATGCTGCTTTAATGTACTCAGTGGATACGGATTCAGTGGATACGGATAGTGATGATCCTTTTGAGGTAGATAGACTAACAGGTAATCTGAGCACTACTCGGAACCTTGATCGGGAACAGGATAATGTATATCACCTCTCTATTGTAGCATCTGATAATGGAAATCCTTTGCTATCTTCAAGTGTATCTGTGACCATCACAGTTACAGATATTAACGACAATGCACCTCAATTCTTGCAATCGTCATACTCGGTAGAGCTAATGGAGAACACACCAGTTGGAATGAGTGTCACCAAAATATTAGCAGAAGATGAGGACGCTGGTTCTAATGGCCAAATTATATATTCTCTCAATCCAACAAATCCACAATTCAGTTTAGATTCCAACTCGGGTATTATTACCACATTGACACCTTTGATACCAGGACAATATAATTTCATTGTAACTGCAGAAGATGGAGGATTACCGTCATTGAATAGTAGTATTCCAGTTGTTATAGAAATAATAAGCTTTAACTCCACCCTCCCAGCTTTCACGCAGTCTTCATATGATGGATCTGTTCGTGAAAATACACCTCCAGGAAGATCAATAGTGCAGGTATCAGCCACTGATCCAACTGGAGAAGAAACTTTAATTTATAACATCACATCCACTCTAAATTCTACCTTCTTTGACATTGATTCAGCTTCAGGCTTGATACAAACTGGAGCTTCTAATCTTGACCGTGAAGCTCGAGATTTTTATCAGCTCCAGGTCTCAGCCAGCTCACCAGATGGAATTAGGACGGCTATCACACAAGTAAATGTTAGAGTATTGGATGAAAATGAGTTTGCTCCCATCTTTGACTCAAACACGTATAGCTTCAGCATAGCTGAAAACAACAACGTAGGTGCCTCTATTGGAAACATATCTGCCACTGACCCACATGATATTGAAGAGAACTCACAAGTTACAGCTTACACAACATCTAGTTCTTTATTTTCCATAAGTTTGTCAGGAGTCTTATCCAGCAACGTGAAGTTTGACAGAGAAAATCGATCAACTTATTCCTTCACAGTATTTGCAAGCGACGGAGGATTTCCGAGTCTAACAGGAAGTACTGCAGTGTTTGTGGAAATATTGGATGTCAATGATCAAGTACCAATGTTTAATCAGTCCAGATATGAAGGTCAACTTACAGAAAATTCTCCCATAGGTACTTTTGTACTGGAAGTCACAGCATTTGATGACGATCTAAATAATAATGGTGAGATAATATTTTCAACAAGCAGCTCTCTCTTTTCTGTGAATGCAATAACTGGCGTGGTGACCAATTCTGTTGAATTTGACTTTGAAGGTAACCCCAATGCCACGTACAATGTCACTGTAACAGCCACTGATAATGGAACACCAGTGTCACTTTCAGAAAACTCTACTGTCTCAATATTTATTACTGATGTTGATGACACTCCACCTACTTTTTCAATGCAAACTTATTTCACCAGCATTCCAGAAGAAGAACTTGCGACATCATTTTTTCAACTTCTTGTGACTGATACTGACAGTAACCTTGAATCAAATCCTGTCACATTTGCCATTAGTGGTGGAGATCCGGACGGGTATTTTAGTATAGATTCTTCTGGTTCATTGTCAGTTATTCAGCCTCTTGATAGAGAACTGCTATCACAGTACGGCCTGACTATAGAAGCTTCTAACCAGAATTACCAAGGAACAACTCTGACATCATCTGCTTCGGTGGTGGTTGAGGTGCTAGACATTAATGACAATTCTCCAGTCTTCCGGAATCCATCTTATTCCTTCACCATTTTAGAGCAATCTCCTCCTGGTACGAATGTTGGATTCCTCATGGCCACTGACAGGGATTTACCAATCAATGCTAATATCACAGGCTTTATTATTTCTAGTGGAGATTCCAGAAACCAGTTTCAGATTGGTTCTTCATCGGGAGTACTTGAAATCTCTGCAAATGGAGATCTTACTGATCGCGAAGTGCAAAGTCAGTATACATTGGTTGTATCAGTTTCTGACAATGGTACTCCACCACGATTCTCTTCTACTAATGTCACTGTTATAGTCCTTGATGTCAATGACAACTCACCAACTTTTGACCAGTCATCTTACAACATATCCGTGAGTGAAAACATTTCAACTGGTGCAGTAGTGTTTTCGGCAGCAAGTGAAGCCAATGACCTGGATGAAGGCTCTAATGCAGTGCTGTCATTCTCTCTGGCTAGTTCAAGTCAAAATAACAACTTCGCCATAACAAGTGATGGCCTAGTCACAGTAGCTAACAATTTAGATTTTGAATCTCAAAGATTGTATTTGTTAACCATACAAGCAGTAGATGGTGGTAGCCCACCGTTGACTGGTACAGCTCAGTTGAATATCAACATCTTGGACCAAGATGATCTCCCACTCGAATTTTCTTCACCCAGTTTTAATACCAGTGCACTAGAAAATGCTACAATTGGATCAACCATACTGAACATTTCAGCTATTGATCCTGACACAGTTCAAGGCAACCCAATCACTTATTTCATACAAGAACCATCTCTACCATTTGCAATTAATCCATCCAATGGTGCTATCTCTGTTGTCACTCCACTGGACAGAGAAGAGACTCCATCTTATAGTTTCTCAGTTTTTGCGAGTAATACTCCAGGATTCACAGCCACTGCTACAGTCAATATTGAAGTACTGGATGTCAATGATAATGATCCACAATTTCCTAATGGTCCATTCCAGTTTCCAGTGTCTGAATCAGAACCGGTTGGATTTAGGGTCGGCCAAGTTTCTGCAAATGATAGTGATACAGGAGCATCTGGAAGAATATCATCATACAGCTTGGTGGGACATCCTTCCTCAATTTCTATCGATCCTTCAAATGGTACACTGTTCTTGACTGGAAGATTGGACTATGAAGTGAATGTAAGCTACACATTTGAAGTGTTAGCTTCAGATGCCGGGGATCCGAGGCGAATCGGACAATCATCTATTACAATAAATATTCTTGATGCCAACGACAACTCACCACGATTCAGTGCAGATCAGTACCTGGAGACAGTGCTGGAGAATGTCACTGTAGGATCCACTGTCTTTACTGCTTCTGCTCAAGATGCCGATTCAAGCTCCAATGGAAATATTGTGTATTCCTTAGGACAGTCGAGTGCAGGATTTACTATTAATTCGATCAGTGGTGTTATTACTACTAGTTTAACTCTTACAGTCCAGAACTACACCATTTCTATCATAGCCCAAGATATGGGGACTCCATCTTTGAATTCCATTTCTACGCTCATTGTGCAAGTACTTGATGTGAATCAAAATCCAGTATTCTTAAACGAAGTCTATTCCACTATCATTCCAGAAGACAGAGCAGTTAATTCACTGGTGGTACAGGTATTCGCATCTGACCCAGATTCTGGCACCAATGCTGAGATACAATATGGGATCAATACCACTCAGGATCAATTTGCCATTGACTCTCAATCTGGAAGGGTGACTGTTAGAAGGCCATTAGATTTTGAGGAACAGCAAGAGTATTTGGTTTCAATATTTGCAATAGATTCTGGAAATCCTCCATTATCAACTACAGCCACCTTAATTGTCAATGTGACTGATGTTAATGACAATCCTCCAGTATTTTCAAGGAGTCCTTATCGAGTTTTAGTGCCAGAAAATGTTAACATTGGGAGCAGCATTGAGACTGTTGAAGCAATGGATAGAGATTCCACAAGTAATGGATTTCTCACATACAGCATTCTACAAGACTTCAGTTCTGGCAGTGTAACTATAGATCCCCTCACAGGCACGCTCACAACCATTGGCAGTCTGGACTATGAGACTGACAGAGAAATCAACATCGTAGTGGAAGCTAGAGATGGGGGAATTCCCTTCATGACGGCAGCGGTTTCAGTTGTTATAAGTCTCACTGACATAGATGACAATCCACCTGTATTCTCACAGAGAATTTACACTGTGCCAGTAATAGAAGACATATTAGTAGGTCAGCCTGTAGCTCGTGTCAATGCAACTGATGCAGACAATGGTACAAATGCAGATATTCAATATTCACTGACAAACTTGGGAAATCTTCCTTTCTCCATCGACTCTCAGAGTGGTATAATTTTTATAGGAAGTCCAGGATTAGACAGAGAATTAGAATCCCAGTACACAATTAATGTGCTGGCCATAAACCCTTCATCTCCCTTATTTAATGATTCTGCTTCAGTGATTGTCATCGTTCTCGACTCTAATGATAATCGACCACAATTTGACCAGAACACTTTGACGTTATTTGTTTCAGAGTCGGTACTTGTGGGCTCCATCATTGGTAGTGTTAATGCTACAGATGCCGATACTAGCACCAATGCAGTTATATCTTATTCTTTTGACCCTCCTTCTAATTTGGTATCTATTGACGGCACTAGTGGGGACATTCAATTAGGATCAATGCTAGACTTTGAAACTATGCCAATAATAGATTTGACAGTGGTAGCCACAGATTCCGGAACATCGCCATTGACAAATGCCGCTAATCTCAGGATTAATGTGGAAAATGTTAATGATGAAGCTCCAGTTTTGAGCATAATCTCTTCTCAATTCATCTATCAAGAAGGTAGCCCTTCAGTAACTATAGGCACTGGTCTTACTCTGTCTGACTTGGACATGCTGCCAATAGTTTCTGGCATTATACAACTATTTTATGGAGCTCCCAATGTAGCACCACCTCCAACTGACTTCATACAAACAAGTTTGCCTCAGGGAGCCTTGGGGCAGCTGCAAGTGAGTGCTACTGCTAGTTCCATTAACATCACAGGGCTTGCTTCAGTGTCCATCTACGAGTCTTTACTGGCATCCTTACAGTTTGGGAGTACAGCCGGTGAACCCAGTGTTCTTCCCCGCTTTGCCATCCTCCAAGTGAATGATGGCACGTTTGCTAGCAACTCCATTACCCTCACTGTCAATATTGCTCTAATAAATGACAATGATCCCATACTGGACCTCAGTACAACCACTTCAGGTCTCGGGTACTCTGTGACATTCACAGAAGGAGGTTCACCTGTCATACTTGTTGGACCAGATGTGAGACTGTCTGATGCTGATGACGACTTGTTTCAATCTATAAATATCACTCTGATTAATCCAGTAGATCCTGAAGAAAGTCTGACTAGTTTGAGCAGTTTTGGGAGTGTTCAGATATTTAACAGGCAGACAAATGTTGAGCTTGTTGGACCAGCCACAGCAGTGGAATTTGAACTGGCACTGATGTTCATTGGCTATGAGAACTTGGCTGTTGAACCTAGCAATCCTCAGCACCCAAGGTTAATAGAATTTGTTGCGAATGATGGTGAGCATGTCAGCGAACCAGCCATTGCCACGGTAACCATTCTGACTGTCAATGATCCTCCAAGAATCGCGCTAAGAAGGAATTCACTGGACGTTGTCCTGACATACATTGAGACTGATCAATCTCTCTCACTTGTTCCTAGTGATGCAAGGATTTCTGATGTAGATACCTCACTACTTGCATTTGTTAACATCACTATAACAAACTTCATGCAAGGTGTTGACCAGCTACAATTCTCGACAATTGGATCCAACATCTCTTCAGAACTTCTTTCCGGCACTCTACTTCTGACTGGCCCAGCACTGCCTGAAAATTTTGTGGCAGTTTTACAAACAATTCGGTACGTAAATTTGGATATTGAATCTGTGTCTGCTCAAGGGCCGAAATCTGTAGAGTTTGTTGTCAACGATGGAAGTTTGAACAGTATGACAGCAACTGCTTTTATCACTTTCTCTGCTATCAATGATCCGCCAATTATTGACCTCAATGGTCCAATGTCAGGCCTAGACTATGCAGCTGTGTTTGTTGAAGATGAAGGAAGAGTGGCAGCCGTGTCTCAAAATCTTACTATCACAGACGTGGACTCCTCCCTTCTCCAGTTTGTCTCAGTCAATATTCAAGGCATTCTTGATCCTTCCTTTGAGATATTGTCCACTAACTTGAGTCTTCCTGATATAACAGCCACCTACAATGCTTCCAGTGGGACCTTGTACCTTCAAGGTCCTTCTACAGTATCCAACTTTGAATATGTTCTAAGGTCTCTGACCTACGACGACGTCAGTGTGGAACCAACCCCAGGGAATCGGAGGATCGTATTCTCAGCATTTGATGGAAATGACTCCAGTGTACCAGTAACAACAACTGTCACAGTAGTTAGAACAAATGATGCACCAGAACTGAGGGCTACATCACTCAACCCTATATTCATTGAAGAGGGTGGACCAGTTCAACTAATAGATTCCAGCAGTGCTCAGATAGTGGATACAGACAGCGCCATGCTCTCTGCTCTCGAGGTAGAACTCCGAAATGCTCCAGATGGCAATCTGGAAAACATTGTTGCACCTGCTGTACCAAACTTGGCTATTTCTAGACAAACACATGGCAACAATTCCTTCTTTGTACTTTCATTTCCAAGACCCTTTGCGACTTTGGAAAGCTACTCTTTAGTTCTTGCTGGTCTTAGCTATAACAATTCAGCGGCAGAACCTGTGAGTGGTGAGAGGTTTGCGGACATTACAGTCTTTGATGAGAGTTTGAGAAGCAATGTAATAACCATTCCCATTACTGTACAGCTAATAAATGACAACGTGCCTGAATTTGAGGCTCAAGCAGTGTCAGCTTCCATATCAGAAGGTGCTGCTAATCAATCATTTGTATATCAAGCAACTGCAATGGATGGTGATTTCGATTCTTCTCTTGTCTACTCCCTTTACCCTATTTCAGTTCCTTTCTCTATAGAACCCACAACTGGGATAGTTTCAGTGCTTGGAGTCCTGGATCGTGAAACTCAGAGCAGTTATACAGTAAACATTACGGCATTTGATGGACTGAACACTGGCATACTAGTGTTGACAATAACTGTCACTGATGTAAATGACAATGGTCCAGTTTTTGACATGAACCCTTTCACTGCCACAGTGAATGAGAACGCACCATCAGGAACACCAGTGGTCCGTGCAATCGCAACAGATGCAGACCAAGGTCTGAATGGAAGGCTGTCATTTTCTATCACTGAAGGAAACCCACTAAGACTTTTCACAATTAACTCAACTACTGGAGAAATTTTCACATCAGGTTCTATTGACTTTGAAATGTTGCCACTTCATACTCTATCTATCAAAGCTGAAGATTTAGGTTCCCCCATCAGGCAATCCAATACGACATTTGTTATCATCACAGTCGTCGACCTCAATGACAATATTCCAGTGTTTAGTCCAGAACAAGACACTATCAATGTACCAGAAAATATTCTAACTCCTGGCCTTTTGTACACTGTACGAGTTACTGACAGAGATGCTAACAGCCAGCTGGTCTACAACCTGCTAAACAGCAGTGCAGAGCTATTTTTTGCGGATCCAACAACAGGTCAGATTATTCTAGTCGGAGAACTGGATTTTGAGACAGCTTCGATGCACTTGGTGCTCATTGAAGCTTCTGATGGGCAACATATATCTTTATTCCAGCTTCGTGTTACTGTGGAAGACGTAAACGACAACCCACCAGTATTTTCTCAGCAAGAATATACAGCATCAATTTCTGAGAACTCCACTGTTGGCACAGAAGTGATACAAAGCATGATCTTGAGGATCACTGATGCAGATTCAGGATCCAACGCTGATGTGCAATTTGTTCTAGAGTCTGGAGATCCTCTCAACCAGTTTGCAATCAACCAAGTGAGCTCAAATTCCGCTCAGCTCATTGTAGCGAGGAACCTTGATCGAGAAATGAATTCTGCGTACATTCTGGTTATTACTGCCGTAAATTCAAACGATGCCAATCAAAGTGACTCAGCAATTATATTGATTACTGTATCAGACATTAATGATAATCCACCAGTGTTTGATTCGAGTGCATACCGCGTCAGTGTTGGGGAAAATATACCAGCCGGCACTACTGTTGGTCGAGTGGTTGCCAATGATGCTGACGAAGGCCTTAATTCAGCAATCAACTATAGGTTCCCATCCACTAGCCCAGCTGACACATTTAGTATAACATCCGACGGATACCTTTTCCTTGTATCAGATTTAGATTATGAAATGGTGACTGTTTATACTCTTGAAGTAGAAGCTGTTGATGGCGGTGTTCCAGCTTTGAGTGCTACAGCAACAGTAATCGTTTCAATAATTGATGCCAATGACAATCCACCAATATTCAGTCAACAAATCACTTTCGTATCGATCAGTGAAAATATGCCTGCCCCTGCTATTATTGCAGTGCTTCAAGCAAATGACAGTGACACAGGTTCTAATGGAGCTGTCAGATATTCCATTCCTTCCAATTTTTCCAGTGATTTTAGTATTGATTCTATAACAGGAGAGCTGACTACCAGCAGGCAATTTGATTTTGAATCCGACCCAAGTGAATTTGTACTCGCCGTCACAGCAACTGATGGTGGAATGCCTGTCTTATCTTCAGTGGCCAATGTGTTTATAAACATCCGTGATGTCAATGAATTCACTCCTCAGTTCGTGCTCAATGCTACTGAAATACCTCTAAGTGAGGATACCGCATCATCAACTGTTGTATTGGATTTGGATGCTGCAGACAATGATGGTGGCAGTGCCGGTGTGATTGAGTATCAATTTTCTAGCTCGGCTGCTTCAATACCTTTCTCTATCAACAATGCTACTGGGGAAATAACACTTACTTTCACCCTGGATCGAGAACTGATACCTAGGTATGAAGTTACAGTTACAGCTTCTAATCCTCTCATCTCCCCAATGGTTCAAACTTCAATAAACCTTGTGTTCACGATTCAAGATGTCAACGACAACCCTCCTGTGTTTACCCAAGTAAACCAGTCTGTAACTATTACAACCAGCACTATAGTTGGAGACACTGTGTATGTTGTGTCTGCTACAGATGCCGATATTGGAAGTAATGGAGAGATAATATATTCTTTGGTTGACTTTGTTGAGCAGTTTAACATCACAATTGGTCCAGGCTTTGGTAGAGTAACACTAGCAGCTCCATTAAACAGTTCTATAACAAGAACATTCAGCCTTGTGATACAGGCAACTGATCTTGGGCAGCCATCACTGTCTAGTCGCACGGTTCTTACGATAAATGTCATTCAGCCTTTGTTAGTTGACTTCAAACAGCAAGGAGTGGGATTTCTTCTTGGCTCACACTCCCCAACTACACAGGATTTTGGATTTTTTGTTGACTCCGCAGCAGGTAGTGAAGGCCGCATATCTGCCACTCTCGGTGGTGTGTCAGTTAGCAGCACTTACAGTACCAGCCTCCTTGAAGCCACCACAGTGAGGGGCATTGTCCTGAATGAAGAGGTGTGGCCTGATATGCCTCAGGTGACAGTAATGGCTCAAGTCGCAGATATAACTGGAGATGTCCGCTGTGTTCCTTCAGAGGTGGTAGTTACTCTGATCCCAGATGCTGCTTTAGCAACACTACTTAATATTAATCCACAGGTAAAATATATTAAATCATAAATAGAATGCATTTTTCTAATTGTAACTAATCATATTGTACCTGTTCCATCATGCAAGCACTGCCCTCATCAAATGAATTTAATTACCTTAATATAAATGTTTAATTCAAATTTGAATTGTCCAATTTTTAATTATATTGTAGGGTAGATGCACGTCTTCACCAAGCAATGGCATGTGCAGTGTTAATATCTCTATACCCAGTGAATGGTTCCAGCATTCAGAACCTGCAGCATCAGTAGCAGTCCAGGTAAGACTTCTCAATTCTTTCAACCAGCAGAGCCTTGGCAACATCCGAGTGAATTCACAGCCAGCTTTGTCTTTTACCAACGATGTCGGATTTCAAGTGCCATCAAGACCTCTACATAGATCTGATGTATTTTCAGTGCCTGTGTTCGGCCATGCCACTTATGCAGTAGCTGCCTATGGTATCAAATGCCAAGTAGGGTCTGACTTAGCTATTGAAGATAGTGTGGTCGATAATTCAATGTGGATTGCAGAGGTAAGGCCTTTAATTATTTCTGGAGCCAACGAAATTGGGATAGCTGCTATTCTTCGCAGTCCTGAATCGGCAGTTGAAGCTGTCATAGAAGAACCACAACTTTTGTTTTCATTGCAAATACGAGTGCTACAGTCAGCGGAATTGGGCATGAGTGAGAATATCAACTGCACCACGTCATATCTTAGCAACATCTATAATGAGAAAATTCAGCCAAGAGGTTTGGTAGCTCCAGTTCCTTCTCTTGCGGCTGGTTCCTTTACGAGACCTGGGTCAGATCAAGTAAGAATAACTGCAGATGTCCCAAGAGGACTATTCTCATTTGCTGACCAATCTCAAGTAGTTAACACAGCTGTGCTTACAGGTGATTCTGTCTCCGTGCCAATCACTCACAATGTCATCATGTCTTCCGGCACTATTGCCAGTAACTTGACTGTACAATGCAACACAACGTCTGTCTCTTTCTCGGTCAGTTCCGAGTGCAATAGATACACATTATATGGCAACGAAACTTTGGGAGCACAACGTGATTCCATCCTGACTAATTACTTGGGACTAACCTCAGAGCTATTTGTTCGTGTGTGGTACCCTTTATCTCAAGCCTCCCTTCAGAGCACTGCTTCAGTGATCAGGCCAGTTACGCAGTGGGAGTCACTGAATGAATCAAGTCAATGTGTGCAGCAATACCAGCCGGCATCTCTATCGGTGTTTGTAGATTTTTCGTACGGGTTTGATTCCCCAATCAAACGCGTATCTGTCCTATCTCATGTTGCACCACTAATAAGAAGCTCCAATCCAAATGTAGTCAGAGTCTCTGAAGATGGAACGACTCTTCTGGGTCTCTCTCCTGGTACATCCATTATCTCTGCTGGTCCTTATACCATTCCACTCTCTGTACGTGTTCTGTCAGAACCCTTGAATGTAACCTCTCTGGACATCACCCTATTTAGTGGTCTAAACTTGAATCTTGTAGAGGGCCCATACAACATACTGTCATCTCAAACTGCGACTGTGTCAGTTGAACAACGTTTCGATTCTATCTCTTCAAATATCTTTCTCTCTATTCTTGCACTTCTGGATGATGGTAGTAATGTTCTCTTAAATCAGACCACAGAAAATATCCAGCTTAGACCAGTTCTCCCACACATAGCATCCATATCTGGTGGAAACATTTCCTTACTAGCAGGTGGGACTGGAGATTTAATAGAAGTAACATGGCTTTCCCCTTGCACTGGTCTACCTATAGCAATAAGCAATGGAAGTGCTGCTGTCACAATTCCTGACCCAGTAAGTTTTGAAATCCAGCAATCAACCAATCGAATTACCTATCCTAGAGACATTTCTACAATTGGTGGAATCCCCACTTCTCTAACCTTAACTGTAGCTCTGGTGTTTCCGGATGGCCTCCAGAGAGATGTGACTAGTGATCCGCAGACTACATATTTGTTGCGGCAAGGAGCTGCACTGGTCAATCTAAGTCACTCTGATGCAGGTCTGTCAGTGATACCCAGTGACATCATTGGAGATAGCTTTGGTAGAGTGGAAATAGTAGCAACTTTTGGAAGGTTCACAATTTCATCTCGAGTCTTTGTGGATGTTGTGAGATACCTTAGTTTGAGGTTGTCCTCCACACCTTACCCACCCTATCCAGGCTCTAATACTATCAGTAAGGATACTCTATTTCAAATTGAAAGCACTGGTCAGTATCAGCAAGTTGCACTTATTTTAGAGGCAATTTTGTCAGATGGCACAAGTGCAAATGTCACCCAGTCTAATCTAGCTTTCTATCAGGCTCCTTCCCAAGCTGTGGCGATCAGTGGGAACGTTCTTTCGGTCACAGCAGCTGGATCTTATCGTATTGAGGGTCACCTAGGTTCAGATGTTTCTTCTCTCACTTTGAATGCTGTAAATGAGTCTGTCTTCATCACATCATTTGACAACTTCTCAATTCCAGCAATTGCCGATACATTCAGTGGAATAAGGGGGAGTTCTACGTCATTGAAACTTGATGTTACCTTCAGTGATTCCACTCGCTACCTTTCCTTCATTCCACTTGCCAGAAACATCTTTCCTCGCATACTTTCACTGACTGGCAACACACCTAGCGCCATATCTGTAAACCCACTTACTGGTCAAATCACTTTGCAAGGAAACTACCATTCCTTGGTAACTGTTACAGTGGCTACTACTGGTATTAACTTCATTCGTAGTAGTCTTTCCTTTGCTTGTAACTTGTTGCCAGGAATTGGAGATGTGGATCTCGGACAACCACAAGGTATTCCAATACCTGAAGTGGCACTGAGCTCCAATTTCTCTGTACCATTGGTGATTAATTCTGGAACACTACCATTTACAGTATCCTTCACCATAACTTACACTAATCTCCGTTTTGTTTCTGTGAGCAGAAATTCATCTTGGTCTGGTGATCTTCAGTCTACCACTGACATGTCAGGATTCATTCATATCACTGCCACAACTTCAAACGAGTCAACAGGACTTGTATATGTGGCTGTTCTTGGCTTTCAGGCTTCAACGGCTGGTCTGGGGTCCATAAATGGAGTTATCACACAGGCTTCACTGGGAACTACTGTGCCACGACCAATTTTTGCTGGTCAGGTAGAAATCAGTATTATGTCAACTAGACAGCGTAGGAGTATAGGTTTAGAAGAATTATCCTTTCATAGAAATCGTCGAAACACTGATTGTTCATCTGCACCATTTTCTTCATGCTTGGGAGTTAGACAAACTGGTGACACCAATGGTGACTGCATCTTCACTTTTGCTGATGTAGAGTTTCTCATGAAATATCTAACAGAAGGTCTGTTTGATTTTACCCTCGACTCTGGTGCACTCCTTCATTCATCACTGTTGTCAACCCAAGTCGTGGAATTTGATGTGGATCTCAACAGTGTGCAGGACTTTCAAGATGCTTATTTCCTCCACCAGGTTCAGAGTGGCCTCTTGAATTTCCTGAAATCAGTGACAGTTTCTCCAATACAAGATGCCATGAACTGCCAACTCTCTATGAATGCCACTTTTCTTGGGCGTGGGGACTCAGTCCCAGATGACTCCTCAACAGAGGTGTACTTTGATATTGGCCTCGCATTTGACTCTTCGTTTACATCCCAGAGGCTGTTTGATGAATCCAACTTAGTGCAAGGGTCACTTGTTTCCACCATTTCTAAAGGACCTGCATTGCCTGGAGGTATAATCAGAGCTGAGCCATTGGGTTCAGGTGTGTTCGGGGTGACAATGGAGACCAACCTCACAGTGCACGGCATAGGTCTCAGCATAATTCAAGTTACTTCACCAATGGGAGTAGGCTCAGTTCAAGCAAGAACTAAGGGCATGTTTGGGTCACCTGATCCACCATATACCTACAGCAGTCCACTTTTACTATCCTTTCCTGTTTTTTCCAACTTTGTCCAAGTGAGAGCATCCCAAGGATATTCACCATTCACTTCATTTAACAATACCATGACAACACTGACATGCATAACTCCTCCTCCTCCACCAGTCATACAGGAGACTCTCATTCAAGTCAGCATTCCAGAAAATGTTAGCATTGGATCACAAGTCCTGACAGTGTCTGCACAGAGCCAGAGTGATCTTCCAGTTGCCTATTCCATCACTTCAGGAAATACTGGAGGCGTTTTTGATATTGGTACTTCTGATGGTGTCGTGAGGGTGGTACGTAGTCTTGACTTTGAGTCCAATACAAACTACACTCTGTTGATAACCGCGACAGATACAGCAACTGGATTTACGGCAACTGCCACTGGTGAAGTCACCATTTCTGACATCAATGACAACCCACCAGTCTTTACTATTCCAGGAAACATCTCTATTCCAGCCAATACACCTGTAATGGCTTTCATCATCACAGCTATTGCTGTTCAAGATGCAGATGAAGGCTCAAATGCTGAGGTGAGTTTGTCAATTGAGCCAGGAGACACATTCGCAATTGATGCAAGTAGGGGAAGTGTCACACTTCGACAGCCACTCAATTTTGATCAACAAAATATATACATTGTAACCATAACTGCTCGAGACATGGGAAGTCCCTCACTTTCGAGTTCCTCCATATTGAATATTACTATCCTTCCACCAGACCCCACAGTGCTACAATTTAATTCCAGTATATACAGAACTACTGTGATAGAAAACTCGCCTGACGGTACTTTTGTAATTCAAATTTTAGCTATGCCAGTTGTCGATCCAGTCACAGACACTCCAATGAGAATTGAATATACCTTGAACACACCGGGAGTGCCTTTCTCACTTGGTTACCTCACAGGAGAACTTGTGGTTAACGGAACCATTGACCGCGAAGTGAATTCATCGTACGAGCTCCAAATAACAGCTACTATATTAGGAGCAGTTAGATCTATTCCAGCTCTAGCGGTTGTCATGATTACAATTGGAGATTTAAATGACAATCCTCCCGTCTTTAGTGCTATGCAATATCGTGCCACCATTGCAGAAGATGGCACTCTCACTAATGAGCTAATAACAGTGTCAGCAAGTGATCCTGATGAAGGAAACAATGGCATAGTAGTATACTCATTACTAGGAGACTCATTGGGATTTACTATTAATGCCACATCTGGTCTGATTAGTAGCACAATGTCTCTGAACTATGAAGATGCACCTGTAATCCAGTTTGAAGTAATTGCTACAGACTTGGGATCACCTCAGCTGTCTGCAATATCTGACATAGTTATTACCATTACCGATGTCAATGACAATCCTCCAGAAATCTCTATTCTACCAGAAACTGCTGCTGTTTCAGAATCTTTACAAATTGGCACTGTCATAGCAATGATAGAAGTAACAGATGCAGATTCCCCATCAACTAATGGAATTATAGATTTATCCGTAATTGATTCCACAACCAACACTAATCCAGAGAATTTTGCAATCACTAGTCTCAGCAGTAACACGACTGGAGGCAATGGAAGTCTGATAGCTCTGTTAACTCTGACCAGCACTCTTGATTATGAGAGTCAAAGACTATATAGTTTCATAATTATTGCCTCTGACAATGGAATTCCCCCTATGAGTTCCAACACCACTTATACAGTGAATGTCACAGATGTTAATGATAATCCTCCAATATTCTCCCAGCCCAAGTACAACTTCAATGTAAGTGAAGATATTATAGTTCCCTCCACTTTGGCCACACTTACTGCTCTAGATGCAGATGAAGGAAGTAATGCAGTGGTGGAGTTCTTCCTAAATGGCAGCACACCATCAACCAGCCAGTTTAATATTTCTGCAAGTGGTGTTCTAGTGGTAGTGGACAACTTGGATTACGAACAAGTCCAGATGTACGTACTCACAGTTGGAGTCAGAAACACAGCATCAGGAACATTTACTGGTACAGCTAGCATTTGCATTGAAGTAATTAATGTGAATGAGTTTGCTCCAAATTTTACACAAAATATCTATCAAGCTTCATTCTTGGAAGAAACGCAAGGAGCATTTGTAATTCAAGTGATGGCTATAGATCTAGATCTCAATGATTCTGTTGTGTACTCAGTTGATGATGGCAATTTCATAATCGACATGAATGGAATCATTCGTACCACCAATCCAATAGATAGAGAAATAATTGACTCGTATAACTTCTCAGTAATAGCTACAGATGGTATAACCACTGGATCTTTTTCTTCAACTGCAATGGTTATAGCTACTGTACAAGATATCAATGACAACCGTCCTGTGTTTGATCCTTTCAAGAACATTTCCATATTACAATCCACAGAAATAGGCAGGGTGATTACAACTTTCTCAGCTAGTGATGCAGATGCTGACCTGAATGGTGAAATTGGCCGGTTTGTGCTGGATCCTGAATTTCCTGAGTTTTCTATTTCTCCAGACGGACAGCTACGTGTTGCCAGTTCCCTTAGTGCTAGTTCAACTGCTGAATACATTCTGAACGTATTAGTATACGACCAAGGAATACCTCCTCAAAACAACTCAGCTATTTTCTCTATACAAATACAACAACTTCCAGTTCCTATCTTTCAGCAATCTCAATACAATGCATCTGTTTTAGAAGGCAATCACACAAGCACATTTTTAGTTCAGGTGGAAGCATTTACTCTCAATCCAGAAGCAACCATTGTCTCTTATCAGCTTCAAACAGCTTCTCTATCTGACCTGTTCACTGTCGACAGGAATTCCGGTAATGTAACAGCTGTAGGACATCTTGACCGAGAAATAGCTGACATGTACAATGTTGAAGTACTAGCAGTGTCTTCTTTAGGCGCTTCTCTCTACAACAGTACCACAATGGTGATTGTAAGTGTGCTAGATGTTAATGACAATCCACCTATATTTAATATCTCTTCCCTATCTGTCAGTGTAAATGAGACTCTTCCACTGGGCTCTGTTGTTGCAACCTTTTTAGCATTTGACGTAGATGTCGGTAGCAATGCCATTATTGAGTATTCCATCACTTCAGGCAATGAAATTCTTCAACTTACAATAAATTCAAGAGGTATAGTAGTGGCACCACAATCTCTCATTGATAAGACTGGTCAATACAGGATTACAGTCACAGCTGCCAACCCAAATGAAACAGCAGCTTTCTCAACCACCTCCATCCTTACTGTGGATGTTTTTCCTGTCAACACATTTGCTCCGGTATTTGACATGACTAGTTATAGTGCTGACGTTTTTGAGGACATAAGTCTGAATGCACAAGTGATCATGCTGAATGCAAGTGATCCAGACTTAGGATCAGCAGGCACTGTATCTTACTCAATCATTGACATTCTTGGATTCTATGAGAGCTTTATTCCAGAGACTTTTCCTCAGCAAGTTAATGCAGAGAATGTATTTGTAATAGACAACTCCACAGGTTCAATCACAGTACAGAAATTATTGGATTATGAGAATGCCACAACATTTACAATAACTGTGCTGGCCAGAGATAATGGAATACCTCAGCGTTCATCTACGGTGACTGTAAACCTCCGTGTAATTGATGTAAATGACAACCCTCCAGTTTTTACCCAGACTGTGTATAGTGGCTCAGTGAATGAGAATGCTCCTGCAGGGCAAGCTATTCTCAATGTGGCTGTAACTGATGAAGATAGTGCTGCTAACTCAGCTGTGACATATGACATAGTGTCGTCAAGTATTGGAAATGCTTTTAGGTTGACATCAGCCGGAGAATTGCAGACCACAATGCCACTAGATCGTGAAGTACATAACATGGCAAGCTTAGTCATAATGGCTTCTAATTCAGGTTCCAACAGAACGCTGACTGCCACAAGTACAATAGAAATTGTAATTAATGATATAAATGACAATCCTCCAGTATTTGACCAAGCAGAATATTTCAGAACTTTACAGGCACCTGTCCTTGAGAACAGTACCATTCTGCAAGTGGTAGCAACTGATGGAGATGCCACTGCAAATAATTCAAGAATTCAGTTTAGGCTTGAAAACTTGAATACTGAGTTCATGATTGATGCAAACTTAGGAATAATAGTAGTAACAGCAGATATAATAACAGAAAAAAATATTTCTCTAATCGTGATTGCATTTGACAATGGCATCCCAGTGTTATCTGAACAGACGCAAGTAACCGTATTCATTCTCGCACCAAACGACTTGACAGTGAATAGGGAAAGAGACATTATTTTTTCAACCACTGGAGATGTTTACTTGTTTAACTCTCCCATTGAATTGACCCCAACCATGTATCAGCAGATGTACGGCTTCCCTGTGAGTCCTGACTTAATCCAGCTGAACCACAGAGTCACAGCCCAGCTAGGTCCTCTAATTTCTACTCTCACAATTACTTCAACTCTTCTTCCTGCAGTCAGTGCACGAGCTGCTTTAGCTTATAATGAAATTTGGCCAGATCAACCGCAGATATCTTTTACCCTCCAGGCAAGAGATCGTTATGGTAATGTGCAAGTAAGTAGTACCTCGGTGATCGTTCAGGCTAGCCATCCTGAACTCGGAACTGTGACTGGTTCATGCCTTACTCGTTCATCTAATGGTGTATGTCAAGTAAGTCTAAATGTCCCATCTACATGGTTTGAGAATGATGCTAACGTGACCACTTCATTTGGTCTGTCCCAGTCTTCCCTGCAGATGGTAGGAATCATCCAGTTACGTTCCCGGCCATCATTTGCCTCCAGTTTGACATCATATGTCTATATGGCAATGCCATTGAGACCACTGTTCATAGGAGATACATTTCTAGTCCCAGTTTATGGCAGAACTGGCTCCAGAGGTGTGGGATCTTACACTACTACAGTGGTAGGATCATCTGAAGTAGACCTAGTGACCCTTAGCTTTGATAGCTCATTATGGGTGGCTGAAATTCAGCGTGGATCTAGCAATAGCATTAGTATCACAGCTGTTTTGAGTGATCAGACCACAGAACCTACACCAGGAGAGACACTTCTGTTCACTATCTCTGCTAGAGTGTCTTTACAGAGTCAAGAAGATGCTCTTATTTTGTCTGCTTTGACTGTCGAAATCAGAGAACTCAATGATTTCAATAGAGTCAGACTTCTTCCTCCATCAGGCTTGTCATCTATCTCAGGCTTTGCTGTGTCCCGCAATGGTATTACCACAAGTGGTGCTATTTATGTTGCCAGTGATCCAATAGTAGATATATTGCCTTATGCCGAAAGAGCTCAACTAATAAACACAGCAGTAATTAATGGTGTTGCAGTCAGTGAGCCCATTGTTGTAATTGGTCTTCACAGATCAGGTAGAGTGGCTATCATTTCTGACTCTTCAGGACTGTCATGTACTTCTGATGCAGTTTCTGTGGTTAGTGTAAACTTGGATTGTTCCAACATTATTTTAAGCGCCAGTCAGACCCAAGCCTCAGCTTTCACTGCAATAAATGTGCTCTATAATGGTATTTCAGCTTCATTTTTGACTCAGATCTGGATCCCAGCAAGCATTGACTTGTTCGTGGCTGACAAAACCTTGCAACTGCTAGCCACTGTCCTAGACACAGCCTCTAATTGCACACCCACTGTGCAGTCCACTCATGTCAGGGGATACGCAAATATCACAAATGGTGATGAAACTATAGTGGGTATTGATGTCACTCATTTAATACAGCCTATCTCTTCTAACAGCAATGTAGTGGATGTGAGTGGAAGTAACCTCATAGGAATTAGCCCAGGAACAGCCATCATTTCTGGTCAGCCAGTAAATGGAGATGTTTCATTCAATATGGTAGTGGTCTCGGTAGTCTCAGAATCTGTTGAATTGATAGGTCTGGATGTTAGAGTTCTGACTGATTTGTTGTTCACAGGCCCACTTGTAATTCAGCCACTGGTGACTCATAGCTCAGTATTAACAGATGAGCAAGCGTTTGACTTTGAAGGCACACTGGGATATGCAATCACAAGTGCCGTATTTTCTGATGGGACGAGACTGGTGCTGAATGACTCTGAAGTGATGTACAGCACAATGTATCCCAATGTGGTCGGAATCGCAGGAAGTTCTGTTATGGCACTGGCATCTGGCGCAGGGAACCTGGTTCAAGCAACATGGAGATTACCGGAACAGTGTGGCGGCCAAACTCTGCAAACTGGCTCAGCTTTTGTGAGTGTGAACATCCCAAGGCCAAGCAGCATAGTAGCTCAGCTATCAGAGTCTGTGCTTGCCCTTTCACAGAGCACAGCTAACCTTATTGGTGTGAGTACTACAGCCGTGTTAACAGTAACTGCTAGATACAATGATGGTAGAATTCAAATCTTGACATTAGACAACAGAACTCAGTATTCTGTTCCTCCTAACATAGACCTTTTCAGAAATTCAGACTCATTAGTAGCATCAACAAATTCAAATGCCACTCTCACTGGAGATTACTCCATCCAAGTTACTTTCCTTCAGTTTCCAGATATAACGATACATGTGAACTATTCAATAGTGTCTGTGGAAGATATTCTATTGACTGCTAATCCTTACCCAATCTATCCTGGATCCCACCTAAGGAACGTTCAACAACTGTCTGTTCTTGGAACCACTTCTGCGCTCCAGCAAGCAGTCATTATAGTAGCTGCCAGTCTTACCAATGGAGCATCAATCAATGTTACTTCTAATTTGCAGCTAGTTTTAACTGTCACAGGTTCTTCTCAGGAACTCCAAAACAGTGTCAGTATTAGTAATGGGCCAGTTGCAAATATTCTTTCTGTTAGTTCTCTAGTAAGTGGTACACTCTCTATCTCAGCCAGGCTTAGAGAGGTGAGCTCAAGAAATCCTATAGTAATCACCGTTGTTCTGACTCCAGTTCATCTTACTGCAATAACTATAGTCCCGTTTCCAAGCAACACATTCAGAGGTAGTGCTGGAATCAACTCAAGGCAGGTTGTGATTTCAGTAACTTTTAATGACACAACACAATATCCCAACCTCTTTCAAGACTTTTTCTTGACCAACTTGGTTACTTTTGAAGCTTCACCTTCTTCTGCTCTTGTAATTGATTCTCAAAGTGGATTAGCAACTTTACAGGGAAACTCTATCACACAAGCCATGATTACTGTTAGAGCACTTCCTCCTGCATCTGTTACTGCTAGTATCGATGTTGCATGCAACCTTGATCCAGAGTTTGGAGACATTGACCTTGGATCTTTGTCGGGACTTCCTGTACCTCCTGTAGCTAATGGTTCACTCTTTTCAGTTGAGGTTAGAGTGAATTCTGGAACAACCACACTAGACTCCATTGAAGTTGATGTTGCATTTGACCCTAATATCATCACTGCAATATCAGCCAACGAGGGACGTGATTGGCCTTCCACCGGTCAGTTTGCATTCACAGTTGACGACCCTTCAAACCTTATAACTGTAGGAGGAACTCTGGTGAGTTCCACCCCTGTACAGGGAATAGCTCTTCATCTAGCAACCATAAACTTTATGGCAGTGCAACCAGGCTCTACAAATATAACTGGAGTGATTCACACTTTGGCCAGACGTGTCAATGATGGTGAAGTAGCTACTAACATAGGCACAGTTCCCAGGAATTTTGTTGCTGGCTCTGTTCAAGTCTTGGTATCAAGTTCTAGACAACGCAGGAGCATCTCTACATCTAATGCTTTCAATTTCAAAAATACTGTCAGGACCAGAAGACAAGCCATGACCACATGCTCTTCACAACGAGAGACTGGAGATGTTGATGGTAATTGCGTGTTTGATGTGCGAGATGTATCTTTCCTGCAGATATATTACCTGTCCACAATAGTGACGGGAGTTCAGCCTTCAATCCCAGAAGACCGGAGAATATTTTTAGATGCTGACCTCAATGGAGAAGTCAATGCTAATGATGTAGTCTTCTTGCTTCGTGTTAACTTTAGGCTTCTCAGATTTGCTTCAGGTCTCACTTTTCTACCTGTTCTATTGACCAATGAAGACTGCATGTTAGAAATCAATATCACTCTGTTAAACAGAGGTGATGTCCCTGCTGACAGCTCAACATCTGTTCTTCTTTTTGACATTGCCAGTGAAAACCCAGGATTTCAAGCCATGTTTGATGTGTCACTTATCACTGTTGGCCGAGTGGTAACCACCAACAAAGGACCTGGTTTGTATGGAGGATTGATAGAAGCCTCTTACTACGGAGGTGGAGTATACGGAATAACAATGGATTCATCGCTTGGGCAAGCACCTTTTGGAATATCACCAATCCAAGTGACATTTAATGCTGACAACATGACTGCATCATTCAGAACAGCAGCCATGTTTTCTCAAGGTGTACCTCGATATAATAGCATTGATGCAAATATTGTTTTACGAGGACAGGCTGTTTCAGTCAGCACTCAACTGGGCTATTCACCACTCCTCCTAGCAAACACTTCTCTAGATACTCGGACTTGCTTGCGATTGCGTTCAGCGCTTGTGTTTCAGCAAGTCTCTTATACTGCTATGGTCTCTGAAAGAGCAATTGTGGGAATTTCCATTGTAACAGTAACTGCAAACTCCACTAGACCATCACCGACAATTATATATTCCATCATCACCCCTGGTAGTCCATTTTCGATTAACTCGGCCTCTGGCATAATAACAGTGAGTCAGCCTCTGGATTATGAGACTGTAAGTATATACAACTTTACTGCTATGGCTAGTGAGACTACAACGAATGGAGAAGTATTTACAGACACTGCACAAGTGACAGTTTTCATTATCAATGTAAATGACATTCCTCCTAGCATAACCCAACCCCCTCTAGTATCGGTGTTGGCATCTGTCCCAAGTGGTGACCAAGTATACCAAGTAGAGGCCACTGACCCTGATAATTTAGACTCCCTCAGCTATGCTATAGAAGCCTCTAATTTATTCTTCATCGATCCAACCACTGGAACTGTAAGAGTAGCCCGTGAATTGCTTGGTGCAGCTAACAGTAATGTGACAGTCACAGTGAGGGTTCTTGACAGCATTTTCAGCAGCACAACTCAACTGATCTTTGATGTGTACTTACCTGAATTTTCTCAGAGTAGTTATTTGGTAAATGTATCTGAAGCAGCAATTCTAAGCAGCAGAGTGGCAGAACTGACCATTGATAATGCACGCAATGAAAATTTCAATTTTAGTCTACAAAGTGTGTCATTCAGTATTAACGAATCTGGCATTATTGTAGTAAGTGCCGCACTTGATTTTGAGACTCAGTCTACTTATGTATTGAATGTAGTGGCAACTGCTCTCAGCATTCAGATTCAAACCACTGTTTTCATCTCCCTTATGGATATCAATGACAATGCCCCAATGTTCTTGAAATCTTCATTCAATGCTACAATTTCTATGAGTTCTTTTCTAGGCACAGAAGTTGCTCAGCTAGTGGCCTTGGATCAAGATTCTCCCGGACCCAATTCAGATGTGTCATACTCCATTTCTCCTAGTAACAACTCTAATTTATTTCGAATCTCGGAATTCAACGGGCGAGTCATTGTTGCACAAACTTTATTCCAAGGGCCATCTGTAGTGATTCTAATCATTGTAGCCACTGACAATGGTTTCCCAGCCATGTCTTCCTCTACAAACCTCACTATTGAAATTCTTCCAACAGGACTACGAACTTTTGCCATACCTCCATCTGTGCTTGCATTTAGAACTGCATTAGTCATGTCTACTCCAGTGAGGGCCAATAATGCCTTCTCTAACTCAACTACATTCCTACAAATGTATACTAAACTTACAGCAGTGGACAATGGCCAACTCTCGGCCTCATTTCTGGGTAGTTCCAAGACATCTACAGCTGAACTTTCAACTATTCGCCAGTCAGCTTCCAGCACTGTGGCCAATGTACTTCATCCGACTAGAGACGTCTATCAAGAGAGTAGAGATATCGTTTTGGCATTTCAAGTCCGAGATGATAATCATTTCACTGGAGTAGTGAACACTAGCATCCAGAGACAAGTTACTAATTCTATCCAAACCACCCTCACTACCGATCCTTGTACCGTCACCGCAGGATCAGGAGTATGTGTCACCAGACTGACAATACCAGAGGATTGGTTTGCAACATCAAGCTCTATAGTTGTTGGCAACACCTTGTTGAATGGAGTACCTGTCCCCACTGCCAGCGATACATTGAACCTTGTGACTACTCCAATTCTCTCTCAGTCAATCACCAGCAACATACTGGTTGAGGTTCCAAGCAGAGATATTGTATCTGGTACAGCATTCACTATAGATGTATATGGATATTCGTCATTTTATATCACTGGTTTCTCAATAGTCTTTGAAACTCAAGGCCCCATTTCTATTGCCAACCTAATTATTGACAATACTCAGTGGAATGTCTTGACCAACAGCAACAGAACACATTATGGGATTACATCGATCTTGACCACCCCTGGAAATGCAGACACTAACAGAGACGGGAACAGAATGTTTCTTTTTACCTTAAGCATATCCACAGAGGCTGGCCTATCATCTACAGCAACTGCAATCATTAAAGCCAATATTCAGTCTTTAAGTGATGTCATCGAAAGCAGTTTAATTCTGGATTCATCATCATCCACATCAGGGCCTGCCTTAGTTCTTAGTCGAAGTGGATTGGGAAACAATGGAACTGTTACTGTAGTACCAAATTCTATTCAAGCCATCTATCCTTACGTGCAGCAGTCGGAAATTCTAAATACAGCTCTCCTCACTGGTTCCAATGTGAATGTTCCTGTTCAGGTGTTTGTAGGATATGCTTCAGGTGAAGTTCTACTGTACACTCAGAGCAGTATAACATGCTCATCCAGTGAGCCACTAGTAATCAATCCAGATGCAACATGTAGCTTTCTTGCTCTAACACTGGACGAAACAGTGGGATCAAACTCTGTAATGATCACCTATACCATAGGGACAATGTCAGGCTCATTGCCAGTCATAGTGTATGTACCAACTAGACCATTAAACTTTGTCAGCACAGACTTAATTCTCAACAGAATCCAATATTCTAATGACAGCTCATGTGTGAGCTACCAACAAGCCGAGCTGTCCATCTTTACCAACTATGAGACTTCTACAAAAGTGTTTGCCAATGTTTCAGTCACTGATATCATTTCACCTTTACTGACCACTTCAGATGCAAGTATAGTGGAGCTGAATGGAACAACAGTACTTGGAAGAGGACCAGGGGAGGCCAGAATCTGTGTTGCTCAGAGAGCTGACCTAGGTTGTCTGACTATCTCTGTTTCTGACTCTGTTGTTAATGTAGCCAGTATAGTGGGATCACTTTTGGTGGAGGTTAACTTGTTTACACCACAAAGAACCAGCCCATCTTCTGATGATACTGCTGAAATAACTGCCAGATCTCGGTTCCTGTTTTTACAAGAAGAAGGTGATTTGGTTGTTGCTGTTCAGTTCAGTGATGGAGCTATTTCTCCAGTTAGTCCTAATGAAATTACAGTTATAGCCCCTGCTGACACAGGTGTTTATTCACTGTTAGGAAATACTTTGGTATCCACTGGAAGTGGTGAAATGATAGGTCAGTTTGAGTGGACTCCTCTAGGAGGAAGCTGCAACATAATTTTTACAGACTATTTCCTTGTATTGAGTACACTGCCAACACCAATAGGCCTTCAGACCTCACTTCTCTCCTCACCCAATGTTCACTACATGACAACAACTACTGAAATAGCAGCTTCACTGATAGGCCTTCCATCCTCCCTAACCATTTCAGTTAACCTAGAGTTCCCTGGAGGAAGATTGCTGGATGTGTCCAGGGACTCTAGAGTGAGCTACATTTCTTCCAGCCCTGCTGTAACAGTTTCCAATGGAATCATAATTGCTTCAGAAGAAGCAGCTGTTCAACTGACTGTCAGATATACAGCTGAAGTGAATTTCACAGTTGTCATAGAAATTCAGGTGATTGTGTCTACTGGTATTTCTCTTAATGCTCATCCTTATCCAATTTATCCAGGCTCTAGTAATATCACTGTGACTAGACTTTCACTCATAGAATCAACAGGAGTATGGCAGAGGGCAGTCTTGGAAGTGCAGCTAGTTCTTTCAAATGGCACTTCAGTTGACATCACTACCTTTTCCCAAACTCAGTTCAGGTCTATCACTCACTCTCTAGAGCAAGCCATGCCTGAGGTTCAAATTGCATCTTCACCATTGCCAGTTCTCACTGTTCAAGGAGGAATCGGAGTGATAGAAATAGTGGCTACATTTTCACCCCATGTCACTTCTACCAACATTTCAGTTGTCAATAGCCAAGTATTTGTGAGTTCAGTTGGAGTTGTACCTCTCACCCAAGACACATTGAGAGGAATAAGAGGAGGAAATGGCCAGACAGTCTCAGTAGATCTTATGTTCACTGATGGAACACGTCTCCTTTCATACCCAACAAATCCAGCTCTTCTCGGGCAGATGATTTCTGGCCTTGTGAATTATACTTCCACAGATGCATCATTTACAGTGAGCAACGATGGAGTGCTTCATCCCCTTACCAACACCCACATGCCAGTGTCTCTAACCGTTACTGCTGCATCAGACTCCTCCATCTCCAGTGAGTACAACTTTTTTGTAAATCTGGATCCAGATTTGGGAGATGTTGATATTGGAATGGAAACTGGCAGCGCAATCCCTACTGGGGGTGTGGACTCTCAACTAAGCCTCCCAGTCATTGTAAACTCAGGTACAATCAACATTGGATCCATTGATCTGCTGCTGACATACGACCCCACCATTATTGAGCCCACTGCAGTTGTCACTGGGACTGGTTTTGGAATGGGAATATACGAGTCTTCCTTGAATGACCCTCCAGGCGAGCTCAGAATAGGGGCGGCTTTTTCCAGTGACGTCAGTGGAACCCGTTTGCATTTATTCACCATCACTCTTCAAGTCTTGGGTCCAACATCACCAGATGGCTCATTCTTTACGGGGACAATTCTTACTTTGGCCATGAGGACCACTGATGGAGCAACTATTGGACTACTCACACCTCGACCAATGGTAGCTGGAAATTTGACCTTCACTGTGGAGGGACGTTCTAAACGAGCTTCTTCAAGTGATGAAGCTGCAGCTGGTCAACATGGAGGACGCGTTCATGAAAGACATAGAAGACAGATAGCTTGCTCAGCTCCTCCTTGTCCGTGTTCATGGATGACTCCTGGTGACACTGACGGAAACTGTGTCTTTGATGTACGAGATGTATCTTATGCTTTACTCTACATTAGTGAAGTACTTGTGGGTGGCTCTGGACCAGTGGTCTCCATGGTAACTCCAATGCAGCTGATCCAGTTAAATCCTAACCAGGATGGACGTATTGACACCAGTGATGCGTTCTTCCTGCTGAGAGCTCTCTTTAGGTTGCTTTACTTCCTAGACAGTGTCTCTGTCACTGCAGTGCAGGATCCTCTCTCCCAGTGCTTGTTCTCCGTGAGTGTGAGACTTGCAAGCGCACAGGAGCTTCCCTTGAGAGCTGCAGATGTCATCATAGACATTGGGTTTGAGGATGCTTCCAACACTATAGCCAGTGAGGACATTGTTACTGGAGATTTTATCACCTCAGAGAAAGGGGCTGGATTGAACGGTGTTCTCATCCTTGCTCGGCAAATCACTGAAGATTTGTTTTCTGTTCAGCTCAATGCTACCTTCATGTCAGACAGTGTTGGAGTTTCACTGGTTCTGGTAACTTATGATGCACTAAGCGCCACTTCTTCCTCACGATCAGTTCAGTTTTTTGGCGGAGCTCCTCCAATGTATCCTTCCCAACTCTCTGTCAGTCTCCCCCTGCGTGGCTCACAAGTAATCGTCGCGGCAACTTCAGGATATTCACCATTCAGACTTGTCTCCAATACCCTAACTTCCGACCAGTGCAGTGACTTACCCATTGTGGGATCTGACCTAAATGTGACGTTTCAGTCTCCATTTCAGGCAGAGCTTTCTTGGCTATTACTTAACTTGAGAGAAGGTCTCAATTTCTCTGTAGGATTAAAACTTCAAGTGGTAGCTTGCATTCTTGACCAGAATGAAGAGATCACCAATTGTTCGGGTCTTGTTGCACAAGATGTTCAAACTTCTAGTTCACACACTTTCACAACTGAACCCTTCACACGTTACTACCTACAAGTGGCCGGCCCCACTTCTGCTACTGATAATGTCACAGCCCAGTCTCCAGAATCTTCACCGGTTGGATTGGCTCCTCCACTTTACTCACAGAAGCCAGAGGGTACCAGTTTCACGTGGAGTCCTCCCATGCAGCCTAATGGTGTGATCACTCACTACATTCTCTACGTAGGACCAGTGGCAGTTTACAATGGCTCTTTAACATCCTTCTCCAGCACCATCACCTTTCAGGACACGGCAGAGGTAGTTGTTGAGGTGTATAACAGTGCTGGATCCACTCGCAGCCAGTCCGTCTTGGTCTACCCACTGGTGGGCTCTGGACCCGGAGAAAGAACTCTTAGTCTCACTGCAGAAGAGGCCATTATTGTTTCTGTAATTCTGACTGGACTGATTGTCTTGATATTGGTCATCATCCTAGTCTGTGGCATGTGGAGGAGGAAGATGGCCGAGTTGGCTAGGAAAAAACCAGCTTTTCTTGCCACTGATTTTGGACCTGAAAATTTTGAAGTGGTAAGCATGTATGTATGTATGTATGTATGTATATGTGTATGTATGTATGTATGATATGTGTATGATATGTATATATGTATGTATGCATGATATGTATGGATGGATGGATGTGTGTATGTATGTATGAATGAATGAATGGATGAATGAATGTATGTATTATGTACTTTAGGAAAAAGGTCCAATAGTTCTTCTGCCTTTGAATGCTCAAAAAGAAAAACATTTTGAGGAGAAGTTTGCTCAAGAATCTAATGCTACATTCTGGTATAAAGATGAGAAGACAATTGTAAGTTCTCATAACAATAGTAAAGTTAAAGTTGTTTGTAAATGTGATACCCTTTACCTCCCCCGTCATGAATTGGTGCTACACCTTACCAACACAGGATGATTTCCCTACATTGCTTGTTGTTTCAAGTATTGAAACAATGCTAAAGCACTTGTTGGTAGGATGGACTTGTGTGCACAGCATTTTAGTCAACAATATTATGATATCTGATATCTTTGCCAGCCTTGTTTAATATTTCCTCGAAGTCTTTCCGCTCACGAATAGTTCCCGCCCTCAATTAGTGTCCGCACCACTCTGCTTGTCTGCCGCTCTAACAGTCACCCTCAATTTGCATCTGCACACCTGCACGTTAATTGTAATTTGATAGTACCCTACTCACTCCCTTTATTAAGTAATGTGCATGCTTACAAAACTTACCAGTTTAGTCAGTAAGAAAGGGAAGAAAATGAGTGAGCGTTTACTGCTCTTCTAAGCTAGTCAATTTGGTGGTAATTTCTTCTTTTTTGGGGGTATTGCAATTGTAGTTGCCCTCATTTTGTTTCTGCCCTCGTTAAACAGTTGCAGTGAGAATCAGTCTGAAATGTTCGCAAAAACTATTCGAGGAAATGACAGTCAGCATATAATATGGGGAGAGATTTCATGAGCATGTGTAAGAATTTTCATGAGTCGAAAGCGAGTTAAAATACAGGTGAGAGTGAAATGGCATTCCCATATTATACAACCAGTGTAATAAATCGCTTATTATACATGATATTTTTTTCCAAAACACTAAAATGTTCAGAGTTAACTTTAAAAATTTAGTTGTTCGGTTAACCTGGGAAAATTACTGAACGCTCGCGTGGTGTGGAAATACTCCAGGAATATGTTCAATGTGTATTAAATTAAACGTCAGGACTTGACTGCTATGCACATGTGTCCTGACTACTATACAAAATCCATGTCTCCTAATAGACTAGTTCAAATATATTTTATAAGCTTCACTGTATTGAAAGGTAATTCAGTTTGACCACAATACAGTTTGGGAAGGGAAAAGGGCAACTTATCTGTAGCCTTCCCAACTTATGATTAGACAGAGCAAATATTACGATATAAACATGGTGGAGTAGAGAAATAGGATACCTTTGTCCGGTTCTGTGAAGATGGATGATCTCAGAATTAGCACTCAATATTTGATATAAATGATGGTATGAACTTGTGACCAAAGGATGATTTACTTTCTGTGGTTCTGTGGGGGATCCCCTTTTGTATTACGGGTGGTGTACATGTATGTAAAACACACCATATTACAGTTCCTCGTTTCTCATGCAGTCTTACTGGGTCCCACAGTGATTGATGATATGGCCAGTTAGCTAAGCTTTAATAATCCAGTTGATAGGATTAAGCATGAGACATGATCTAGGACAACAAACCTTCATGCCATGTGTGGGGGAATAGGTCGTCGGCTGAGGTGGCGGTTAAGCTTCCTCAGTCGTCAGCCAGATCCCGGAGGTACGCTGCCACCAGAATCCAGATGGCTGCTCTTGCGCCTCAAGTTATCCGGTCCCTTTATGGCGCTAGGGTCACCGGAGCTCGTGTACGCAATCGCTAATCCAAGAGGACAGAGTCTTAATTCTATTTCTTGAAAATCAAACTGGACTGACTTGGCGCGTGCATGGCTCATCTATTTATTATTCAAGGCCACGCACGTGCGCCAACACGAAAGGACACACAAACACACGACATCCACATCAGAAACGTGACAAAAATTATACACATAAGGGCATGTATGCACAACAACAAACAATGACCGCCAACTATGTTCTCAGTTCCAACACTCTTTCCTCCTTCTTCATTTCCTTCTCCACTCCTCCACTTTCTTCTCGGAGGCCAGACCCACACCATGATGGTCTACCCCGCAGGAAACGTTTAACAAACCTTCATGCCATGATGGTCTACCCCGCAGAAAAAGTTTAACAAACCTTCATGCCATGATGATCTACCCCGCAGGAAAAGTTTAACAAACCTTCATGCCATGATGGTCTACCCCGCAGGAAAAGTTTAACAAACCTTCATGCCATGATGGTCTACCCCACAGGAAACGTTTAACAGTTGGCATTTGTTTATTCACTAAATTACGTCTGACCTTAGTGACCCCTCGAGGAGACTGCGGCACGAAGTCGCAACATTTAATTAAGTTCATGATTAATATCTGATTGATTTGATTTGAAATATTATTAAAATGGCTGAATTGTATTTCGAGTTACATACCAAGATGGGTGTATCTTTTATAATGTGTGTGTGTGTGTGTGTGTATATATATGTGCTTGAAACTTACCAAGCAAACAGCTTTTAAACTTTGTAATGCTCTATTTAGAGTCTTTATGTCAACATAAATTAGTTGCTGCTGCCAGTATTAAAATGGTCACTAAATTTCTAATTGTTTTTGCTTTTAGTTCTCTTTCGAATACAGTACCACTTCAATGTTTTGTATCTTCTGTGTACTATTTTAGGAGATGTCTCCACCCCAATTTGATTCCCTATCCTCATCTGGGGAAGAGTCTGATTACTCAGGTGGCTACAACTTTGACATGGACGAAGCTTGGGGCTTCGGCAACGTATTGACAGAGAAGACAGATATGAGTGATTTGTGGGTCACAGAAGATCTACCAGCAAAGAAGCAATCAAAGAAATATTCTGTCATCAGGTAATATTGCATTCACTGTATCACTGGAGGTTTTTGTTGCTTGACTCTAGCTTGTAGTCAAACTTAATCATTGTTGAGAGTTCATCATGTAAAAGGATTTAGGTGTGCATTCGTGATTTATTAATCTTCGAGTTTCATTGAACACTTATAATTGTATGATAGGATTAGTTACTGACCCAATTGGTCTGCTTAAAACTGGAAAGCTTAAAACTCTGATTAATTTAACAGCTGTAGTGAGCTCAGTAGTGCAGTGTTGGAACTAGCGCAGCAAAATATAATTCAATCAGGATCCCATACTCTTTAGAATCCCACACACTTGACAATCCCTAAGTATTTTGACTTGAATTCATATTTTCTTATTAAAGTACAGAGTTCGCAGGCCAATCAAGTTAATCTTCCAGACTTCACAGTATTAAGCATGAATTAATATTTCATAATACTTTTCTGAGCCACATGTCCTGAATACAATGATTATGATCATGTACATTAACATTTGAATATCCTAATTAAATATCGTCATGTTCCCAGGAAACCATCAGCAAAGAAGCAAAGTAGCAGCAGTCGTCTGTCTGGCAGTAGTTTCTTGCGTCGTCTGTCTTTCTCCCAGCACCGTCGTGATGAAGATGAGATGGCTCTCATCTCCTCCTCGCAGGAGCCACTTGGTCAGCCGGACGTCATGACAGAGACAGAGATGAGCAACTACCACAGTCAGATTAGGAGACTCAGTGACATCAATGCAGCCTCAGGCAATGTGAGCAGCTCTTCAGGGTAGCTCAGTTCATAAAACTAAAAGACGTGTAGATGCACAGAATGTTTTAACCACTACGGTAACAATGCGCAATAAAGAGAGTCAACAGCTGCCATAGTTTGAGCTGAATTGTTAATATTAAGCACAATCTTTGAAAAACTATATTCACCTTTTGTTTTTGTATTGTGCCCACAAATTTAACATATTCCAGATTTCACTATAAGCTTGTTTTGATCCTTACCAATTGCATGAATATCTGGAGGCAGTCTAAAAGGGAAAGGAGAGGGACTTCAATCACATCCAGGCTAACTTACTGCTTGTTTATTTGAGTCCTCTTGGGTCTTCTGTGGGGATCATGTGACTGACTGTATTTTTTTTGTCAGGTACTTGGAAATGTTCCAGATCTTCCTCCTCCGTCAGATGAGACGTCAGCTCAGGTTGCTGCACGCCTCAGGGAAACTCTGAAGGAAGGAAAAGACATGACGGAGTATCGGAATCTGATTGCTGTCAGACCAGGCAGCCTGCCCACTCAGGCCAAGTGAGCTCCACAGGCAATTGGGACAGACAGCTTAGCTTTAGTAGCTACTTACTTGGTCAGGATTAGCAAAATCACTGTGTGGAAGTTTTGATTGTAAAATATTCATTATTCTAAGTTATTAGCGAGGCAATTTATGGATGAATGATAATAATACATTATTAGCAAAACTTCTGTTTTGTTGCTTGCTTTAAACTATATATAGCAAATGTGCCAGTCAGTTTCTTTTTTCCTAGCATTTAATCCCTTGCAGTGTGTCGTAGTAACATGGTGGATCAGTGACTGGAGGAGCATTGTGAGGCAGTATTTCTTATCTCTCTTGCTTGTTATTTCTTTTGCTATGTGTGTTTCAGCTGGGACTATGTAATTATTTTTCTGCTATGTCTGAAGGTTTCCAGAGTTAGTGTTGTGTAGCTTAGTGTTGTGTGGTCTAGGTAAGGGTGGATGAAGTCATCACCTCTCTCCCGTCACCTGACACGTGCCCGCCTATCCACATGTGACCCCCACATAGTCGCTGTAACCCGATTACCATGCTGCCATCAATATAATTATATTTATAAGTTTAATTGAGTGATCCCTTACATGCGTGGACTAGATTCTAGTGCGGATTGACCAATTGGTTTTATGATGTCATACTTGTGGTGTGTCTTGACCTTGTGTGAATGTGCTGTGTTTGTAACTAATGGCGATATATTATGACTAACCACACCTTCTTACAGAACCAGTTGAATTTAAGTAGGTCATAAATATTATGTAAAAAATACATTTATTATTATTTTATTTATTTATTTATTTATTTATTTATCTATTATTATGATTATTACTAGCAAGTACCCCGCCACATAGTGGCGCTTGACGTATTGCAAAGTAAGAATGCAGTAGCACAAGTTATCCTGCTCAATTATCATTCTCTACCATTGGTTAAGGTTACATAAGTTTCCCTCTCCTGAACTATCTGAGCTTTTCTTCTATCCCACCACTCCTATCTTAGCTCTTCTTTTTGAGTCATGGCACCCCCTTTTCCTTTGTCTATCTCTCCTGCATTTCTGTCCGACTTTGAGAAACTTTTGTCTTCTATTTCACACTTTAACCTTTCTTTTGAAAACTAACCCCTGCCTTTACTCGTCTATTCCACCTGCTTTTTAGTTATAATTAATCACTCGCCTTTTTGCCTTCTCTTCCCTTCCGTTTTAAACATACACCGCCTTACCTCGCCGATTCCATCCGCTTTTCAGTAATTAATCTCCTTTTACCTTCTCTTCCATACTTTCGCCTTCCTTTTTTATGCCTATGCCGCCTTCCATCGTCTCTATTGCACCCGCTTTTTAGAAATAACTGGCACGTTCTACAGAATGTGACAACACTTTACCTACGCTAAAGAGACGATGCTTTACCAAACCGTACCAAGCTCATGAATTATTCGTGAATACACACACCGTCGTCGTTACTGACACACAAGCGTATTATTATAGAGATTATTATATTACAAGCGCCGGTTATATAGTAGCAGAAATGAAGAAAATCCTGTCTTAAATTGAATTGTTTCAGTTTCTTCCTCTAATTTGGTTAACTTTCTTTTTATTCTCTCTCTTTTGGTTGAGAAAGAAATTGTGAAGTTTATTTTAGTTATTATTTGTCAGTTAGCTGCTTGGCTATTGAGCTCACATGATTGAGTGTTACAATGAAATAAGAAGTTGTATGCATGCATCTAATTAGCTCATGAATTATTCATAAATGTGTACATCCTCATATAAGGCAGATTACATGATGTTATCATGATGAAGACTCGTCAGAGTTGAAATGTCTGTTTGTGGACTAATACGATACTAAAACTATACCTACTACTAATTTCAGTTAAAAAGTTTAAATGTATTTATGTATTTATCTTGAGCATGTTGTTGCTATTTATTATTTCTGATAGACTTCCATTCAACAGCTCCAAGAACCGTTATCGCAATGTCTTGCCATGTGATGAGACTCGAGTCAAACTCGAAGACACTGACCCACTGGTAAGACTATTCTACTGCACATGCTCAGTGTACTTGGAACTTGAATTATTTCATGCCTCAAATAAACATTGAGAGATTAACTAGAAGTACTAACTAAAATCTGGTAGAAACAGCCATACCTCTGAAGTAATGAGGAAAACTGATGCAATGGTGTAATATTTTACGTAACGTCATTTTTGTTTCAATTGCATTTTCCTTGTAGCCTTACTCAGTATTGTGTTGTTGTGGATGCACTTAGACTGCTAGCAGTGCAGGCCTGTGTTGAGACGGGTGAATGAGGATTAGGAATGAGAAATGTATTAATTGTATAATTGGAATGGGCTATTAGTTTAAAATGATTGCAATGAGGAACAGGAATGAGCTATTTGTTAGAATTATTCCAAGAATAGGCGATTTATTTGAAATATTCCAAATGTTTGATAGGAATGGGCTAATTATTCTAATAGGAATGGGTTAATTATTCTAGTAAGGAATAGGAATGGGCTAATTATTCTAATAGGAATAGGAATGGGCTAATTATTCTAGTGAGGAATAGGAATGGGCTAATTACTAATAGGAATAGGAATGGGCTAATTATTCTAGTGAGGAATAGGAATGGGCTAATTATTCTAGTAAGGAATAGGAATGGGATAATTATTCTAATGAGGAATAGAAATGGGCTAATTATTCTAGTGAGGAATAGGAATGGGCTAATTATTCTAATGTAGAATTGAGCTAATTTTTCTTGCAAAAATAAATATCCCACAAAAATAATAATTGGAATAAATAGCTATATTAATTTTAAAAGTTGTTGATTGCTTAAGTGGATCATTGATAGTCTAATGAAGTATAGAGTAACACTTTATTTTAGTCATTTTTAATTTCATTAACACTCTTGTGTAACTGCTTGGAGTGAAGGGCTGGTTACCCAGTGTTGTGCTGGCCTGTTTGCTGGCACTCGTATTATTACGGCTAGGTCCACCAGTCTTGTATGCTTAGCGGTGTTATTATCATTCACAACCTCTTACCACATCTAAATATAAACTGACAGCAATCTTCACCGTGTAGTGTGGGCGTGTGGTGTGGGTGGTGCTAGACCAGGGCGGTCATCCGTTACCTTAATTGTGTGTTTATGTGTGTGTGTGCGTGTGTTTGTGTGTGTGTGCATGTGTTTGTGTGCGTGTGTGATAGGAGGAAGGCTCTGATTACATCAATGCCAGCTACTTGGATGGCCATGGCAGAGCTAGAGCCTACATTGCCACTCAAGTAAGTGAATAGGCTACCAATTTTTATTTTATTTTTTGCCTCCTATCCCACTTAGTTGCATATTTTATTTCTTTCTTACTACTAGTGGATATTGTTGCCTGAACATGGAGCCTCAATATAGATATATATGAGGAAAAAAATTCCTTTTTTTTTTCTTTTTTTTTAATATTAGGTGTACTAAAGAGTGGCTATTTTTAATTAAAATCATGCAAGTTGTGTGTAATTGAGGCAATTACCCCAGGATTTGTACTTCCAGGTTCTTCTGGGTAAAATCTCAGCTTCTTCCTGTCACTTTAGTTAGTTTTAAGAGTACAGAGTTCACTCGTTGACATGCGATACCTGCAAGTGACTGTCTCTCTCTCTCAGACATTCCATTGTCGTAATACTTAGTCTCCATCTCCCTAGAGACCGTAGTCAGGCACATAGCTAGTACATGTGTTTGTGTCCTGATTAGAGTTGATAGAGCACTGTGTGTTGCACTGGTGGATGCTTCAAATGATACAAATTACTTGAAAGTAATATTTTCCTTTTGTCTTTAATCAAGCTTGTGATGCCATTCCATCTAGGATTTACAAACTTTGAAACTACAGTGTAATTAGTACAGACTATTCACTAATTATAAGTTTATGTAGAGCTAATTATCCCTTAATTCTTCATCATCAACCTGACTCCCTGTCAGAAGAATTTTATAGTTTCCTGGATCATGAATTTAGGTAGTAGGTATGAGGTTGGTCACTGCTTATTAATCCTCTGTACTGTACTGGGGTCTCATTGATGACAGTAATATCTCCCAACTCACTCACTCGACCTGCACATTCTCTTCCTTCACCTTTTATTAAGTTTTGGGAAAGGCAATAGAAAATGAATTTACTAATTAGACTGAGTTGATTTCGAGCAATTAATAGAACTTCAAAGCAGTTTTTACAAATTTTAGTCACTAAATGAAATCAGATATGAGAAACTGAGCATAAGTTTCTTTAAGATGTGTATATATATGTATATCCCATGTACTAAGAAGTCTCTCGTCTGCCATGATTCCACCCGCCATGCCATTGGCACGTGGTGCTCTGTTATGAAAACGTGCCACGACTATGTAGCGTTAGCATTGCAGAAGTGTATTACAGAGAGATTTAAATGACAGGTTCAATTAGAATTTGTGGAGTAGAAAACTGTGGTAGTTGGGATTTAGAGCACCAGTGGAATGGGTACAGTGAGTGGAATTTTAAGCTGCAACGTCAGTCTCTACCAAGAGTTTTATACTAAATCAGATCCAATACAACAACACAACACAGAAGAAGGCCTGCAGGCCCCATGCCAAGCACCCAATTATTGCTATGACCCAATTGATTAGTGTTACTAGAAATTAGTGCATGCAAACATTTATTGGTTTGTTTCTTCCGAATTGATAGCTACTGGGCTGCTGCTTTTAAAAGCCCTTATGAGGTGGGTGTATCATTGTATACTCTGACTGATCAAATTTGGAGGAAAAAATAATCAAGGATAATGCCACACTATTGCAAGAAGCAGTAGCATTTTCGAGTCTTTTGAATAGCCTGTAGGACAAGGCAACCAGCTGATGCCTTCTCCATTCAAGGAAACTTCAATCTTTGGCTCATTGGTCCTAAACGGATGCATGAAATCACACGGTACATGGTACTGGCATCTTATGTCATTGGACAGGAAACGAGTGACCTTGACAACCTGAGTCATGCAGTTTGAAATAGTAATTTGAGCCAAAAACGTGCCCTGTAATCATGACATTTGGCTAAGAGAGAAAGAGAAGGAAATGTCTTGAAGATTGTTCTGGCCATTGAAAGAGTATTCAATACTCTGCACTTGTATTATGTAATAGCAGCTGTAGTAGCAGGGACATCTAATAGAAATAATCATTTAAATGTCTGCAACTATAGCATATACTATTGGTGCTTTAGACAGTGCCCTGTTACCTGTCCACACTGTGGCTCCAAGTCCATCTAAGACTATCTATATTAACAAGGAAAAGAGACACTGGGAGCTTACTAGCTACTCATCTTACAGAGTTATTTATCTGCAGGATATCTTGGACATCCTTTGTCTATAGTCCAATATAAAGACACCCATCTTCTATTCCATCTGGAGAAAGTCACACGTTTTAAGTATGTTTGTACAACTGAGTTTATTTTCTTTATTACTGTGCTCTACAAAGTCCTACCTGGTTAATCGTGTGTGTGTGTGTGTGTGTGTGTATATGTGTGTGTGTGTGTGTGTGTGTGTGTATGCATACACACACACACACATTTCAGTTCATGAACTGAAATTGAGAATATGATTACATCATGATAATGAGGGAGAAAAGTGACTATACAACTCAGCAACAGAGATAATTAGTCCTTGAGTAGTTTGCACTTGCCATGCACTTCATGATACCACAGCTGTCAAACTGGTATTTCTTGACTGCCGACACAACCTGGCTGCTTGAGCTGGGCACCTCCCACAGTTGCAAGTTATTGTGAATTATCTTTCAATGCTCTCCTGAAAGACTTTTGTTTCTTTTGAGATGGTGTATTTTTGCTTAATACTGTTCTTGTTCAATTAAATAAGTGGCAATAAAAGCCAGTCATTATTCCCCTTGCCAGCTGCATTTAATTTGTATAGCTTTGTGTTTGTGTGTTTGTTCAATTGGTTTTATAGTTTGTTAATTAGATTTTCCTTCCTTTGTTTGTGTTTAAGTAGGTTTGCTCCTTCTTCTCTATTTTCTCCTCTTTAGCTATACATCTAATTCACACATTTTTCTTGCGTACATTCTTTAACTATACAACCTGGTAAGAGTGTATGTATGCAATGTGTGTGAGTATTACACTTGGTTCAGATATTCTGGCCAAGTCTTAATTACATTTTTGAGTAACCATGTTTGGTTTTGTTTGGTGGATGGACAAGTTTCTTTGAGTATTCTGGAATGTGGGAACTTCTGCTAGTGGCCATTGAGAAAGCTGTCAACTGCCTCCATGTGGCTCTTCCATAGTCCTTATCCAGACACAAATATTATTTCAATAGCTATTACAGCATGCCATAATGTGGACGAGAAAAAAAATGAAGGAGCGAGGAGGGGAGGGGGGGGGGGGGGGGGACCCATGGAGGGAAGAAGTCGGTTAGCTGGAAGTGTGAGGGAGGAGGTGTGAAAGTGATTGCATTAAAAGGCTTGAATTATGTGCGTTAATGATGTTAATGCCTCTGGCTATGTTGCCCACTAATAAGAGGGATATTAATTTCCAGACTGTATTTATATTGAAGCCATTATCATCCGGCCATTCCTTTAACCCTCTACTTCAGCGTCTATAGAAAAATGTAACTTTAAATACACAATTTTAAAAAATATTTTTACGCGTAGTCATTGCACTTACTTCGTTTAAAATATTTTTTTCTGCTTACACGCGCGTTAAAGAATAGCCTGATTGACGTTTAAATAGGTCAAGGTGCGGCTGGATTTTTTTTCTGATTTTTGATTTCTCGAAATCTGACTAATTGTGGGCGTGGCCGCCCTAAAGGAAGTATAAACAGGAAACAACGAATAGGGGCATATCAGTAAAAATAAATTTCATTTTTTTCACTTTTTTTTGGACAAAACTATAACATATCATATATCACTTGAAAGCACTCTTGATTATCTTTCACATTAACAAAACATCATCAAGGTATTGTCAACTATATTAAAGATAAATATTAATAACATTATGTTTTTAAAAATTTTGATGAAATTTAATTTTTAAACAGAAGATGGAAAAAAATATTGTTACTTTAAAAATATCATATGAATATGCAATGTTTACTGAGTAATTTGATATTTTTACTTTGACTTGATTATATACGAGCAACTTGCAACACATACATTAACACAACCATATAAATACAAGTAAAAACTGCCACTGAAGTAGAGGGTTAATTAAAATCTCAAACAGCGTAGTAAATTGAATTTAACAAGTTGAAAGGAGTAAATGTTCAAAGGAACTCAAAGAACCTGCAACATGTTTTTTTGTGTTTTTTGTCTTTTTAGCAATTGATGTTTTAAGAATGTCTTGTTGGCTACTTGTATTTTCAAGAGCGTGTGGTGGCTTGTCAGCCAAGTATAATTCCAGCAGACAATACCAGAGACACGCTGTCGGCATCTTGCTGGACAGCAGTGAGCTTCCTGCTCCTGTAGTCGCAGTTGCTAGGGTGGGAACTGTAACCATAATGACATTCTCTTCATGTGATCGCTACATCTCTCTTGTCCAAACCATCAATTTGTCGTCTTTTGATAAGATTGCTTTGCAAGGGAGCTATGCTCTTAGAAAGTCTTTTACCAATATGGCAGTAATGAATAGTTGAAGCAACAGCAAGCTGCATGCCAGGGAAGGTGTAGCAAGCAGTAGTCCTGCCATTAGCACTATTAAGAGCATCCATTATGTATAAGTTGATACATGAAAATTACGTACAAGTATTGCATTTGAGAGGAATGTGCACTAACTGCTTCATAAACACTTCGACCTTTCCAAATATCCCGTACACATCTATCCACTATTTTTAGCTCACAGCAATCCTCTTCTAGGGCACGAGCAATAAGTAATAGTTAGAGCATAAGCGCTTAGGTACTGGTGGATTTAGTGCACTGAAGCCCGAGGGCTGTGTGCACTAAATTCACCAGTACCTAAGCGCGCATGCTCTAACTATTTTAGATCCCGTTTACGCATGCCCAGTTTCCACTAGCAACTTTGTTTATCAGCATTTTCGCAGAAATGGCTAAAGGCAAAAAAATAGTGCACACTTACCAAGTTAGTACACCTAGTAACAATATAGCAACGGGATCTAATTACTTTTAATGGTGACATCATTTGTTTAATAAAGTAATGTATTTAAATACGAGGGGTGAGGGTGAGTGGGAAGGGATGGATGCTTGTGGCTTTTGACTTGCCTTGTCATAGTTTCCAAACCCTTCATTAAACTTTCTCATGATTCCACTAATCCAGATACTTGTTCTTGCTGCTGCTCCTTTAATTAATCAGTCCAGATTTCAGAGAATTTGAAATCATTTTATTAGTCAGCACGTACATGCTGTAATGTAACAACAAATACTAATTCCATACTCCCTAAAGTCTCATTCACAACTGATTCATGACAGATAGATGACTGCATTCTGAGACCACGCTATCAGGACATGCACAAGTTATTTACCGTCATCCACTTGTTTTTTTTGTTTTGTTTTTTCAGGAGTACTTTATGAGGTATCGTTTCAAACGAATTAATTTCAAAGTGTTAATGTCTGTAATAAAACAAGTTGGTTAACATGGAAATGAGACCAATAATAATTTTTTTTTGTGAGGCAAAACTGATGACGTCATATGAGTAGCTAAGCCTTGACCCCGTCTGTGTGATTTGTGAGCTTTACACACACACACATGACACACACCCATCACTGCATCTTTCATTCCTATGCTATCACTCGTCCATCTTATCTGGCTACCTACCTAACGTTGGTTGCGGACTATTTGCTGCAAGACTAGCGAGTCGTTGGCTGGCAGACTTTTCAGGCCAAAGAAATTAACTAGCCATCTAGTTCAGATCGAAGTCTTTTGGTAAACAGGTCGCCCCATCTTGACCAGTGGTAAGAAAGGGAAATGAAAGCACCTGCATTCCAACGATGAGTAACCTAAGCAACCATTCTGCCTGACCAGACTCATGCAATGGGCCATGTGGAGGGAGTCACAGAACTGACCATGTCAGAATGTGTATGTATGTCAGTTTGTGTGTATGTGTGTGGATGAAATGATGAATATTATTTAAATTCAATGGAGTAAAGAAAGGCATTTTATCTTTGCTAATCTATGCGAGGCAACCCAAACCTTTCCGTAATTTTTATGATTCCCAAGTAGATAGCTCAATGAGGGGTGCCCAGTAAGGATTTGAGGGGAAGTGGGGGAGAGCTAGGGGCATCAGCAGGGGTAGAGGGTGAAGGAGTGGGAGGTGAGAGAGAGTGGTGATGTGGGAAAGGTTGCGTGAAGTCTCTCGTGAGTTTTCCCTTCACAACTCGTCCACAAGTGATCAACTATGCATGTGAGAAAAGCTGAGAACGTTGCCACCTGGTTAGTCAATCTCTGGGTCCATCTAATCTAGAGCCAGCTCTTCCTACAGCTCTTCCTACAGCTCATCTGGGAATAAGCTGGACAGAGCCCATCAGGGGAATCAAATGAATATCATTAACTTTTTTTCTCAATTGATTTTCATTAGCATATATTTTTTGTTCTACAGCTAATACATATATAAGAGCAGAGATGCTATCGCGTTGCAATGCCACCAATGAAGTTTGTTTGGCAATAATGGGACTTGCTAATAGTGTTGACATAATGTAGTGAATGCTTTTATTTACATCCATACCCAGACAATGTAAATCAACAGTATACTTAATGGATTTTTTGTTGCCATGAGCCTACAATTTCCAGTGTAGCATTTGAAGCTGTCTTATTCATTACTGTACATGTGCTATTACAAAGTGCTCGTGAGCACAAAACGTCTTGTATTGCTTGCTAGTTATGAACAGCTGCCATTTAATTTCCTGTTCACTGGCCTGCCACGCTCAGTGTGATACAGAAATGGTGTCCATTACTTCCTAATAGAGTTTATTTCTGTCTAGTTGCAAGCTTCCTGCCAACAAATTGCACGAGATTGTCCTGCACGGTAGAGGTATATCCAGTCACATCGCTCTTACATTTTAATATTTGATTGAACATTTACTACTATGTCCGTGGATAGTTAGATAACATCTTGAGACTAGGTGTGCAGAATATAATAAATAATAATAAATAGTAATAATAATAATAGTAATAATAATAATAATAATAATAATAATAATAATAATAATAATAATAATGGTTATTATTATCATTATTATTATTATTTATCATCCTCATCATTATCATCCATTTTTCTTCTGTACTTATGAATGACTTTTTTTTCTTTCTTCCAATGTTTAGGGTCCTCTTTCAAACACCGTCAAAGACTTCTGGAAAATGATTTGGGAGCAAAAATCCGAAGTCATTGTCATGGTTACCCAATTAGAGCACCAGGGGAGAGTGAAGAGTGAGAAGTATTGGCCGGACAAAGGTCACAGCCAGCACTACGGAGGAATTTCCATCACCTGCACCAATCAAAGGTAAGTGTATCACACCCATTCCTTCACATATCCCAGTATGCACTCTGAACCATGTTAAAAATGACTTAACGGCATTGGCCAGCTGGAATAATGTCATTAGCACACAATTAAATAACAATATCAATTACAAAATTAAAGGTTTGCATTTATGGTAGTGTAATGAGCTAGCTTAAAAAGCTGGAATTAACCTCTCTCTAGATGAGATTAGTGGCACGCCACAGTTATGCTGGACTACGTATGGTGAATCTGTAAGTGAGCATGTACTAGTTTATGTTAATAAGTATCATTAATTATACTTTTGTGGCTATGTACAAAACTCGGCAGATGTCTGTCGATAGCCTGGCATAATGTGGTCACCCCTGAGGGAATGTAACCAAGTTATCCAATTAGCACCAGACTAGAAAGTGTAATAGCTCATCAGAGTTTACCACACAATCATTTTTAATTACACCAACGAAGTCAAAAAAGAAACTACTTGGATCAAATACTTTAACTTGGATCAAATACTTTAACTTGGTTCAAATACTTTAACTTGTTTTTTTTTTACAATAAAAACTGCGCTTGTTATTCCAGTAATAGAAACCCACAATTTGTGGCCAGTAAGGTAAGTGTTTACACATGTAGCTAATAGGATAAAGTTATCAGTGGATTGCAGTGGTATTAGAAGCAAGCAGTTATCAGTGAAAGGGTCTGCTAGGGTTATCGTAAGAACTCATTTTTTCCACTACTTGATCTCTGATAGGATCCAAAACAAGACACCACTCACTCACTCTGTACACATCTCTTGTTGTTCCTCTTCTTCCAGCCCTTTTGCTCACATTACAACAATGTGTCTGGAAGAAAAAATCATACTGGCTTTCTATTTCATTGATGATATCGGCGTAAACTTGCTAGCCATTCGACTCTTTCGGAGTCTGTTCCATTTATGGGAGCAATTAGAATGACTAGGACAGTGCATGTTGATGAAAGAGTTGATGACCAACCCTACTTAGGATTCTTCCACTAATACCCAGTCATTTTAACGTATAGTCTGAAGTGTTATCTTGTTGCTGCATGAACAGACTTTGCTATTTGTTTGGGCGTTGTTTACTATATAGCACTTACTTGTATATTTTTAATTATAACCCTATAACATATATTATACACTATAATATTATGTATAGTACACCACATACCAGTATCTATGTGGTGCTAGTATCTATTTGATACTAATATTCATGTGATACCAGTATCTAGGTGGTACCATATGTGATACCAGTATCTAAGTGATACCAGTGTCTATCACATCCTCTTTATGATCACACTAGCCTAGTTGTATCTCTTATTTTCAAGTGTAGCCATACAAGTCCAGTAAGTCTTCTTACCATGCACTTGAAAGTCCTCTTTCTCCATTATACAGTATACTGAACTCTGCACAGTTTCAAAAGCCTGTTGCTATGCAAGCTAAAAGCTATAAAAAGCGAATTATCAGCCATTAGCAAATTTTGAATTGATAAGAGTATAGTCTAAACAGAAATGGATATTATTGGGGTTTTTTTTTGTTGTTTTTAATTAATTTTTTTTAGGTCTTGTGAGGGTTATGTCACCTCCAAATTTCTGGTGAGCTCGGATACCGACCCTAACAACAAGCGGTCCATCACGCACTACCACTTCAATGAGTGGCCCGACTTTGGCTGTCCCTCTACCAAACCCTTGGTGGAAATGGTGAGGACTCTTGGCCCCAGCAAGCCTGACAAGCCCATGGTGGTCCACTGCAGTGCTGGAATAGGCAGGACCGGTGTGCTGACTGCAATGCATTCTATTCTAGAGTGTCACGTGGACAGGAGGCTTGTGGATGTGCAGCAAACAGTGTCTCGAATGAGGCAGCAGAGGGAGGGCATGGTGCAGACTCAGCTGCAGTACAAGTTCTGTTATGAAGCTGTTGCAGAAGCATTGGCCCCTTCAAAGGATGATGATAGTAATGTAGAACATGAGAATTTCCGTCCAATGTCGATTCCACCGCCTCCTTATTCAGAAAATGCCACCCTGAACCAGCCAATGGACACTTCCATAGAGAGTTCTCTCCCGTCCCCGCCCTCCAGTGGGCACACCACACCCATAAAAAGGGCACTGGTTGATAGCTGCACAAGTGCAGATTTGTCAGCTGTTACTGTGGAACCTGTTTCTTTCGCACCTGTTGAGAAAGGTGGAAGTGAAAGGAGAAGGAAGAGTGGAGTGTCTGCAGCTCAAGTGTTAGTGGAAGTGGCAGTGAATGAGCAGGAGCCTGACCAGTTTATTGGTCTTCCAGGATTGATAGTCACAGCTCCTTCAGTGGATGGACTTCACCAAACTGTCTTAGAAGAGCCTCATCCGAGAGCAGATACTGTTTCAACTAAGGTTGCATCACCGCCTCAATCACCTCCATCAGCACCCCCTGAATCACCTCCACCAGTGCCCCCCGAATTAGCACCAGTGCCCCCTGAATCACTTCCACCAGTGCCCCAAGAATCATCTCCTGACTACTCCCATTCAGATCCTCTAAATAATGATCTTCTTCCAGAACATCCCCAACCTTGTCCTCAAGCAACTTTCCCCTCCTCACCAGAGGTTCCTGCAGATCTACCTCCAGAGCCTCCCAATACACTGCCGCCTATTGAGCCCTCTGAGTCGAGTAAGCCGAACATTTCCGAAGCTTCATCTCCTGCCACACCCACAAATGAACCTACCTCAGTCAATCAATCTCCAGCCAAAGAACCGAAACTGATGGCTCCTGAAGAAGAAACACCCAATCAGGAGGATGAGTCTGGCTTTGTACTTGGTGATGATGATGAGCCCGATGAAGAGAAAGATGATGCCACAGGATTTTCCATAGGGGACGACCAAATCCTCATTCAGAAGCCATACAAGAAAGAAGACAGTAAAATAACGAAATCCGACAAAAAGCCTCAATGGAAGAGTCAGAGTGCCAAGGCTGGTCCTAGCCTCGGAAAGTGGAGGCAGCAACAGCAGAAATGGAGGGAAAAGCAAGAGGACACATCACACTCTTCTTCTGGACAAAAAACTCCAGTGCAACACACTTGGGTGTACAAGAAAAAGCAAGAGGAACAGAAGGCAGCTGCAATCACTGGTTTAGCTGAGAAGTCTGAAGAAAAGAGTGTCAAAAGTGCAGCGCCTGTTGAACGTCAACAGGAAAACGTCAGCTCCAGATCACAACAAGCTGAAGCAAAGGCAATAAGAAAGATCAAAATACCAACTGCTTTTGGTGGACCATTGCTAATGTCATCCCCAGCTCCACCCCTTAAAAGTGTATCCCATACCACCACACTACCTCCAATGGTCGAAGTAGCAGTGGATAAATCTCTCTCATCACATCCTACTCCACCATCTTCTCCATCAATGGCTGGAAAGAGACTGGGACTGTCTTCCACTACAGAACAAGAAAAGGATGAAGGAGACACTTCTGTTATGCGCAGGATCAAAGAGCTGCAGAAAAAGTCAGGCGCGTCTTCTTCTTTAGTGTCAGGACCTGTCTACAAGCTCCCAATCAAGAAGATCACAGAGGGTAGCCCTGAAAAGCCAACCACATCTCCTACATCTAGTCCTACTAGTACTACACACTCCATTGCAGGCAAGGCCACAGCTGATTCTAGCAGTCACAGTGCTGATACTAGCACGGGCAATGTTGCCAGGCTGTTAGCAAGGTTTCAGTGAAATTAAATTATTGTCTGTATTTGTCAAAAAAATAAGGAATAATTTACATTTTGAGGAATCGCTGAACAGCAGTGTGAGACAATCAACATTAAACATTCTTTTTTACATCAAAAATTATTTCACTTTATAATGTTTTCTTGTCTATATTATTTATTTAGATTAGTCTTTGTATCGCCACTTTATGATATATTTTCAGTGCAAGTGATAACAATAAGGCGGGATTCTGTGGGTATGTGCTAAGGAAAAGGGGAGGGTAATGCATGTTCTTGTATATACAAGCGCTCTGAATCCACATTTCTGTGATGAGATGGGACACAACTATGTTTACGTCAGAGCAGTGTTTATCATCTTCGACTTTCGGGAGGTGCACTATTTGGATTGCTATGATAGCAATTCAAGAGCCTGGGGCAATACTCATACACCGAATTCTTCTCAAATCAACACAGATATAAGCTATGACTCCGCAATAATAACCATATCATGACATTCATCTGGTAAATGGTATGCACAAAAAAAAATAGACTTTCATGTATAAACAATCTTCCTTGCAGCAATACACAATATAACAGTTTTATTATTTTTATTATTATTATTATTTTTTTATTATTATTATTATTATTACAGTAGACCCTCAGTTATCCAAACCCAGTTTATCCGAACTCTCACTAATCCGAACACCATTTTTGGGGGAATTATAATGATATTCATTGGAATTTTGCTGTGCATTAAATAGATAAGAGATTAAGACCCCATTCAAAATGACTTATTTCGAATATCTGAACATTTCAGAGGTGATAATTGAGGGTCTACTGTATTATTATTATTATTATTATTATTATTATTGTTGTTGTTTGGTATTTTATTATATTATATTAGGAGCAAGGCTAGGCAGGAAACACAGTTGATCTTTTTGTATATCTCCTGCTAATAAACCCAATTAGTCATACTCTGCTAATATCATGCATGAATGAGCTCTCCCAGATAGCTCTATCCCTCTGGTCTTATTCATGACCTTATCTATGCCTGACCCTGCAGGCTGCTATCCACCCACACAAAGTCTGCTCCTCGTGACCTCATGAAAACCACAAGAGACTTGGCTAAGAGAGCATGCCACACCCCAAACATACTGGTTGCCATGGTAGTAAGCAAGCTCAAGAATCAATAAAGCCACATAAGGAATTGCTTTGGTGTGGTGGCTGCACGAAACATAGCTCAACTATGAATACTTCTTAGGAACTCCACAAGCTCGGTTGCACCTAGCTTATCCTAAACATTCAATTTAAGCGGCTCTCATGTCTTCAGCTATGCATATCATGCATAAATTGGGCAGCAAGTGCTGCTACTAGCTGATTAAATGGGTGGGTATTAATTAGTACAAGTTTCTAAACTAATGGGGACTCAATAATCTGGACTGAAGACGTTTGACCTTAGAGAATGTGTACTTCAACAAGCAGTGAATCTAATTATCCAATGAGGATAAATACAGGGATAATGAGATAAGAAACACATAACAATACATGAATGTTCATGCACCTGCAAAGTTTTCTAAACCCTGCCCATGTAATTTTTTTAATTACAACAGCAGGAACGCATCAGGCTACCTCAATGACGTCAATTACTCAGAATGACACAGACAATGTTATTTAAACAATATGGAGGCACTGCTGGTATAATATAATTATTATGGCCAGAATATACATTATGCCATCACCGTATAAGGTAGTTAAGTCTTAATGAATTAAATTAAATATGCAATTCATAAGTTTCAGTCATGGTTGTTTAGAAACGTACCTTTATGCGAAGGTATTGTTAAAGAATGAGGTCATCCTAAGAATTTTAGCTAAGTGTCACAGATGCATCATGAAGATCTGGTAGTTCTCATTTGTGGACAACTTCCCTTCCATTAACTAACAAAAATGCATACATCTTTGCACGCACTCATGTACATAATGTATGAGGCAGAATCTATATGATGGTGGTTTAAAATCACTTATGAGCAGTCGTTATTCAAATATTTGACATTCATGCCCATGAGCTTGCTGTCAGGTCATTGAAATGAGGTGTCAAGAACATCAGGCTGTCAGCTCCATGTGTGTTAATTGTTGACCACAGCTCGTGGGTTGGCTGAGGTGGCGCAATTTACCAATTCATCGCTTTTAACACATTTACCCCGCCTTCAGTGTCCACATGCCAGATAGGAGCAATTATGGTTCAGAAAATATTGGACAAAAAGATTATAGCTCAAAGTGAGTAATTAAAGCTATTGTGCTACAGGAAGGTACTTGCAGGTTGGGTGTTACCAAAGCCATACTAGGTTACACGCTCAAAGAAAGTAACAAATGAATGAGGCAGTCACTTGCATGATACATGATCTTTCATTGCCAAATAAGTCTGGCAAAGAATGACAGCTGAATTACTTTGGTTCTTACTGACTGTGTTGGCTATGGACTGCCACTCGGATATAATTACTATAGTTCTGTAGTTAGGACAATTGCATGCATGGGTAATGTTATTCATGAGTGTCAAGGCTTCCTGACACCCCTTCCTTCATGTGTGGTACTTGATCATATGAGGGGAATGCATCACAGAACCTTGCAGCTAGACTCAACTTTCACTCCAGCCATACTAATACGTATAGATGGCCGCATACCATTTGAAACCATGCAGAGGTCAGCACACCCACACTGTACTCAGGTAGCTACAAGTGGGAGAAGTGAGCTGGTCTTCTTACAGGACGTACTCCAACTGTCCTCCCTCATCTTATGCAATTGTGTTACAAATACAGTATTGGCTTGCATTAAACTGATATAATTAATGGTGCGACTAATTCACATTCATAATTTACTTCTAGGGGTTTCCTGGTTAAAGGAATGCAGTACTGTTGAATCGAACACAACAGACTTGGCTATGTTTCGGCCATACAAGTTTTATATGGAAACCTGGGGTAACACTTAGGGAAAGGGACAAACCCTACTAATTATTAGTCATGCCTTTTATAGCCATCTCACCGGCAGCACCAATGTACATGAATGTACGAATGAGCAAATAATACTTCAAAAATACTGAATGCAAATAAATTGTTGGATAATATTACGACATAAAGCAGAATACAATGTATAGAGGATAGCCAAAAATGATAGAGAGACAAAACTCTATGGTGCATGGGATAGTTCAAAGGCCAACATCACAAGAAAGAATTGCCCATTAAGTCTTGAGGGGAGTGGGCAGGTCAAAAACAAAAGAGAATACAATATGGGTAAGAAGAGTTTTCAACGTCCCCAGTAACCTGCTGCAGCTGCTTGCTGGGATAGGTTATGTCCTTGCATTAGCAAAGGGTCGGCCTGAATGGCGGTTGACGTCAGAGTTGGATCCCCTCCTCCAGGAGAAGTAGAAGGAACATGGTGGTGATGGACCTGGTATGTATGGTGATTAAGTGCTTGGTGAATTTGGTGAGTGGCTGGAGCTGGAGGAGTGGTTGCTGCAGCCTGAGGTCCTGGGGAGTGGTGAGGGTGATAGCCATGTGGAGGGGTGGTGCGTCTTAAGCTGGCATTGTTGTTTGTATTGTGGACATAGTTCTGCGGGACACTTGGTGAGTTGGTGGATGGAGAAGATGACGTTAAGGGTGGAGAGGACCTGGTTGAGACATTAGCGATAGGCGATTGCTTTTGGTCGAAATTAAAATCAAGGCGGCCATTTTCATATTGCATTTCACTTCGCAGGATCGACTCCACGTCGCAGCCTGGGAATTCACTTCCAATGAGATCCATGTCGATATCTTGCGGAAGACTGCCATTGTAGTGGGTCACAGCCGGTTCTGAACCAGAGCGTGGGCGAGCCATGTCTGCCGACAGCGTGATATGAAGTGGGTGGGTGCCACTCCTGGTGGGCGTGTAGCAGACCGGCCTGGCCTGATGAGCAAGATGCTCCTCATAGGGTGGGGGAGGAGGAAGTGAATCAGGCAGCTCAGTGTCCGAGAAGTACGCACTAGAATAACCTGACGAATCTATGGGTCCGTTAGAGAAAGTGAACACAGGGTGAGGACTCTTGTTGCTCGGAGCGAGAGTTGGTCGGGGTGAGTTGAGAGAGGAGAGGGAAGAAGAAGAACCCATGTGCTCACGGGAAGAGCGTAGATTGAGCTGAGCCAACATGTCAACACAGGCATTGGGGTCTCCAAGGTCAGGTGTGTGTGCGTCGCTGTCCAGCAGAGAAGAGTTGGACCCACTGAAGACAGTAGCCCCCTGTTGGTCTATTCCTGGAGGAGAGATGAGAGGAGACACAGGGGTTACATTGCGGCTTCCTCGGTGCATGATGGGTGACTGGAGTGAAGGGGAGTAGCATGGAGACATGTCCGAACCAGTGGGTGAAGAACAAGATGGATTGGGGCTCCATGGGTTCTGAAGCTGCATCAACGTAGGACTGTTGCTACGACTCGACAAAATATTTTCAGTTGATGAGCCTTTTGTTACTTTCTTGACCTTGCCACGCTTTTCTCGCTTTCGAGTCTTGGGAGAAGCAGTGTTGGTGTTGTCCACGGAATGAGACCGCCTGCGAGAGGTGCGCCCAGACTTGGCGTCAAGGTTAACCGTCCACCAGCTACTCTTTCCAGATGTGTCATTTTGAACTTTCACGAAGCGACTATGAAGTGACAGATTGTGCCTGACGGAGTTCTGTAAGTTGGTAACAGAAAAAAAATGGGATAGCAATGAAGGATGGAAATGGTAGTGCAACCAAGAATAAAAAATACTACGTTTTGGTATAGTTTCACATCCAAATTAATGAAATTGCTAATAAAACATACTTCAAGTGTATTTAGACTATATTACAAATGCTTTATCCTTACCTTCCACCCAGCTGTCGAGGGACTACCAGCCTTGTCAGAAAAGTAGAGGACATTCTTAACAATCCAGTCATATATCTCAGACAAAGTTAGACGTTTCTCTGGAGTTGACAATATAGCTTGAGTAATGAGCTCCGCATAGGACTGGTTGCCCCAAGCATTCCTCATCTTTTTGGGCTCAGATTTTGACTGGTGAGATGGTATAGGTGATTCACATTCCGGAGTATCCCTTTTAATAGGAACTTGTCCCTGCTGTTGCTGGCTCACTGGTGCATTAGTTAATTCCATTACAGAAGCTGGTAGGGCTGTTTCATCACCGTTGCTGCAGCCATTGTTGTTGTTTGGTGGGGGTGGTTGCGAGGCCTGCTCTTGGAGGGGCCAAGTGCTCGATCTAGAGCGTGCCGATTCCCTCTCCAATCTCTCCAAATGATACTGGTCCAAGGACGTATCCATCACCACAGTGTTGATGGCGCGGGTTTGGTGGGAATGAAACCAAAGAATAGCTACCGAAATCACTACACGCTACCTACAAGGAAAAAAAAGTAAATGCAGTCAATGTTAGCCTAGGTCCAAGAAGAGCACAGAAATAATTAGCAAACACTGCCAACATGCACTGCCAATTACTAGCGGCAGCCAAAGAAAACTGTCATACGCAGAATTACACTACGACCACTTACAATAAATATTTTGCAGGGAAAAAAAGCAACCCAGAACGATCTTCGGGACGTTCAGTCCCAGCGGAGCGAAGCAATAAAGGCTGCTCGCTCAGACCGCTTAAGCTTACAAGCGAGCGAGTAAAACTCTGATGGAACTCTGGCCAACGCTTTCTTATAACCAGCTGCTGGAACGCCGGTCTCGGATTGTGTATATAAACTATCGCTCCTCTGCTCTCTGGAACTGAAGTTTGGAAAGTATACAATTTGAGTCTCGTATACCGCTTCCTAATGATGACGTCATACAAATGCAATAAAAGAGGGGGGCGTGATAGATCGGGGTGGGCACTACAAGAATTTTTTTTTACTGTCCGGAGAGGAGTATTAGAGATGGACAATTCTGGTACAGCCACTAGACGAACTTCATCTAGACTGAAAAGAAAACGAGGCTAGTAATTAAGTTTGTGCAGTGGGATTGTCTATTATGAAAAATGTTTGGTTGGAGGGTGGGGAGAGAAGGATGGGGTAAAGAGATCGAGGGGGTGGGGGACTTTTGAGAAACAGGAAAGCCTTAGAAGCCATGCAAAACTTTTCTTTTTCATGCAAACAATGAAATCTCTGACCAGTTCGAATTAGTAGAAGTTTTATTTACGAATATGTTAAGTGTAGGTACTCCTGCTCTATGTACTAAACAATGATGGAGAAAATGACAGGAGAGGAACAATTCTAGGAAACGTTTGTTTATAAAATACACTGGTAGTTTTCAAGGTGGGGCCATCCATGAATGCCTGCTGCCAAGTAATAACAATCTGGTGACCAACTGCTAGCAACTTTGCAAAATATAATGGAAATTTAAACCCCCTCCTCCCCCCTTCCCCAATAGTACTATACAGTTCAAACAAGGAATGTAGCTTCAACCAGTCTAGTACTGTAAGTCTTGCCTTCGTGCAGTAAGGGAGAGGATTAAGTGTACATGTGTTTACCCTAATGATATGCGATTCTTATTGTGAGGGAAATTAAGAGCACAAAAAGATAGCCTGGCAGACTCCCCTAATTGGCCAAAGGGCACTGACAAGCATCTGGCAACACGATCAATCCAACTGCATAAAGAAATCTGGGAGGTGCAAGAATGGGCCAACACTGATTCTGTAAATCTATTTAGTCATTTACAAGCACTAGGTAAAAAAACCCCAAAAAACATGGTGGTCAGGTGCAAGAGCAGTGTATTTATGGGCAAACTACTTCGTGGTCATGAGTTCCAATGGTAATTTTTAAGTCTTTTTTTTATTTATTAATACATTGAAGAAGATGTTGATTCATACCCACAAGCCCAGTATGTTTTGGCTTTTGTTTTCATATATCTTTGCTCATCCACGAAATTATCAGGGTTTTTTTCCAGAAATGTTGAGATGAATTACAGAGACAAGGGTTATATTTGGCCATTTTGGAGTTGCTTGGATTTGCCAGGTGACAACAGCCTGAAGGGATGGCTGGCTAGGTGCTGTCAGCTGCTATTAATTACATTGAGTGCTGGTAGAGTATGCCTCAAGTAAGGGAATTGTCTCAGACCAAATCAGATCACTATAATATAGGGCAGCAAGCAGGGAGCCGTTCAGGAGACATGAATTTTTTTGGAAAGATGAGTATGTTGCATTGGTAGTTTCCTTGCATGGTAAGCTTTTGAGGGGGGTGGGAGGGGTTTTGGGGTCACTTGTAAGGCTCTGTGAACCTTGGTACAAATATGTAGTTGTAGGATTTCTTTTGTTTTGGGGTCAGGTTACACATGCGTAACTGAGCACTCATTACCCGGCCACTAAGGATAAATCCGCCACTTATCAGCCAATCGAATTATCATGCCTACAGCACTAACTTCATAACCTAACTCTGCTTTCCATGGAACAGGTGATGCTGAATCGGATTTTGATGTTAGTGGTGTAAAAAAATAGGGAATTGCACCTATGTTCAGCATCATTTTATCTGGCATACCCCTTGCTATTAAGATAGAATTGTGATCGTTGTTTTGTTGTTGTTGTTTTTATTTTTATTTTGTTGGTTCTATTTTAGGTGGAGCAGAAGAAGAAAGCAAAGATGCTTCAGGAGAGTCTACTGTCAAGACATCACGCAATGATTCAAAAACTGATTCAAAAACTGATTCTAGTAAATGGGAATGGCAGAGTGACTCAGGCTGGACTGACTTTGGCAGAACTTCCAGCAGAGCTATAGAGAAGGCCTTCAGACAGAAGAAGGCAGAGTTAGAGATTAAGGTACTTATAGATTTTTTTTTGGCTGCTGTCGGGTATTCAGGAGGCTGTGACAAGGTTATAGTAATCACCACGCCCATTAACTGTCTTGCCAGTTTTATGTATGGTTAATATGCAGGAAGCAATTCGTAAGATCATAACAGGACAGACAGAGCTAAGGAAGATTGTTTGCCACAGTTTGGATTTTCACTGGTTCTTTAGAGTAGTAGCTGCTTGTGCTTTTAATGTGGGCATTACATGTGCATTTTCCACAGTTTTGAAAGTATGGCAGTATATATCTGTCTTTTAATACAGTCAGTCAGTTAATACCTAGAACCTTTGTGAAAGTTCACTTTACAAAATTTTAGCTAGAGACATTAGTTGTTAGCTTTAGAATAATCTAGTTTTTTTTCCCCTTCCCTTGCTAATGAGGTGTTAGTGCATTACTGGCACTGAAAGTTTGCTCCACTAGCGCTTCAATAATTCATTAATTTCTAGCAGGGTCAAGGTTCACCATTAGGAGAGGAGTTTGTTGGGTTCATTCCAGGGATGTCACTTGTCCAGTCAGCGTGCAGTGTTTGGTGGGACTACACGAGTCAGACATCAGTGCTTATTCCAGTCGGGCCTGGGAGGTTAGATGGGCAGGTTCAGCTAGGACAGGAAAAGTTCAGTGAAGCTTCCCAGGCACAGTGCTTTTTAAATGGCGCTTGTATCAAATGGATAACAGGCAACCTATGAAGCAACACCAGTATTTTTATATACCACTAATGCAACCAGGTAGTAAAATTTTTAATTTCTTGATTACAGAGTAGATGTGGGCGGTGGGATGTATTTTTGAAAGGGAAATATCTTGTACTGCATTTCATGCAGAGGATGGAAAATGAGAGAAATATACAAGGGGACATTTATTGTCATGCAACAGAAAAGGTACATCTCATTATAGTGGGGATCATCTTGTTGGATTCCCTGAAAATTCCTGGTACTGGTATGTGTCAAGATAAGTTATGAGTTCTAACAGAGTAACTGTCAGTCTCCTTAACAAGGAAACTGAATAGAAAGTGAGCTGCCTGTGATTTAACTGTGAATAGCTAGCATGGGTGAGGGAGTTAGAAACTTCATAGAGAATGTTCCGGTGCCACAGGTTAGTCTGGTCTGGTGTTGCTTTGGTGTTGCTTTGGTGTATGTGTGTGTATATATATATATATATATATATATATGCATATTAGGGTCACATTTAAATGTTTGTGCATTGCCATGTCTAGTTAATCTTATTGTATCAGCACTTGGTGATATTCATGCATACATACTCACCCTTTATTAAAATTAGCTTCAAAATGAAGCATATTTTTGGTCCAATGAGACTGTGATGACACAGTGCAGGTATATTTAGCGTAATAGTTAAACCAATGTCTGTTATTATTCTTCGTACTCCCTGTGCAGTGGTGGGTTGTTATAAGTGCATGGTTGTGCTGTAGAAGTAGACTTGGTTTATGTGTGGCTGTGGGATGTTGGTGTACGCAACAGAGCAGAGTTGTGGCCATGTGCTGTAGGGTTGGAAACTGGTGGTGTTTATTGTGTAGATTAGGTAAAGGAGTATTAGTTTATGGCCTGAGGATATCTGGCGAGCACCTGTGGGCTATAGATAAGTACATTTAGAAGGGAGTTGTTTACAACGAGACCTGTACTGGTGGGTGGGGTTGGCCATGGATAGGAGGGGACTTGGGAGGTCCATGCAAGCTGTGGATCAACCAGAGCAGTTGGTGTGTGAAAGCAATCCATAATTCAGAGTATTTGATTCATCCAGCTAAAGTGTGAAGGGAGCAAAGGAACATGGAGACTGCTACTATTTATTTTGTATCTTTTTTGTCATGCTGAGTCATGCAAGTTAGTGTGCACCTATAGCTTGATAAGCAGTGACCTCTTCCCTGCTATTTCTTAGAGACCCATTACCCATTGAGCTTGGTAACAAGCTGTGCAATAGGATTTCACAGGAAAGGAATTATAGGGATCTGGCGCTTCCGGTGTCAATTTCATGTAACTTCCTGTGTGTTTGATTCTGGGTTGAAATTTCCATTCCGGTAAAGGAATCTAAAATTACCATTTTATAAGAGAGCAATAATTGAGTAAAGGACCTAAAATGGGTGTAGAGACCCGGTAAGGTCAGCTGCTCTGTACTGCTCCAGCATTGCCTATTACCAATTGTTAACACTTTAGGAAGTACTTCTTGCGGGTCTCGAGAGCCAACCTGTCCTGAAATGACAATAGCTTTGTTTCCAGATACGAACCTTTTGTTTCTAGTTTGAGCTATGGAAGGGGCCCTGAACTTTGTACTCGGCCAGCTTGGAGTATTATTAATGTAGAATTAAACTGAGATCAAACCGCAGTTAGTACAAATATATTATTTGGAATATATTAGGTTCTTGTTTTCATATTTGTTAATACAGAGGCCCCTTATAAGACTTCCAGCATTTTTTTATTCAACCAAAGGTCGACATTTTGACTTGTCTCGCCAATTTGTGCATGGTTAGACTGCATAATGCCTAACTTGGTCGATTCTGTAGATAACACAAGGGAGGGAGGGAGGGGTATGAAATATTACTGGAAAAGAAGCTTATGTTGATTCTATGAAAATCTTTTGATTGTGGTATGAATATATTCAAAACAAATTAGTTCACAATTTCCAGTTTTTGTGGCTTGATAGAATTAATAGATTATAAATCAGCATAGAGCATTAATAAAAGTCCTTCTTGTAGTCCTCTAAATGTTTATGGACCACCCCATAGTTTGTGTGTGTGTGTGTGTGGGGGGGGGGGGGGGGGGGGGGGGGGGGGGGGGGGGGGGAGGGATGATCGAAGTGTGGACAGAGATGGAGATCCAGTGAAGACTCGAGAGTCTAGCTGGCTGCTCATCCTTTCCAAAAAAAAATGTTCTGGATGTCTTTGATGTGGAAGGTGAGAATGTTGGCATCGTTACAGGTACTCTGGTGAGGTTATCTGAGCATACTTGAGTAGGAAAGGTCAAAAGTTCATGATTTATTGCTATGGTGGGAAGGTTCAAAGGTCTGCTGAACTGCAGCAACTGAGGATTTAACTGTGGAGTAATATTACAGCATATAGGTTTAGGCTGAAGAATAATCTCGGCAATTAAGAGAGGGGTTATGGTATCTCCAGGGCTAGGTATTCAATTAAAATGTGTGAAGTGAGCCAACACAGGATGTGATGTCTAATTTCAACCTTTCATCTTGTGCATTTTTCCCCCTCCAACGCAGCATCTTGTAGCATCCGAATGGAGTTATGGTTGATTTGCCATGTATGCAGTCGATGCTTATGAAGGCCTCTTAGCCCCTTCTATTGAGTGTGCTTAGAGCTGAGTTGTTTTAGTTGTGGCACTTAGCTAATGGCTAAGTGTCCTAGCTGGAGTAGGGAATTTCCCTCCATGGGAAGCATTACCCGCTCACTGAATGTGAGAGGTGGCCTATATGCCCCGGCATAGTATTTTAAAATAGAGCATTTTGAATATATTATTATAATATTATAATATGTAATATAATATATAAGAACAAGGATACTTTGTATTTTTAGGAGAAAAAGTATGGTTTGTGTGATAATTTTATGAAAGCCCAGAGTATATAAATTTGATGGTGTGCTCAGATTTTCACCGGGTAGGATTACAGTGAAACTAAGTATGAAATTGTCTCATTCAAGTTAGTTGAAGACGAAGCAAGGGTTAAAAACAAAACAACATGAAAACTTCATTTTTGTCAGGGAATCAATCAAGTCTGGGACCCCTTGCTCTGGTCTGTTTGCTATGACAACCCACATCCTCACAAATTTGAAAGAAAGAGAGAGAGAATAGGTCCATCATGGTTGTTTGATTATAAAGTTTCTTCAATTCATACGGAGAAGGAATTTGTAATTGACTCAGATAAGTTGTTTTTAAATTAGTGGGAATTTGTACTGAACTACGAAAATGTGTGTGTGTGTGTGTGTGTGTGTGTGTGTGTGTGTGTGTGTGTGTGTGTGTGTGTGTGTGTGTGTGTGTGTGTTAGTAGGTTTTGTGGGCCACCCCACTCTGTGGTTGAGTTGTAGTTGTGGGTAAATCTTTGTCTGGTTGAGCTTGCTCATGTTGGAGTCAAAATTTCATATGTAGTATGGGGGGGAGGGGGGGGGGGGGGGGGGGAGCTGCATATCAATGAAATTTTTTGTAACCTTCAGTTTTCCTGAAGTCAGTCATAGCAACTGATGTCCAAGTGTTTGCATTGCTACCCTTTAATTATCCAATCTTCATACTTAGTGCTCATTCCTATGGTCAGTTTTTTTGTTTTGTTTTTAGTGTGTATTAGAGGATTGAACAATAAAAGTGTAGTTGAATACTAATACCACAGAGTCATACAGGATTATTCGCTGGAGGTAGGAGCCACTTCTGTACTTAGCAAAACCCACGCTACTTTGATGCACAAGCCTATATGAAAGTGTATATACTTCACACTGATCAGTGTTTGGTCACATGCACGATTTTATAATCTTGCTACTCTACTCATAGAATTCAACTTGAGCTATTGTACTATATTAACTTCCAGAAATTCTTGGGGGGGGGGGGAATCCCAGGGAGCCTCTACCTCTGTATGAAACCCTGAATTATGAAATTTTAGTTTAATTGAATACTGAAACTCTGCAATAACTGAATTTAGAAATGAATGTCAATGAGTTAGACAAAGCCTAGTCTCTACCCAGGTTGTCATATACAGCAAGTTGTGTGTCTGGCAGAATTACAAAAAGCCAGGAACTGGCTCTAGTGAGTACTGCACAAGCACAGAATCTAAATTGCAGCTGTGTGAGTTTTATTGTACTGAGCATGTCACTTCAGTAGGTCAGCCCATAGACTTGAGAAATGACCAACGCACGGTTGCTGGTATGGAGAGTATTGCATACCAGTGCCATACAGATGACCCTAACAAGAACCTGAAATTTTGTATTCTCAGACGCTCTTGCTCATCCCTCTGGAATGCGGAAGATTGTCAACTTGCCTTACTCTTCTACACTGTTATTGACACACTTGGGTTTTTATGTGTACCACAAGTCTGTTCCCTAGTAAGAAGGACCAGTCATTGTTTTAAAGATACCAGTCAAGAGTGGCAGGCAAGTTGTCCTCCCTTCAAAATAAATTGACTATGTTAAGATGAAGTCACAACAGGAATTGTTTAAGGCTTTAGTTATTTGTGACAATTACCTAAAGCCAATGGCAGCATGCGTTGTGAACAGAGGTATGTGTGTGTGTGTGTGTGTGTGTGTGTGTGTGTGTGTGTGTGTGTGTGTTCAATAAACAAAGCTTTTAGTTTGTTGTTGTTTTTGTTCTCTCTTTTTGTCAGGAGAAAATATATAGTATTATCATTTCTAAGTATGCTCACTTGCTTATAGTCATGTAGCCCTCCTGCAGCCATGACTTTGCTGGCCTATTCAAATTCTCTTCTCCTCATTTAAAGTAGAATGTGGGAGTGGAAGAGGAGTACTTAGGACAGTTGTGAAGTGCCCCTGCTAACTCTGTGAAGCCCTGGTGAACTAAAGTGATGTAAAATAGGAAGTAGGAACTGCAGCAATCATGTGAAAGGAAGGAAGTGTGGATAGTTTCATGGTGGATAGTGAAGACCAATCTAATCAATACATACTTTGGCAGTATTCAGGATTGCTGGGAAGAAGTACGGGCTACTATACATGGTCACTCACTCATGGTGTGGTGGTGGAGTATACACCACCTGATATTATGTACACCACTTAACACGCGCGCGCACACACATGCACACATGCACGCACGCACACATGCGCACACACTCACTCATTTAGTTGAAGGATGTCGCATATATGTATCTATTTTACCCAGACTTAGAGGTGCCAATTTTATCTTATTGAAGATTATTTTTGTTGTAATTTGGTGATTCATAAGAGAAAGTAGAGAGGAATAGGAAGAGAAGGAAAGACATGTGAGGAGTGAGGCTGAGGAATGAGGGTTCCTTTGTAGCAGTCATTTTCAACCTTTAAGTTACAATCTGTTTTAGTGTCTTCATTATTTGGTGAATTGAATAAGTTACCAGGAAAAAATTAACATACAACGATATTGTAGTATTATTATTATTATTATTATTATTATTATTATTATTATTATTATTATGATGTAATGGTTAAACCATGGGTTTGAGGAATTATTGTTGCTAACCGTTCCGATCCCGAGGACGAAGCGCAAGGAAGAAGGCTGTTATCTAACGATAATTCCAAGAGTTGCCATGGTTTGGAGATATAATACATAGCGTGGAAAACTGTTGTGTTCGGGATTAATAGCATGAATGGAGCGAGAATTTTTCATGAGGCGAAGTAGAGTGAAATTTCTCGCCGCACGAGTGCTATTTATCCGAATACCACAGTTTTCCATGCTATCATATGTTAATACTGTAGCCAAAGATAATAGTTCATTTCTGCAGTTAAGAAAAACATAATTTTGTACTATATTTTTGTCAGAGAAATGTTTTCATTCCAGTTCTGCTATTATTCATACTTTTCTTACCATTTCTAAATAGCACGTCCAGGAATTTTGCTGCGATATTGCCTCATAGATAAAAGTGCGGCAAGGTCGCGATGAGACCACAGTGATCAGTATTTCAGTTTTCCACTGCTGTGGTATTTCAAAATAATACCACAATTTTTTTTTGTATTAAAAAATGACCTGGCTATGGTATTAAACTATTTTGTACCATATTTAGCATTTCAAACAGTGTAAAAAAGAGAGAGAGAGAATAATGTCCGGTAATGCAGCTGGGTCACTAAAAAATACTGATAGAAAGAATGCATTTCATCCTTTCCGTTGCCTTCAAACAGAAGCAGTGATAATAGAGTGCTGATGTCTTGTGAGGTTCACAAGACAAGAGTTTATTCTTCAATAAATAATTATCCATGAGTGTCTTCTTTGGAGGGATGGAGTAACTAAGTAAAGAAACAACAAAAAAAAAATTTTTTTTTGTAGCTAAAAGAGCCATGATATATCACTTTATATCCTAATTATTATAATAGAAAATTTGCTATTATTATATTTATTCAGCTGAGAATGACTGAATCATTCTAATTATTGTGCATCTCACTCTATTTTGTCAACAAAAAAAAATCTTCTGCATGCAATTTAAATCCTCTTTGTGGTACAAATATTTTTTTCCCCGCAGGCGGTTGGAGGGAATGATACAGGGGAATAACATTTTTAATCCATGGGTGTTACCACAGCAACTATGGTATAATGAATTATTATGGATATAGTTATCGCGAATGGTTACAGTATGTCATTTTGTCACTTATTACCCAATCAGTCAGAAGCTTATCTCATTAGTGATGGTCGTTGGAACAAATAAAAAGAAGAACAAGAAAGAAAGTGGCACTAAGCCTTAAAAGTGCCCCCCCCCCCCCCCCCCCCCCATCCCCCATCCCAACAGAACAATGTGAAATATGAGACTCATAGAGGAAATAATTTTATATAGTTTTGGTTTTTTAAGTCAGTCATATGACTGCTGTATGCGAGTGCCATTTTGTTACTGCTAGAGTAGGACGTCAGAAACTGTAATAACACATATAGGGAGATTCTTGTGTGCATTTGAGAATGTTTTCTGTTTAGATATTCTTTCTTGGATACACAGTTGCAAGCAGAAGTCAAGAACAAGGCATTGTACAGAATGACTGGACATAGTGAGCCGAAAGAGGAAGGGAAGAACCCCTGGGTATTACCCATGATGCATGCAGTGGGTACGGGGTACCATGTACCAGTTGTGCCAATGATCTGAGGGGATATGCTTCCACTTAGTGAAAGAGACAATTATTCTTTCTTGGGTGACTGAGGGAAAGCCATTCCATTGCAGCTAGCTACATTAATCAGACTCAGGGAAGCAACAAAGCAACAAGTGGTTTCCTGGTACTTACGTCTTTAATGGAACTTATTTGTTCACCAATTTCAAGTCATTCACCACCTACCCCTAGCAGCATGAGCTCAATCTTAGTTCTAGTCACTTGCAAGAAGAAAGAGGAGCTCGTTGTACTAATGTAACGACCAAGTATGGGGGTTCTGTTTACCTGACCATGTAGGTATTTCAGAGTGGCCACCTTTCATGGGTTGCATTCAACACGTATTGTTGACCCAAGATTTCACAGTTTTCTAGTCTATAGAGAAAGTTCTAATTAATTAGCTATTTGAGAAATTCTTCTGAAGAAAGTGCTGGGTTGCCTTCAGGGCACAAACAAATAAAGGAAATTTTTGTGGCTATGGTGATATAGTTGTGGAGATTAGCTCTGCTGGATTTTCTCAGGGATACAGTGCAGTGGTAGTAGTAGGGTTGGTTGGTTGTAAGATTGTTTATCTTGAGCTAAAGTGTGTTAATTAATGTACTGTAGTAGCCGAGAGTGTCATTTTCATGTCTTGTCCGGCACAACTTTGAATGATAATAATGAATGCAGTTGCTCGTTTAAGTCTTACACAAGAGGGTCATGACTGTCTTCAGTGGTGCGAATTTGAAAAAATTTGGAAATGTCCGGGTTGAATCTATTAATCTTTAAGATTGCTGACATTTAACCATTAAAAATTGGAATTATTGAGTCTTATTTTTTAATATTTATTTTTAATGATTTTTTTAGCAGTGTAACAGTACAGTTTAATGTTCCTTTTATTGCAGAGTCTGAGATAGCACTGCTTTCAGTATTTTGACCAATTTAAAATCATTGACCAGATTCACCATAATAATGTTTTAATGTCCATGCTGTAATATTATTATGAAGCATTTTTGCTACATTTCCGAAATTCAAAGAATTATCTTGGTCTAATTATTTTTTATTGGTTGGTATTTTGCTAAATAAAATCATCTACTGGTGAAAGGTGAGGGGCAGGGAGAAAGGCAGGATTGAATGCTGATGGAGTGAACCCAGTAATGTTGTACTTTCCCCTAAATATGTACTAGGCTTTATTCTTTTAATAGTCTGTCTTGTTATACGTGTTTGTGTGAATAGATTTCAGGAACCAAGCAGAAGTTCAAGATTGACTTCGGTACAATGAGCCAGGCTAACGTGACAACAGGCTGGAGACGGGATATTCGATGCATCTCAAGTGACTCCTCCTTACCCAGTCCTGGTACCTGGGAATGGAAGGATGAACATGGCAAATGGAATTTATATGCAGCAAGTGTTCGTAGACTTCTTGATGCCTGTTTGCTGTGTAGTGTGGATGAGTGTGAGATTACGGCTAGTGGGAGGAGCTATAGGGTGGAGTTGAAGGCAGATCCTCAAGGATGGGGCCAGGTTAACATAGAGACCGGTGTGAGGAGAGATGTGAGGTGTACTGGATCCATGGCAACAGCTGGAGGAGGTGCTAGTGTTACACAGTCTGCTACCGCAGGTCAGTCAGTATTCCAGTGATGTTGAACTTTTGAATGAATCTATTATTGGTGGTCTAAAGTGGATTTTGGTGGTGATGTGGTAAAGATAATGATTATGATGATGCCGGTGGATTGGTGGCAGGACTGCATTCAGAAAAGCTGTGAGCAAAATAGTGTTTTCTAAATCAAGGGGTAGGAAAGGAAATGCTGCATTTTTTTGTGAATTGATACCAGAAAATTAGGAGGGTAGCATTTAGGTACTCTACCAATAGTGTTGGCAGTTATGATGTATTCAAGCATCCTGCAATGATGGATTTAAAATTGTAAAAAAAAAATTGTGTCTATTTTAGTGTTCCTAAGAATCAATATATGATTTCCACCCAAATGCTATCAATCACCACCATCTACTGCTTCTTTTAATAAGAGGTGCACACTTCCCCCATTAGCAACTCCAGGTGCCCTGCAGCATCCTAGTGCTCCTGCCATATAGAATTCTGAGGTACACTTCAGCATCTGTAGCACCCCTGTCTCTGTGTTCCTGGTAGTTTTGGATTGCTGTGAATTCCTCATTGCAACCTGTTGACTAAGTAGAAACAGAAAGGGTTGCATCTGATTGCATGAAGGAAGATGTATTTCATAATGAGAATCCCATGAGGTATAGTAAAGATTTGGGCGATTGCGACTGTTTACTAATGTTTATTCATGCAGACTTCGAGCTGTTTGATGAACTTTAGAGATAGTAGTTGGTGGATTATGAGATTAAACATATTCGTTTCAATATTGACCGCCACAAAGAAAAAATTGTGGTAGACGGTAATGCATATACATGATGGATGGAGGTGACGCTGTTATTTTCAAAACTATGACTCTTCGGTCAATATTACTTCTATGGAGTAGCCAGTTGACTTTGTTTTGTGGTTTACACCTTGATGGTTCCTTTTTCCACTTAAACTATTGGTTGCATATATTACAATGCAACGTGTGTGTGTGTGCGTGTGCGTATAAGTATGTTCATAGGGTGGAGAAGAATGCTGAGGTACCAGCAGCTGGAGTACGATGCACTTCATAAGGATAGAGTAGTACTATAGATTGCGCTGAGCATCCATGAACCAATTATTTGACGTCTTAAGTCCTTAATTTACTTAAAGCTGGCCAATAAGTGCAATGGGTATCTCTTTTGATGCGACAGATTGCTGAGAACTATATAATAATGGTTAACTTGATATATTCAGGTGAAATTCTGAGATCCACAATCAAAACCGTTTGTACTAAGCAAAGTTGTATCTTCTTTTATGATGGAATAGTTACAATTGTTTGTATCAGATATTTATTACGTTCAGTTTGCAGCAACTGATATTAATATTTTCGATTTATTTTATTTTATAATGCACAACTGATTCTCAGTGATTCTTTTTATGCAATGCAAGACTTGGTGGATCACCCGAACAGGCAGTAACTAAATATATTCTTTCATCATAAAGTTTATCTAGGAAGCAAATCATAAAATCGGTGTGATTGCTTTGTACTTAACACTTGCATGAATACCGAAACATTAGTAATCTACAGAAACTGCCATTTTCATTACTCTATGCTCTACTTAAGCCTTTAGATTTTCTGCAATGTCCCAAGATTTAAGGGGAAACAATATTATTGTAGGTTGTCTTATGTTATTTAATGGTGTACATTATAGATGTATTGTCAGGGTGAAGGATTGAAGTCCCTTGCACATTAAGTGTGGTTATGAAAGTGTGAAGGTCTAGTTTTGTATTTATGGCTTCAGTGGTGTGGCTGAAAGAAAGGGGGTGTCTTGTGTAGGTGTGCAGAATGTGAAGGTCTGGGTAAGGTGGAAGCAGACTTGCGGTCTCCAGGTATCCTGGTTCTATTGTGAGCATTTGGGGAAGATGGACTGCTCTGATTGGAGTCGGCTTGTCTGAGTTTGTGAGTCTCCGGTGAATCGGTGACCAAGTGAAGGGTGGGATGGATGAAAGTGCAGCTTTACATCAAGTCTCCTGTCTCCCTATAATACTGTAGAAAATAAACTTTGTGTGAATATTCTGCCGTATATTGATGGTTAGTTTTGTGGCAGTATTCCTTTCTTCTGTGTGTTTTAAGTCCACAGCTGTGGTGAACAGGGATCTTGTTTGTGCATTAACAGTGCGTATGTGCGGGTAGTGTGTGGCAGGTTTGTAGTAGCGTATGTGGGTGGGGACTGCAGGACCTTCCTTGTGCTGGAATGGTGGAGGAGTGATAGTAGTGGTGGAGGAAATTTTAAGTTCCAGTTTCTTTATGTTACTCACATATTATTAGCTGTTGTTTTCGTCTATATTGCTCTAAAAGCATTTTATAGTCTATCCCTGAGTAAGTCAAGGTTGTTGTTGTTGTTGTTTTTCCCGAAAAAGAAAAATCCTTTGAAAAAGTAATATAAGTGAGCGACATTCAAGTAGCTAGCTGGAATGCAACTGAAAAATAAACTAAATAATCACTTCTCTACATTCTGATCAAGGAAGAAAATAGTTATCAATATTTGAAATACTTAGGTAATCATGAGGGCAGGGGACAGAATTTTCTATTCTTGAAATTAATAATAATAATAATAATAATAATAAAATAATAATAATAATAATAATAATAAATATATAATAATATATATATAATAATAATGGCAATAATAATAGGAAGTTATTTTAATTCATCCATGTGCTCATTTAATACTGCACCTGATGTTACAAGCATGGTGTGTGTTTGTAATAAATTTTCCTACAAGACCAATGCCTAGTTTTATGATGCCTCTACCTTTTGCCTGTACAATTTATGTCAGTGTAAAGGTAAAGGGTTTGTTCTTCTCATCTGTCATTACCTAGTGCAGACTGACCACCTTGTTTGTCTGCTAGAATTAATCCTCCGTGGCTGCCATTGTTTTAACAACAGTGTGTTTAAAAATCGCCGATTGCCTCGAAAAACGTATGTGCTTTCAAGTTTCATGTTGTGAGTTTAGTTGTACTATGGAGCTAATTCGCATGAGGATAAAGCTTTGTGCCAATAACACGGGATGTCTATTTTGTAAGTCATTGAAGATTATGTATATATGCATAATGCTGTCAATGTCAAAATATTTGGAAATGCTCGCTATTGTTATGAGAAGCACACATTTGTACTCTATGGAGACCATCATGGTTGATATTTAATTTCAGCACTGTCTAGAGAGCTTATTTATTTGGGGCTCTCACTGGGAAAAGTGATTAATTGTGCTTGTGTTCATGAATATGGATTAGAAGTGAAAGTTATTAGTCCTTGGGATTTGTACACTATAGAAAATTGGGGGAATGTGGCTGGCTCTTATCAGCGGTCATTTTGCGAAGTTTGGGAGCGGCGGGTGGTCACGAGAATTCCCGTGCTGTCAGGCTATTTTGTCGGCCATAACTACCTGGTGGGATAGCTGCTCAGGAATATTGCATTTTATTATTTTTTTCATGGTTTCTTTTGAGATACCAGTCCTTTGCAAGGAACTTACTACGCAGTGCACAGAAGGTACATTAAGATAACAAATAAGAGAGACAAGTTGATTAGTATTGCACCCACGAATATTTGTGTGCATGCAAATTACCTCCCAAAAGAGAGCTGCATTGAGCGTACAAATTTTAAAGTCCTCCCTTGTTACTGACAAAATGGATATGAACTATGTGACATGCCTTAGCCATGGCTTTCGTCTTCTGCGTTCCAATTGGGACTCCTACGTACAACAAGATCTTCCCACGAATTGGAACAGATCCTTTTCTTAATTAACTGCACACCAATTTTTTTACTGTTCAGTGGCAAGTTATTATATGAGCATCATATTATTATAACTGTGTCTGGACTAGCTTGCTTGTGAACTGGCTCAACTTCTTGTTTTTGTTATTGTCATTTTTTTATTCGGGTAAGGCGGAGTTGCTAATGTTTGTGAGAGGCAACTGACAGTTTCCTTTAGCTTCACCATCTTCAGATGGAAGAGTTGTTTTTTCGGTCAAATGGGAATACTGGATTGTTGCCGCATCTCATTAATAAAATAGAGGAAGCTGCGAGATATGTTCTGTGGTTATTTCATTGGATTTATGTTTTTAACTTGGATGTTTACATGCAGTGTTTTGTGATTGACTATCACAGATTTAAAATCATCAGAACTTTTCCCCAAACGTATAGTTTCCTCTTTTGCCCTCTCCTTCCCTTTGACCCCATGTCCTTTCTCCGTGCTGCTGTGGTGATGGGACAATCAGGAAGAAGCGTGCTTTGCTGCCACCAGCTGTCAACAGTTGCCATTGGAAACTTGGCCAATGAAGCATGTGATGCAGAGATCAAGATAACTATATATGTTGTGTATTTATTCTATTCTTGTGTAAATATTAAGTTTCATGCTGGCTGTCCATACTGATGGGAAGATTCATGCATTAATACTCAACTCTTTGATCATTGTCGTAATTGTCTTCTTGCACATTTAAAATGTTTGTAGTTAAGAAAGAGAGACATAGATAATGAGGTGTATGTTTTAAATATTCATTGAACAGAAAATGCATAATGTAAATTTGTTTTTGTAACTATGGTTTACCTAGAGGGTCTTATAGCTCCCATTTTGAAAGTGATTAGAACGTATTTTTGTATGGCATAGAGCTCGTTTCCTTCTGCTTTGGTGGAGTACAATAACCGGGTATACGTGGTTGAGTTCCATGGTGTACGTAATGGATTGACGCTGTATGTTTAAGAAAGACCTTTGTGTATCTTTGAGGGTTCTAGATGCAAAAACAAGACCCTATTATAATGTCATTCGTATCATGAATAATACATATCACTTTCAGGTTGGGCCGAGTGAAAACGACAGCTACATTGAAGTGCTATAACAAAAATTGACAAATTATTTAGTTTGTGCTGTACCCACTGGTTATTATTTTTGGTTTAACTTTTTTCAGGTTAATTCTTCTCGGAAAGCAAGCAAAACGGTTGTTATTTTTTGTTGAATTGTTTTAAATCCGCTGGAGACTTAAGCAGTTGTCATTAGAGAGTTCGTATGTGTACGGGGCTCAAGCGAACCGTGTTAATATACGCAATCATACTTTCAATTTATCTATTGAGAATCAATTGTTAGCTGTTGTTTTAAGACTTATTTTCACTAGGTGTATGCTTACCACTCTTTTTTTTTTCTTTCTTTTTTTTCTTCCTTTTTTTTCTTTTTTTTTTTTTCCCTCCGTCTCTAATGACTAATGGTTTTTAAAAGTGTGACAAAGGTTTCTATGGTATCAAATGTTATTTACAAGTGTAATTTTTTATCTTATAATAGCTTATTTAGAATGTTACTAATACAGAAATTCCCTTTGGATTAAAAATGGACTTAAATTATATTCACTTTTTTTGTTTGTGTGTTTTGGAACTATATTTCATGCGAAAAAGAATGTCATACTTAGCTTCTTGATTTCTGGTATTGTCCTACACACCAGTTGTTAAGGTGAAACCATGGACCTAGTGTGACCAAGTGGTAGATGTTCCTAAGCAACCAGACTTTTTACACTACCAAGTTAATTTTAAGCCAGTATCTGTCACCAAATAATTTAACAAGGAGGACACCCAGTGTTCTAAATGACAGCTTCAATGCTCTCTCTAATAGCCCCACACTTTAATACTAGCCCTGTATTGAATGCTTGACTAAATTTGTTTGATAGGGCCAACAATTCCAGAATACCAATGCAACACATGTCAGTTGTAAGTTTTCTATAGAGTCCACATGGCACCGCCCTAAGGGTTTAAGGCATATGATTGCCATTTTGCTTATGATTGTGATTTATTTCTAGTAGATGAATATGGTTCCGATAAAACCCAAAAAACATATTCCAATGCCAAAAGCAGAAAAGGCAGAGCTAAAGTCAAGAAAGAAGAGGAGGGAGAGTCGGCTACCAGTGGTGGAGGTGATGTGAAGAAAGAAGAGGAGGGAGAGTCAGCTACCAGTGGTGGAGGTGATGTGAAGAAAGAAGAGGAGGGAGAGTCAGCTACCAGTGGTGGAGGTGATGTGAAGAAAGAAGAGGAGGGAGAGTCAGCTACCAGTGGTGGAGGTGATGTGAAGAAAGAAGAGGAGGGAGAGTCAGCTACCAGTGGTGGAGGCGATGTGAAGAAAGAGGGAAAAAAATCTGTAGGAGCTTCTGCAGATTCTGATGGTGAGTTGTAAACAGATAAATTTCAGTATTTCCTACATTTATTTATTTATTTTAAAAAATCAATAATATTAGGTATTAAGCAGGAAATTAATCCTTTAAATTTTTTTGAGCTTTTTTTTTTGTGTGAATGTGCAAAGTTGATAGTAAGTGCTTCAGTTTTTCTCCTATGAAATGTTTCTATTTATATTGGCCATTACATTGGTTCCAATACTGGGGGATGTTGGTTCCAATACTGGGGAATGTTGGTTCCAATACTGGGGAATGTATTCGTAAGACTCTTGTGTTTATCATATTTCACCCTACCTCTTCACTTAAAATTTCCTACAGCCAGTATCACAAAGCACCTAAATAATTATCTACAAATTCAACTTTATAAGAAATAGATAGTCACTGAGCAGTTGAAATGCTGTTGTTCATTTACATTAATATTACAATGTACATTAATGAGCTGAAATGAGGAGGCTATTAAGTCCTTGCTCTGCTCCTCAAGACTCTTCAGCTCTTTGTAGAAACACTCACTGGGTTTTTGTTGTTGTTTGTTGTTCTATTGTTGTTTTCTTGTGTGGTTTTCCATCCACATTTTTTCAGTTATTAATTAATTATTTGCTTGTGTAATATATCTCTGAGAGGAAATGAAGCTGTGGTGGGCCAAGGGCTGCCCCTCTATTAACCTCTTTGATGATACATTTCTACACACATATGTAATCTTTGCTGCCTAATTAAACAACAATATCAAATAAACAATTGGTAAACTTCAGTGGACCACATTAAAGATAGACCACGATAGGGGTTCATTTAGGGGGAGGCAGGGAGGTGCTTGCCCCCCGTTGAAGCCATTTCACCCCATCTCCTTTCTCATCTTAGTTCTGTATGAAAGTTGTGACCCCCTTAAGATAGCGCAAATTCAACCTCGCTCCCTCTTAAATTGGTTCCTAAATGAACCCCTGCATGACACGAGCGGGCATAAGATGTGAACACAGCCCCCACATCACGAGTTAATTGCAAAGCGCGGCGATGTGAACACAAAGTGATGATATGAGAAATCCTGTTGCGAACATGATTATTTAATACTACTGTATATATGTGCGGATAAGTTGGTAGAAGAATTACTCACCTACCAACCGTGCTTGTCGTCTAATTGACTAAGACGTACACAAACGTGCAGCTTTGACTCCCACCCACTCATATGGGTGTGTCCTATAGTCATATTGTGGATAAACCCATTGTAGCTGAAACCGTACATTTGTGACGGCATCTAGAGGGCATAGCTTCTCAAACATTGCCCTTTAATAGTACTTCAACGAAATTTTTCCTTTGAGGGAAAGCCATTTTTTATAATTAATTTTCTATTTTCTTACTAGAATTAATGAATAATAAAATCAATTTCATTTGATACAACTCCACTTTGAAAGCTCTCTTTTGATGAAGTATAAAACTGGGAATTTTTGATAAGTCTCGGTGCTTTGGCATGCTGGTCAGTCACTTCCATCGGTTGTGGGAGATGGTCAATGGAAGTCAGCTGTGTTGAATGATATAAGACATTAATTTCATGAAACTGAATTATGTGGAAGTACAAGATATAGTATATTTAATGTCTTTTAGTTGGTCAGTCAGTTTCTATTAAAGAGGAAGTAAAATTATTGCAATAGGTAAATGAAGACAAACAAACAAAAAAAAAACATGATGAATGGCTGGTCATCATAGATATAATTGTCTCTCAGCCTTCTTATATTCCTTCGATGTATTCTCTCTTTCGTAAGCCTTGTTTTTATTGAAAGAAAATTTGACTCACCAGGGATTGAGCCCTGGACCACTGGCTTAGCACACAAGCTCTCTAACCGTGGAGTCAGACCAACAGCAACCATATTAATTCTCTATTGTGTAAAATAGCCTGTGAAGGAGAGAGAATACATCTCATAAACGGATGTAAATATAAGTGCATGTCAACAAGTCTGGTATATACTTTATGTCCTACTCCATGTGTAATAATAAGCCACACCCTCAACTTACTCTATGCTGACTTTCATGTTGTTGTTTTTGTTTTTGACGGGATGAAAAGGCTAGCTTAATAAAAAAAATACACACAGTTCTGTTACTAAGAGACTAGCATCTGGTCTTATTACAGGTAGCCTGGGCAGAGTGGCCTATTAGTGGTTGCTAGAGCAGCTGATGAGGATGATGCACTTACTCTCAAGGCTGGTTGCAGATTCAATGTGGGATTTTTAGAGTATGGAGTAAAAGAAGAGCTGATATTGTTGGCAAATGGTTGGGTTTCAATCATTTAGTAATTAATTGCTATTAAACTGATTCAATAGTAGAACATGTGCTTCCACTTTCAGGATAGTTCATCCAGGACACTTTCTGAGAAGTACATCCAGGATAGTACATCCAGGATAATACATCCAGGATGATACATCCAGGATAATACATTCAGGATAGTACATCCAGGATAGTACTCCCTGGGCATCACTGGTCATTTAAGTTACAAATATCTCAACTATTAAAAATATTGTCTACATACCTGTAACTAAAAGTAATTTTTTTAAATTAGGCAAAAAAAAAAAAGGAAACAAATTATATTCCTCTAATTTTTTTTTGCCATTTTTTAGAATAGTAAGGACAGAAATAACTGGTGTTCATTCATTTTATTGCTATTCCATTTTCTGCACTGCTATGATTGCGTTTTATTTATTTAAATTTTTTCTTTACAATGCGAGGTTTTCAGTCTATACTTCTTACATACATACATGTCACATTGTTTTCTCGAAGTTGTCTTCGACACTTTGCACTATCAAAACTTTAATTTCTACTGTTTTATTTTGTGATCTCTCTCTCTCACACTCATTTGTCCTACCAAAAAATGTTGTTTATTTTGGTCATGTCATTTACTGTTTAAGGGCTTTCTGCCAATTAACATACATATGATTTTGCATCAGCTTCATTTTCACCAGTTAAATTTCATATTCAAATTATAACACTTTTCCAGGAGTGAAAATTGGCCAAATGTATTAAAGCCCAGTGACTAAAATGCTTTCATCTTATGTTGATGATATTTAGGTGTGTCATTTCAATTATTGGTGTGCTCTAATAGAGAGATTTTGTTAATGAGAATGAAGAGAACTGAAAGCCAAAAATAACTACATTATATTAATTAGTCATCAAGAAGAACTGGGAAACTTACTAACTGTACAACATGTAGAGCTATGAAGCTACACATAAAATTAATCAGAGTCAAAACATCACTTCAGGATTTTTGTGTGAGGTTATAGCCTATCACATGCAGTACATCAATTCTATTGTCTTTATGTCAGCTCTTTATGCCAGCTCATTTTAGTGCACACCTAATAGTATTATAGGGACCTGGTTACAGTGTGCTTGTGCTATAATGAGTTACAGCTCTTTCTTTTTGTACTGCTAATTTCGAAACGTCCCCTCTATCAACTTAATGTTTATTTGTATGTAAAAACTAACAGGTAAGGTCATCAAAAGCAGTTAACTAGTTGGTGCAACTAGTTAGTGCAACTCGCAAGACAAATGATTGGGTTTTCTTTCACTTGTTTTATCTTTGATTTTATTTATGCTATAGTAAGTTAATTGCCTTTTCTTAGAACCAACTAATTCCCTACTAACTGGTAGCTGCATGAGTTTGTCCTTGTGCTGTGTGATGTTCTTCCTCAGTAATGAACTCCACACCGCTTAGTTAATTATCTCATTATACATCTCACATGTGTACTATTAACATCATCTCAGGAGAAGATGTATGGACTTGGGGGTTATAATAATAATTAGAGCATTATGGACTTGGAGGTTATAGTGATAATTAGAGCATTATGGACTTGGGTGGTTATAGTGATAATTAGAGCATTATGGACTTGGGTGGTTATAGTGATAATTAGAGCATTATGGACTTGGGTGGTTATAGTGATAATTAGAGCATTATGGACTTGGGTGGTTATAGTGATAATTAGAGCATTATGGACTTGGGTGGTTATAGTGATAATTAGAGCATTATGGACTTGGGTGGTTATAGTGATAATTAGAGCATTATGGACTTGGGGGTTATAATGATAATTAGTGGGGATTCATAATAATAATTAGACCATGCATGGACTGGGAGGATTCATTGTGTGTCTTCTAGAGTGTTCTGTGAGTTACCAATTCTTCTTTCTCTTGCAGTTCGTGTCTTAGTTACTCAGAAAGGAAAAGTACCAGTCGACAGTGAATGTCGAGAGAAGATTGGAAAGGTGGGTAAATCTCAGGGTAAGTCATAAAGGCCAGCTTGTAGGCCATATTGGAATAAGTTCATTACATTTCATTGCAAACTAGACCTCTTGACTAAGGGTTATAGATTTATTAGCTAAGGTATGCACTATACATTGGAAGGTAAAATTAGGAGACAGGGTGATATTTTTGAGGGAGTGAAGTGATCAAGGAAATGTGGTATGTATCAACTATTTGTTGTCAGTGTTTTAGTCTCGCTCCTCTGTGTGGTCAACCCAGGATATAGAATTGATGGCATCTTTTGGGCCAATTGAGATTGTTTAAGCATGTAATTGTGGCTAGAAACTCGACTGAAATATGCTTAGTGATAAATTTTCTAAATGATGACTAAAAAAATGAAAGTGATATACATTGAACAGGAGGTTGGTTTAAAAAAAACAACATGTACAGTAACAAGACAATGGACATCATAGACATGCACAGAGTGAATGGAACCATGAACCATGCATGTTCTAAAAATATTCTCTAGCTAAGTGTGAATGATTCTAAATATAGTTCCAGCTACTACTGTGATACGAACTGAGTGAAAATGTTTCTTGTTTGAATGAAAGTGTTGATGACTTAAATGACTTCAATACATAGTTTAATGGCTCCTTTCTGTGGAGTGCTGTGGTCAAATGCTTATTACTGCCTAGAGTGTGATAAAAGACAGTGCAGATGTTTGAAAGCATCTTCACACAGCCACCACATGGGCGGGAGAGAGGCTACATACATACCTGCTGCCAGCTTGCAGCCATGTCGTTGTGCCTGCTGGAGGTGCTCGGGCATGTCTGTGTTGATGTGGCTGTCTCCTGACGATGTGGAACTATTTAGTATTGTAAAGTCAGTCTTGATATGTCTCAGCTCTCTAAATGGGTTTGGGGACAAGATGCAAACAAGTGTGAATGTACGGTTCTAGATTCCTTGTGATGATGTCCTGGGGAGGAGGAGGAGGTACAGAGTAATTAATTAAGTGTTGGTGGTTTTTTTATCCAATTTGTGTTTTTTGACTCCCAATGGTGAAGTGGATGTGTTTCATGAATTTAAGTAACGAGGTTACAATTACAAGAGGGGGAAAGGGGAAATAGTAGTAAGTTTTGTTTTGTTTATTTTTACATGCAATAAATTATTTTTAAGGTCAATTTCCCTTTATTGCATGACTTCCATTAGTAGCTCATTTAATTGTTGTAAACAGAGCTAAATAAAAGCTATAATGTTAACAGATAAACAAATAGATTTTTTGTGCTCAGAAGGAGGTATTGTAGAGCTGATTAATGCCACCTAATTATCTCTCATCAATTACTTAATTTTAAAGCCCATGCTACTTTGATGCACATGTCTATAAGAGTGTACACTTCACACTGATCAGTGTTTGATCACATGTTATTTTATAATCTTACACTCATAGAATTCAACTTTAGCTGATATACTATACATATTCTAGCTTCAACAATTCTGGGACGGGATGGGGGGAGGGGCAAAGAAGCGCCAGCTCCCATCTGTATGAAACCTTGTGTAGTGATACTGTTTGGTGGGTGTGGTTTAGGCGCAGGTGTGGAGTGAAGGTAAAGAACACTGGGATGCCACTCTGAATCAGACGAATGTTAAGAACAACAACAACAAGTACTACATCCTACAACTCCTCAAGGACAACAATGCCAGCAGATACAGTGTCTGGTTCAGGTGGGGCAGAGGTAAGTGGCAACAATGCCAGCAGATACAGTGTCTGGTTCAGGTGGGGCAGAGGTAAGTGGCAACAATGCCAGCAGATACAGTGTCTGGTTCAGGTGGGGCAGAGGTAAGTGGCAACAATGCCAGCAGATACAGTGTCTGGTTCAGGTGGGGCAGAGGTAAGTGGCAACAATGCCAGCAGATACAGTGTCTGGTTCAGGTGGGGCAGAGGTAAGTGGCAACAATGCCAGCAGATACAGTGTCTGGTTCAGGTGGGGAGAGAGGTGCCAGCAGATACAGTGTCTGGTTCAGGTAGTCGACAGATAACACACTAACAATGGCAGGGATTACTACTTTAATGGCTACTTTGAGTCATGTTTGCATGTGTTGTATTCTAGCTAGTTCAGATGGAAGCTTAATCTTGTGTGCTGGGTGTTTCCAGAACTAAAGTTCAGGAAGATTGAATTAACATTTTTGAAATCTTAGGGAGGTTTGTCATTTCCATGAAATTGATGAAAGTTTGTGTCCAATTGTCTCCATGTCCATGAAATGATTACAATAATTTTCAGGGGATATGAAACTATTTGGTGAGCGGGGTGAATACCTTCTAAAATGACCAAAAAAAATCCCTGCTTGTGTCTAGTGCATTACAAAATACTGTTCTATAACGCTGTGCCACCATGATTGTAGTTTTAATGGAAACAAAGGTTATTTTAGTCTTAATTAATGTTAAATAATTCCAGCGAGGCTCTACAAGAGTTGGAAGATGGGGAGTCTAGCTTTACATTCATGTAGGTTTGTTACATGCAGAGAGGGAGGGAGAGAGAGAGAGCAATCCTTTATCTGCTAAATGTTAAAAGTGTTTCATGTGGACTTTTTATATGTAATACCTCTCTCTTCATTCTTTCTTCTTTCTGCCTATCATGATTGCCTCTCTCTCATCCTCACTCCCTCACCTTACACTTGTCGTTCAGTGGGGAAGCCAGGGCAACACTCGTTGACCAACTGTGGGTCAGACTTGGAAGAAGCCAAGCACATCTTCACTAAGAAGTGAGTTAGTTGGCGTATAAATACTCCTGATGGTGGACTGGATGATTGGTGGTCCACTGTGCATTGTAGTTTTTACAAGTATATCTTTTATGGGCTCCTATTTGTTCACTTCCCTCACTTTACCTGTTCAACCAACTCCTTTACTAACTTTTTAGTTAATTGTTATAATTCGTTCTCTATATTTGTAGTTAACTACATGTGACGATTATTTTTCAAGTGCCTAGAACGACTATTGTTTGGCATAGAAATCTAGTTGGGACTTGTAGGTTTTTTTTCTCCTTTGTAATTTTATTCCAATGTGTTTGAATATCTTTATTCCCAATATTTTGTGATAAGTTGTTTTTCAAATACAGTTATTCAGTAGCATTGTATTATGGTGCAGGAATTCCTGGAAACACCAGTCACTGGTTATATGTGCACAAAGGACATGGTTATTTAAAATTAGCGTTAAATTTGTTTGTTTTGTTTTTTCTTCTTTTTATTTTTTTTTTATTTTATTTTTTTTATCATCCTCCACCATCACTTGGTTTAGTTACATCAGTTCAACTTATTTTTCTCACCTACTTTTCTGACCCATGTATTCATGAATACATACATAATAATACAATCATTGTCGTTACTGACCATGCTGTACCAACCTGATACTATCGATCTTTACCAAGCTGGCTCAGCTAATGAATTATTCATTAATACTCACACCACCGTCGTCATTACTGACAGATAAGCGTATTATTATATAGATATCATGGAGTAATGTTAAGCCAAGCAACAAATCACAACAAAAACAGTGCTCCCTGGTAGTTTTATATAAGTAAGTGATAGCTTAGTTTATAGCATGTCAGAAATACCAAACTTGCTGCACTCTTTGTGTGTGTGTGGTAATTTAGGCTTGTTTGAGGAGCGTATTGGGGGGTGGAGCTCAGACTGTAGGGAATAATGAAAGTCTAATTTGTGCAACCAGAGGGGAAAGCCTGGGCTGATGTACTTATTGGTGTTATTGTGGATTTAACCAGCTACTGTATGTTTTCTTTTTGTACATTCTTTTATAATTCTAGGTATGAAGTAATAAGTGGGTCTTGGCTGAGGTAGTCCGTGACTTCCATACACTTAATTATTCTACTCGTAAATCCCAGTTACATAAGTGGACTCGTGATGGCCGTAATAGAAGCTCTCTATCTGTATTGTCTATAAAATGTCCATATTAACAGGTGGGCCAGCTTCGAAATAGAAACCAAAAAAAAGGATAGTTTATCTTTTAACAAGAATGAAAGCTACTGACATTTTTGAGAAGTCTTGTTTAATTCTTCTCTTTTGCACAGACACATTTTCCTACTTTGAAAAGATTTTATTCTCTCTTTCATTTGTTGTTGTTTTTGTTGTTGTTGTGATGGTGGTTCTGTGTGTGTGTGTGTGTGTGTGTGTGTGCAGGTTTCAAGATAAAACATGTAACAGTTGGAGCAATAGGGACTCCTTCGTCAAGCATGAGGGGAAATATGATTTACTGGCTATGGATTATGAGGCTAAGGTAATTTTGCTGGAAGATATACAAAATAGTCCAGTTTGTTAGGAAGGAGGTATCGGAATGAATAATGTAGTTATGTTCTCCTGGATTTAATAGTAGACTGGCCACTGCTGGACACCACAAGTCATAGCTGTCCAGCTTTGCCAGCAATTGTCTGTGGGTAGCTCCACCCACTAATGTGGGTGTGTCGTGTGACTATATTGTCAAGTTAACCCTGTATTAAACTGAAAGTATGCATTTGCGACAGCATCTGGGGGTTGCAGAGAGTGTAGCCCCTCCCCTTCCCCATCTCTGAGCATCAAGTGGGATTGTGGGGAGCCATACCAAACCAAGTGCCAATACTTTGTTCAGAACACAATGGTCAAGGATTGCAGTAAGAAAATTCCGAGTCAAGATGGAGAGCTATAGACTAGTGCCTCAGGCAGGCTCAAGTCTCGCTCTCAACAAACTCCTATAAGCTTGTGTTTGAAAAAATTGCAACGCTCAAATCCTGCTAAATGAAGGATTACCTGTACCTGATGTAAAAGATGTTTTGTTGCTATGGCAACAAAACGATGAATTTTTACAGAAAGATGCCATCATTATTTTAGTATGTTTTAGCCTGTCTATTCCAAGTGATTGTATCACTCAGTCATGGTTCAAGAACTCTTCATCAGCTGTGTTTCTTCATTAAATGTAGTTTAACATAGTTAAGCGTAGTTAATGGAGATGTAGCCCACGCATCACACATGCCCAGGTAAAGGTCGGCAGAGGACCTGCGAGTACGGCGACCATGCGCTAAGCAGGCACACGTGGAGCAATGGCACCCGGGCACAAGTATATTAGTCCTGATAGATAGCAGTTACTGATAGCCACTGTTCTCAGTCCCACCACCTCCCCATTTCAAACCACCTAATTAAGGATAGCTAGAAATACTCCATCCATTTTTTTGGATGTGATTTAAACTAATGCTAATTGCCACTGACATGCCGAGTCTCTCACCCCCAAGGCCACACAGGGGGTGGGTGGGTCCAAGGTCATACCGCTGCCTCGCGCAAGGAGCATGCGCACACATGACCGAGGGCTCACATCAGCTCAGACTGCCAATCTGTAGTTTAGGAGGATGGCAGCAGGTAATCATACCAATAAGGCGAATTGTAATTAAATTAGCAACTACTATTAAGAAATGTATACATGTAGCTGCTTTCACTGACATGTGTATACCTCTTCCTGACACTGCTTGTCTAATCGACAACTTTCACCAGAGAGTGACTGTTCTAATGTAATTCCGATTGTTTTCACCCCATTGGCCTGGAAGTCCGTTTCCTTGGCAGCAACTACTGTGAAAAGAAAGGTCTGTTTAGTGAAGAGTTATTAAAGCTTTTGTTAAACCATTCAAGGTTTTCATGATCACAGTGACCTCACCTGAACACTTGACCCGGATCTCTTTACTGTCTCTGCTCCCTTTCCCCTACCCCCACCCACCCACCTGAACCCCACTTTATGTATACTAAACTACATCAGAGCAATTTGTTTATGTATAGACTGTTTCATTCTTATTCTTGACCTGCTGGAACTAAGATTCATTTCATTTCTACCCCATCTCTGGTCACTTGTCCCTGTCATCCTACCATAATGACCTCATGTTTTTAAGTGATAACTTAAAAAACACCCAATGCGCAGAGGTGGAGGTGAGTATGGAACTAATATTTCCTGGTGATCTCTGCCATTTTGACTTGCATGTATAACTGCTGTGTTCTTGTGGCATATACATAACTTCTTTTCTGATTCCCATACCGTATTTATGATACAATCAGCGTCCTGCCAACTGATCTCGATGAGCAAGAATTTCCTGGATGTTTACTGGTTTAAATATTCCATATCCTGAATGTACATATTTGTGGGGGCATGCTGTGTATTGGTTCATTGTTAAGTTTGTGTGGATGTAGACGATACGTTGGCGTGGTTACAACAGTGACGTCAATAGGGCTCTTGTTGTTGATCCTTACCTCTAGTAGCAGACACAGCTGAGACATACCATCAGTCTAAACTACCATCTGAGTAACTGCTGCTAAGAGAAGAACTTTATGAACACACTGATCATTATGCATTTCAGTTGACATACAAGTAGCCATTTTGATTTCACTAATTTGCAAGCACCATAGAGACCTGTATTTGTACTAATATCTATAAATCATTCAGCCCTGCCTAGAGGAGTATGTGTGTGGATGTATTTATTTATGTAAGCGTGTGGATGATTATGGAGGATGATGTCCTCTCCAACTTGTCCATATTCAACCAGTCCACTTGGTAGTCATGTACTTCTAATGTTGACTGAAATTGAAAGTTGTGAGGTGCCAGAGAGAGAGGTGGCTTAGTTGGCTTAACACTTTTATTCTCTCCAAGTTCTCAGACGCCTCCATAAGCTTGTTTTGTTACTATAGCAGCGCAGCTGAAACTAACCACTTATAGTTAGCACTAAGCACAGTGAATGGATGTAATTAGTGTGGAAAATTGTGGGGGAGTTCATGACCCATTTCCCAATTGGCTTTCTTCCCAAGTTCAGGAAAACTTTCTCCTTACCTTAGTATAGCCTCAACCAGATAGTCCCAGTTAGCAAGGGTTACTGACTGAGTTAAAAGTATATTTTAAGTTGCACCAAGGAATGGGGTCTAGCCTGTACTATTATGAAGACCTCTGGGAGATGACCTAAATACCATGTCACTCCAAGAGTGAAACATTAAAAGAATGACCTGATTCCTTCAAAGAAATAATGGATGCAGTGAGAATCAGATGGTTCTGTATAGTTTGTATGTACAGATGTGTATTAGTGGGGTTAAATCAGTTACTAAGAGTGATTGTTACATTTTCCAACTGTCCTGAGTGCAGTGAGAGTGCTACTTAGGGCCTAAAGGTCCCAAAATACGGTAGTTCATGAAGGTGCTGTGCAGTGCCGAACTAATTTAGAATATAGCGACTGTTCCTAATGATGCAACTGATGATGAAGCGCATTGCCTGAATTTTTTTTAAACATAGCTACCTTTCCTGACAACGCCATTGAAAGAACACTTAGTATCCCTTCCCTCAAGGGGGGGGGGGGGGGCACTAATTTAACATTGTCCCTCTTTGAAGGACCTAATGCCGCCTCACTTAACCCTCTGTCACAGCACTAAAAATGCATCAGCTATGTTCTAATATTGCTTTTAATAACTGCTTCTGTGGTCATTAATGAGAATCTATTCCCTTGAAGTGTGAAATATTGGAATGGCATGCACATGTGGTGAGTTTAGAAGCTTTTAAAGAGAGAAGAGATTCAGATTAGTTTGCTTAACATTTCAGGCTATTGTGGCGGATTCATATGCAATTCCTGTCCTGCTCTTCTCCTCAAACTAACTTTACAGTGCGTATTTTCTTGAGATCAAATGATTTAGAGTAGAAGACACAATAATGCTTGTAAACATTGATGAAGCCTGAGCTAAAGGAGGGAAAACTCCCTATAAGAGAAGAGTGAGTAGATATGGTCAAGCATCTGAGGTAGTTAGTAATTTGAGATGGCTGAGGTAATGGGCAGATTCATCTCCAATGGAAATGCTGGCAGCTCTTGTTGGTGTCATCTCTATTGTTGTGGTGACAGTCATCCAATCTCACAGCACTTCCCTTCAAGTGTGTTGCCATGGAATCATGTGATAATTAATGCTGTTATGCAGGGAGCATTATAGATGTGTGAAATAAGGTGGGGTGAGGCAGGATGTAAGTTCATGTTTGAAAGGTTGTGGTGCTATTGGCATTGATACGGCTGCGGTTCAATGTTTGCTTGGTCAGCACTTTGTGAGTGTTCCTGTACTACCATGTGGATTGCAATGTTGACCTCTACTTCCACTTAATTTAATTCTCAATTAGATTTGATAGCCATTCTGGTCATAACTTATAGTCGTGAGAAAACTGATATATATTCATGGTAAAGTATCCACCAGTATCCATGACAACAAAGGAGAATTTAATATTTATAAGACTCTACAGTTTAGTACTCTCATAGTGTTTGGTTCTCTTGGTACTCTCATGCAACTGCTGTTTCCAATTCCTCATTCATTAAGTAATTATGTCACCATGACATGAATTGTCCATGATAGTTACCATGATGTGAATGGTCCATGATGGGTGCCATAACATGAATGGTCCATGATGGGTATCATAACATGAATGGTCCATGACAGGTACCATAACATGAATGGTCCATGATAGGTACCATGACGTGAATGGTCCATGATGGTCCATGATGGATGCCATATCTTGAACATATTAATAGTTTGAGGTGGATATTTTACCTTGTAAAGGGAAGATAAAGTTATCATTTACATTATCTCTTGCCCATATTGTTGGTAGGAAGAAACAGATGGAGGAGACAATGGTGACCCAACAGATGAAAGGGATGGTGGAAGTGCTGAATCATCTCCTGTAAAATCTTCACTGGATGATAGACTTCAAGTAAGGAGAATAACCCTTAATTTGTGGCATTAATTGTTCGAACACTAGCTGGTTTATATATGTATGCACATATTTTTTGTTGTTATTATTTTCCCCCTAATTGTAGAGTTTGATAAGGCTTGTGTGTGATGTTCGAGCTATGGAGGATACAGTGATAGAGATGAAGTACGATGCACAGAAAGTTCCTCTAGGTATGGCTTATTCGACAGTTAGAGCTAAAAATCCTATTATGTAGCGTTTGAACTCAAGATTCAGTATTAACACAGCTAAATATAAGGAGAGGGTTGACTATTTTAATTATTACTGGGTGTGTGCTAACTCGTGAGTATTACAATAGATACTATCAGCTCGTTTATCTATTTTCTGTGTGATAATTTTCATCTGGTAAAGGGTTTCAGTTTCATAGCAACTCCTTTTGTGCCTTCAAATTCTGATCTATAGTAAGTCCTGCACTCAAGTGAAAACTGTATGTGAGTGTGAATAGTGGGGGTAGTATCTTAGTTTGTCTTCTGTTCAGGGTAGGAAGAAGTACGTAGAGTAGTATGAGAGATGAGTATGATACAATAACTAACTAACTGAAGAAAAATACTGTGGATACAGAATATATGAGATGCAAGGGCCACCAATGAATGGGGCTTACAACAAGTGTGTTGACATAGGACTCATATGTGTGTTTGTGTGGGGAAATGTTATATGAACTAAGTAATTAGGTAAGGTGGTGTTGCTTGAAATGTTGTGAAAGAGATGGTGGGTAGAGTGTACAGGTGATAAATGGTTAATTGGTGAAGAGGTCTGGAGGAGCCCAAACATACCGCCCACCAAAAAGGGAGTTTCTTTTCCTAGGATTCTGGGAGGAGCCGTTGTAACAACAGCGAATTCGTTCCGGCGTTCCAGCGGAACAATTACGCTAGCGTAAACGTTCCGGAATTTCGCGAAACTTATCCAGCACTGAATAAAAGTGGTAAGGTAAGAGCAATGACCTATGAAAGTAGTTTAAAATTATTTTCCCAGCCAAATTTAAAATAATAATTCTGGTTGTAGTTGATGAATTATGTGTCCCCATTTGGTTGAAAAGAACGTCACAACATAAAACTAACTGGGCTTCTAATGCTATTCTTGTTAGCTTCATATTATAGAATAAAATGTCCAAAAGGAAAATGGATTCTAAAAGTTAAATTGCCATTTCAAAACAACACTTCACTAGCCTAACCATAACTACAAGTTGTTGACCACCCATACCCATTGAAAAGTACATGTATATAAAAAGTGAAACTATGAAATTACAATTTAAAATACACAGGTAATCAAATTGAAGCAATGAAGTGTAACTTGGTGCTACACAACTGACAAAGCCAAGTCTTTTCAGGGTCATTTAAGTGTTCATTGTGTAAGGAGTTACTGCAACATGCCGCATGAAACCACTTCAGACAAACACTGCACTCAATCATAGGAATTTCTGGCATCCTACAGTAGCAGTACACTGTAATATTGTCTTTTGATAGCAAACCACTATGTTGTGATCTAATATTCCTCTCTGGAAATGGTGTTAACTTTCCATTACAAAAACATTCATACAAACGTTGCCTCATTCCAGCTTGTTTAAAATTACAATCTGCTGGGTCTCTTCCATGTGCTTCTGCAGTGGTATATGCAATGGCAAAGAGTCCACAATCATCACTTCCCACCTGAAAAATAGTATGCATTACGTTATTGTCATGTCATGTGTTATAAATTCTTTTAATAGCAATAGCATATTTACTAGTGATGCGCTCTAATAGCACAAAATAGCGAAGCGAGCGATGCATGTTCCCTGTAATTGCAGCTATTCCATGCATGCTTGGTGTGGCTAGGAACATTTAATTGCTTTTCAAAAAGAAAGATTCTTTACTTTGCTACCTGTTTCTGTTTCGTTTTAGCTCTCCTCCTCCTTGCCCTGTCTTTTTCACTTCTTATCTCTCTCCTTACTAATTTTTCTTCTGGAGTTTTTAACGCCCTCGAAGCTCTTGACCGAGCGTTTCTAACGTTTTGTCTCTCTTTCGCAGAATTTGTTTCACCGGGCATCGTTATTTCGTACGGCGGGTAAACAAAACAAAATGTTGCTAAGAAGGTTACCCGGCCCGCGCAAGCGCGTAGGAGAAAATGTGCACACGTACGCCCACGCAAGAACAAAAACAATTCCTAGACCTAACAAAAAAATCACAAAATATATATATATATCGCGGACTTACAATCTAAGAATAACATACTTAACCCAAAATCAATGACATGCAGGTTAAATGTGTTATGTAGAGCTGCTGTTCATATGAAATAAATCACAAATATTAATGAGTACTCGATAAATAGCTAAGGAATGACAGAATCCAGTACATTACAGTTACAAATTGCAATGCCTATGAAATACCTGTTTTTGCACATTGATGATTCTGACTTAAAACGAATCCTCTGAGGTATGGCGAAGACAAGCAATTTGAGCTACTCCCATTTCAATGGAACTGTAAACACTATCATAAACTTTTACAATTGGAGCTTTATCGATTCCAATGGTAGATATAGTGAACCAATGGTTATTGCAATGGATAACTTGCAAAAATGCTCCAGTAGGAATCCTAAACTTCATAACTAAACCCAAAGTAACACTTTGAAGGCTTTGTATTTGGGGGAATTGCTTCTTTAAAAGTGTCTGGGCTGCATCAACAATTGTATCACAAACCCACTCATTCGAATCAAGTAGGATATTTTTATCATTATGTAGTTAAGCACAAGTCTGATATCCAGTCATGAACAGTTTATGAGATGCCACATTCATCCTTGAATACCTAAAAACACTAACGTTTACATTTGTTGTAGCCAAATATAATGTATTACTCACTTGATATTACATTCATTCTCACTTCTGTGTTTTTTCTTTGCACTTACAGACTCATGGGCTAATGTTCGCTTAGTACCTAGGATAACTGTAGCTCATAATACATATCTTAACCCAATGTGTAAAATGGCTGACTAACCTTTTTTGGTTTGTAATACAAGTTTTATTTGATCAGCAAGAAATTGTTCACCTTTCGTCCTATACTGTAAATTCATATTGTGCATCCAATCAATTAGTGAATCAACTTCTGCTCCTGATGACTTGACATAAATATATCCAAACATTGATATAATTGAAAACTTTGTTGATGATTTGGAGCAATACAAACTCAGCAACTCATTAACTTCGAAGAAACTAGTGCCTTTTGGTACAACTGATGTTTTGAAGGAGTCAAATTCCTTGTGGAGTTCTTCATCAATTATGACAAAATCAGTCAGAACCTTTAATGGAGGCTTACCATGATGATTTCTATGTACTATCCAAAGCATAACATCTAAATCTTTGCTCAAACCATATTCGTTTCCAGTTGTGCTATCTTCAACCTTAAGAATTAAGCAAAGTGAACTTATTATGTGTCATATTGTTAGACAAATTACCTCAGTAAAATCATCACTTTCAGATGAATGTATCCTAAAATCGGCACCAGTTTTCCACAAACGAAGAAGACTATCATCAGTCAACTGTTCAGCCAATGTAGCCATCAATTTCTGAATACATATATAATTGTATATAGTATACAGTAGAATACTGTAGCTACTTCTATAAACATCCACATTAGCTGATAGCTGACCTCATTAGAACAAGAGTAAAGAAGTGGAAAGCTTCTCACATCTGACTGACAATGATTTTGCGGAGTGGGACTAGCTTCTGTTGGAGCAGGACTAGCATCTGATGAAACTGAAACTAAATCTGTCTCTAACTCATAGATATGGAATAGGATCAGTTAATATTAAATATCAAATCAAATAATAGACACATTACCTCGTTCATTGAAGATTTTTAATCATGTACTGCTGTATGCCATTTTTAAGCAATCCTGACTATGTTTTTTCTTCAAGCAGTATGTGTTGGTGCCAATACACTCCGCCACTTCATAAGGACCAAACCAATTTGATGCCATCTTGTCACCCTTCTTAAACCGCTTCTTCATATTTTTTACTAAAACCTTTTGGCCAACCTTAAACGAATCTCCTTGATGACGTCTATCATAATGCTGCTTTTGCTTCTTCTGTGCTGCTTGTACATTGCTCTTTACCTGAACATCTAGCTGATTACGCAATTGCATCATTTTTTTAACTTCATCATCCAAAGAGGCTTCCTGCAATCATTAAAACATACTTCACATTACTAGTGATGATGACCATTTAAAGTAATAGCCTCTGTACTTTTTTTTACGAGCCCAAAATCTTAAAATTTACATCATCTTCCCTAGTTTTAATTTTAGCTCTCGACAGTCATTCTTTTTTTTTTTTCTCTCTCAAGGTCATAAGGAGCAGGCTCATCATGAACAATCAAAACTAATCAACACCTCTATTTGCCACCTATTCTTTTTCACACTGGCCACATAATATGTATCACCTTTAAATATCTTGACTTACAATACTCTTTAATGGTAATAGCTTAATAGCCTAGCATTTGCCTTTTATCCGACACAGTAAATGTATTATACCTCATCATCTACGGTGATATTGTCTGAATCATCATGTCCACTCTCATTTCCTTTTTCCTGTATATAAAAAAATTAGGTTATTACTAGATAATGTAGTAAATTTCTTATCACAAACGTTAGTAGATCCACAGGAAGCCTTGGTTCTCGACCGTAGAGCAAAATAAAGGGAGAACATTTTGTAGAGGCCTGCTTGCTTGTTCCATAGGCAAATAGAACTGAATCAAGATAATTATCCCACTCATCTACGTTTTGCTCAACCATTTTCAATAGTGACCTCTGTAACGTTTGATTAAATCTTTCGATTAAACCATTTGTTTGTGGGTGGTATGCCAATGATATGACATGCTTAATTCCTGTAAGTTTGAATAGGTGACCATTGAGGGAATTAACGAATTCTCTTCCCTAGTCCGTTTGTACTTTCTTTGGTACACCATGTCTACAAATCAAAGAATACAAGAATTTTGCAACACCAGAACTTTCCTTAGTGGGTAGTGATATGGCTTCAGCCCACTTGGAGTAATAATCCATGCATGTAAGAATATATCTGGGGGGAAAAAAGGTTTTTGTATATATAATAATAATCCATTAAAAATAGAAAATAATAACCTGTTTCCATTTTTTGAACAGGAAACTGGGCCAATTAAATCTATTCCTATTCTATCCCAAATATTCTAAATAGGAATAGGCTTCAGGGTTGAAAAGGTCTTCTTAAAGTTGGGATTTGTCTACCAAATAAGAAAAACAAACACACACACAAACAACAACAACAACAACAACAGCAACAACAGCAACAACAGACAAACAAGAAAAACAACAACATAAAATCAACAATAAAAAATAAAAAAAATTCATGTGACATACCTTTTGGCACTGTTCACAAGTATTTAGAAAGCAATCTATATCTTGATATATGCAGTGCCAATAATATCTTTTCACAATTTTCTCTCTAGTCTTGTCTCTTCCAAAATGGCAACCTCCACCCGAATCACTATGAAGTGACTTCATTCTTTGCTGCTGCATATTGGAGTCTACAATCCATTTTCTGTTCGTATAGAATAGAACTCCATCCCTCTTGGTGATATTTTGAGAAAATTTTCTGATCGCTATTTTTCTGCTTTCACCACAGCCTGGTGAGTACTTACAAGTCTTGCTCAGGTACAGAAAAACTTCATCATAGCTTACTGGGTTCCCAGTAGCCATAGCTCGTTGGCCAAGTTGTTCAAACAGTAGTCATACACGTGTACTAGTTGAAGGCACGGGTCGGAACGAATTCGCGGAGTAGGAACGATTCCACGGACGCGAATACGTTCCGACTGGAACGTCCACGCTAGTGTAATCGTTCCAGCGGAACGAATCCGCGGCGGAACGATTTCGCTGCTACACCGTACCAACTTCGCAATTGGCCGCTTGTAAATGCCCGACTTTGTCTGTATTGTAGCCACTCGAACTAACCCGTCCTTCCCAGGGGAGACAGACATGGCACGTCCCATCGGCCATCGTGTCGCTGGAACCAGAGAGTCTTCCTTGATCAATACTAGATCGTCCACTTGAAGATTGGTAGAAGATGACTTCCACTTGCTGAAGTGCTGAAGATATTCACCTGACCATCTTTTCCAAAAGTGCTGAGTTATGGCCTGGCAAAGAGACCAGCGACATAACAGAGGTATTTTTTGCTGTGTGAAATTGAATTCTGGCAGGGCTTGCGTGTGACGTCCAACTAGAAAATGACCGGGAGTCAAAATATCGATACCATCTTTGGCGTGAGAATGAAGGGGGACAAGAGGTCTGCTATTAAGACAACATTCCACCTGGCATAACACTGTTGACAATTCTTCAAAGGTCAATTTTTTTGATCTCCAATTACTCGCCTTAGGTGAAACTTGGTGCTCCTGACGGCGGCTTCCCAGAGCCCCCCGAAATGAGGAGCTCTCTCTGGTGAGAAATGCCAATTGATTTTTTGGGTAGAGAAGTAGCTGGTGATGGTAGTTTGAGTGGTCGGTAAGGCAAGGAATGAGTAAATTTCCTTGAGGATGTTGTTGGCACCAACAAAATGTGTACCATTGTCTGAATGCAAGTCAGACGGACGGCCTCGTCGAGAGATAAATCGCTTTAGTGCCGCCAAGAATGCCTCACTGGTTAACTCTGACACAAGTTCGATATGGACGGCTTTTGTACAGAAGCACACAAACAGGCAAGCATATGATTTAATGTATACTGGTCGCCTTGTGCGGCCTCTTTTCAGAGTGAAAGGTCCAGTGAAGTCCATCCCGGTATGGGTAAAGGGAGGTCCTGGACGAACTTGAGCAGAAGGCAATTGCCCCATAAGTTGATGCGCTGTTGCAGCTGTGGTTTTATTGCACGTGACTTTAGGCAGAATGTGAGCTGTAAGAGATATACAAAACATGTTAGTATGCAGATTTTTAATTACCACTGATGTTGAGTGTGAACTGCCAGCCACAATGCTTGACACTCCCGATAGAGACAATTTCTCAGGCCTTTTTTTTTAAGCTTCATCTGTTGGACGACTCTGTTGGAGATGAAGGACAAGGTTGATCCAGAATCCAAGAGTGTCCTGGCCTTCATCTGCTGACCAGTTGACGACTCGAGAAGAACCATGCTAGTCATGAGCGGGCATCACGGGGTAGAGCTGCAGCTGATGCAGATGAGCCCTGAGGGGAGGATTCTTCAGATGCAGGACTAATGTTGGTCACAGGTTCAGCAGGCTGGTTGGTGGATGAGTTGTCAGAACTCTGAGTAGTCCCCTCTTGGTGAAGGAAGGTGTGGTGATGTCTATGACACTTCTGGCATCGTCCTGAGTTGCAACAGTCTCGAGTTCTGTGACCAAAGCGAAGACAATTGTTACAATAATGATTTTCTCTTACATGAGTTAGTCGTTCTTCTGTAGACATGGCCTTGAAAGCTGGGCACAGGTAGAGTGGATGACGATCACCATGGCATGCAGAGCAGCTGGTCGTCTTGGTCTTGGCTTGAACTGGTTGGATGGAATTGGATGAGGCTTGTTTTTCCTCGGATGTTCCTTCATTGTGTCTGACTTTGTGTGAAAGGTAGTGGTGAGTGACGTAGTTTTCTTTTTGTGCTTCAAGAGCTCAAGGAAAACGTCCACATCTGGGGGGTCAGTGGAGTCCTGTTTGAAGAGAAGCCACTGATCCAGTAGAGTCTTGGGGAGCTTGGTGGTCAAGATGGAAGTGATGAACGGTCCCATCTTGAATTGATCTGCATCCTTGAGGCAACTAATGCTATGCGAATAGTGTTGTCAAATAGAGTCAGTTCTTCATGAGTCACCTTGTTGATAGCAGGGAAGTTTACAATGATCATTGTGTGATGCTTGTGGATGAGTCTTCTTTGGTCATAAGTCTCTTTGAGGAATGTGACAAGATCTTGATATTGATGTGGAGTGGTTGTGGATCGACTGAGGAGTGGTGCAGTTGTAAGATCTTGAATGGCTTGGCGTAGATACGTCAGTTTCTGCAAGTCGTCTAGTTGCTCATTCTCGTGGCTGTTGGAGTTTAAACTCTGCCAGAAAGCTCCCCACTTAAGAGGGTCACCATGAAAAGTGGGTAGAGAGATTTTAGGGAGCTTGACTTGAGTGAAAGTTGAACCTCCAGGTGCTGGTAAGACCGGTACTTGATAGTTCAGGTGCACGCTCAGCAGAATATAGTTCAAGAATGCGTTGTGAAAAGGAGTCTACTGACTTCCTTGCAGGGTGATCCAATGCAATTGTGGATTCATTTACTGCAGCCTTAAGGTCTTTGAGTGTGACTCTTAGTTCTTCTAATGCTTCTGGGTACTTTAAGCCTGGATTTTCTGAAATCTTGGACTCCAGATGAGCAAGATCTTTATCGAATGTAGTAGTGCTCATGTGAATTCTTTTAATATCAATAAGGCGGTTAATTGTGGAGATGGTTTCAGCTACACAGTTCTCATGAGCATCCAGAGTGTCCATTTCGCAATTTTCTTCAATCTCTGCAGAGTGGTTTTCCAGAATTTCTTCATGCATCTGAAGGAATGAAGTGTTGGAAGCATTCACTGATTCAATTGTTTATTTAGTAGAGAAATGTCCAGTGTGACAGATCAGCTGACAATAAGCGCTCGTGCTTGTGAAGAACCCTTGTAACAGTTCCTCCATAGGCAGATCTCCTTTTCTTGAGTTGCTCCATAGGGGAGTGAGATGTTGAAGAGGTTGTTGATGAGGAATAGACTTCGATCTGCTGGTGTTACTAAGGATCCTGCTCAAGGACCAATGAATAGTGGGGGTAGTATCTTAGTTTGTCTTCTGTTCAGGGTTGTAAAGCCTGAATATGCCGCTACTTAGAAACTAAGCTAAATAGATTAGTTTGAAATAGATATACTAATTATTCAACATTTATCATTAGTAGGAAGAAGTCCTGGTGGAGTAGTATCAGAAATAATAACTAACTAACTGAAGAAAAATACTGTGATACTGAATATATGAGAGCCTGCAAGGGCCACCAATGAATGGTCTGTGTGTTGCAGGAGATAATGTTACAGATGTGTGTGTTTGTGGGGGGAAATGTTATATGAACTAAGTAATTAGGTAGCACTAGTGAATATAATTCCTGTAGTCTTGAGTTTCAATTGGAGGCACAGTTGGTGAGTGCTAGTTGATCCAAATTCTTTTTTTCTTTTTTTCTTTTTTTCTTTTTTTGTAACTTCTATCTTTTTCGCTCCTATGATTCTTTCCATAATTAATTGTTCGTGTACTCCATCTTGGTATAGGTGAGTTGCAGTGGTAGCTCGTATTGAATGGTTTAGTCTTATATTGGCTGATTTGATTAGTCTGGCAATAGTAGCATCAGAGCACAGTATACCCAACAGGGAGCTGGGGGGAAACCAGCATTCTTTGGTAGGATTCTTTAGCGGTTTCAAGTAGAATGTACCAGATGGTCAGTCTTGTTAATACAAATTGAATTAACGCACAAAGCATCGACTTAGATTTTCTGTGATTTTCATGCTGAACTACTACTTTAACCTTTGGGCTCACCTTTTTTTCTTTCTTTTTTCTTTTTAACATCCTTGGTATATTGGAAGTAATCCCTCTCCAAGTCTTTAAACTAATTCATAAATCCCCGTGTTCCTGACCAGAGCATAAGTTCCTCACTTTAAAACCATAGAGTCCACTAGAGAACATCTATCGTGCTCACTTAACAATTCCTTGAACCACAAAAGTTTATCCTACTGTCAGTGGTTTTGCTTGACGGGGCTTTCAACCCACTCCTTCCTGCTGCAGCCGTTTCACTTCGGAGTCTAGAACTTCTCGTAAGTGGAGAGAGAGAAGCTTCTTGACAAGTCTATGTTTAGGTAACTTTAGTTCTCAAATAGCACATACTACTGCAGCATGTGATGATAGCACATACCTACTGCAGCATGTGATGATAGCACATACCTACTGCAGCATGTGATGATAGCACATACTGCAGCATGTGATGAATAGCACATACTACTGCAGCATGTGATGATAGCACATACCTACTGCAGCATGTGATGATAGCACATGCTGCAGCATGTGATGAATAGCACATACTGCAGCATGTGATGAATAGCACATACCTACTGCAGCATGTGATGATAGCACATACCTACTGCAGCATGTGATGAATAGCACATACCTACTGCAGCATGTGATGATAGCACATACCTACTGCAGCATGTGATGATAGCACATACCTACTGCAGCATGTGATGATAGCACATACTGCAGCATGTGATGATAGCACATACTACTGCAGCATGTGATGAATAGCACATACCTACTGCAGCATGTGATGATAGCACATACCTACTGCAGCATGTGATGAATAGCACATACCTACTGCAGCATGTGATGATAGCACATACTACTGCAGCATGTGATGATAGCACATACTACTGCAGCATGTGATGAATAGCACATACCTACTGCAGCATGTGATGATAGCACATACTGCAGCATGTGATGAATAGCACATACTGCAGCATGTGATGAATAGCACATACTGCAGCATGTGATGATAGCACATACTACTGCAGCATGTGATGATAGCACATACCTACTGCAGCATGTGATGATAGCACATACCTACTGCAGCATGTGATGATAGCACATACCTACTGCAGCATGTGATGATAGCACATACCTACTGCAGCATGTGATGATAGCACATACCTACTGCAGCATGTGATGATAGCACATACTACTGCAGCATGTGAATGATAGTCACATCCTACTGCAGCATTGATTAATATCCATACCTACTCAGCATGTGAATGATAGCACATCCTACTGCAGCTGTGATGATAGCACTACACCTGCAGCTTGATGATAGCACATACCGACTGGCAGCAATTTGTATGATACACAACCTACTGCGCATGTGATGATATCACATACCTACTTTCGCTGTATATCGCACATACCTACTGCAGCATTTTATGATAGCACATACCCCTACTGCAGCATGTGATGATAGCACATATACGGCAAGCAGTGATGGATAGCACATACGCTACTGCAGCTCATGTGATGAATAGCGACATACTAATGCAGATGTTGATAGAGTATGCACATAGCTGGGAGCATGTGCAGAGCATAGGAGGGAGGGGGGGAGGAAAGAAGGAGGAGTGTAAGTGAGGTGAGAGATCCCTCGAAATGAGCCCTGGACTAGTGCATGTACAATGGGCGTGCAGAGTCACATACTGGAGGCATCGATGTGCGTTGACATAAGCTAGACCGTATCCGTCCGCTGTGCTAGCATGTGATCAATAGACATAGCTACTGTCGAGTATGTATCTGCTACGACTCCTACTCTGCACACTGTCTGCAGTAGATAATGCATCAGTAACTAAAATCACCACCAAAGATACATCACATGCTGTGCACAAAGTAGGCCTGTATTCCATGTTAGTATGCATACACATCAACCCTACATGCATGGCATGTGATGCACTAGTAGCTGTACATACCTAGCGTGCAGAATGAAGCAGTGAATGATGGCAGGCACATAGGACCTACGGTGTCGAGCATGATGCATCAGCATGGAGACAGTAGGCCTGTGCGGCGTGATCGATGACATACTGCCCAACACATACTACTGCAGCATGTGATGAACTGATTTAGGAATATACTTTTGTCCATATTTTTTTCTGACTTCTTAAACATATTGACACTATGCTTCATTGATTTTTTACTAGTTTGTCTAACTTAGTTATTTGCTGATTTTCATTTCAACACATCCTCCAATCATTCCAGATTCTCAAACAGTATTTCGTGTCTTCTCTTATCTTTTTTGCATGCTATCTGTTAGTGTTGTTCTGTTTCTTCACTAGTTTTAGTTGGAGCAAAATATTGTGTTATATTTCTTTACAAGTTTTGGCTGGACCAAACATTAGCAAACATTAGTGTAGCTTGAAAACATTAGAAAATTTGGAAGCTCCAGCAGTTTCTGTAGCGACTATGTATGCATGGATGTAGTGGCTCCTCTATTTCCCCCTAAAGCTTATCAAAGTCGTTGGTAGGGTCAAATTTGGTAGACGTTTCCTTTGAGCTTTTGTCTTTATCACAACAAATTTTTTGAGCCACACACCAAGGCTTTCTGAGGCAGCATTCAGTTTGACTGCAGCACTGCCTTTTCATCAACAATATCTTGACTGTTTTTATCCAGCTAACAAACTACAGGTGTTTTCTTTAAATTTTAGCTGTTGCTACGTTCTAGATATAGTGAATCGGCAACGTTTAGGAGTCCTCGGCCTCAAGTAGTGTCCTCGCTACACTCAGGCTACAGCTCAAGGCCTCATATTCCTAAACACAGCAGATTCATGACATCCTAATCTAACATATATATATAAATATACACACTGATTGTTTTAATATTATTAAGTAGAATCTGTTTATCTGTTTATGTTGTGTGTTCAGGCAAATTGACATCTGATCAGGTGAAATCTGGTTATGCGGCTCTTAAAAAGGTGGAGGAGTGCATTAATAAGGGAGACTTTGGTGACAGATTGGTACAGGCTTGCAATGACTTCTATACTCGCATACCTCATTGCTTTGGGTCAGTATACAGACAGAACTTTAAGTCTTGTTTTATTCATTACATTTGTGTTGCTTATAATTGTTGCTTTGTTTCAGTATGAAAAGGCCACCTCTTATCAGGTCCAAGGCAGATGTTAAAGAGAAGATAGCCCTGTTGGAGGTATGATGACTAGTTCAGAAACTAAAAATTATACACGAACCACTCTTTATTATTATTAGTAGTAGTAGTAGTAGTAGTAGTAGTAGTAGTAGTAGTAGTAGTAGTAGTAGTAGTAGTAGTAGTAAGTACCCCGCCACATAGTGGCGCTTGACGTGTTGCAAAGTAAAAATGCAGTAGTACAAGTTATTTTTATTCATTGTTATCATTCTCTACCGTTGGTTAAGGTTACATCAGTTTCTCTCTCCTGCTCTCTTTTTTTTTCTGAACTATCTCAGCTTTTCTTATCCCCCACCTTTCCTTTCTTCAGCACTTTCTTCTTGAGTCATGGAGTCTGTTCTCCTTTGTCTACATCTCCTGTTTCTTAGTCTCTCTGCCCTTCTATCATAATTGTGGACTTAGGCTTTATGAAATTCTTGCCTTCTTTTCCATACTTTCACCTTCCTGTTAGAAACTACGCTGCCTTGCTTTCCCTCGTCTATTCCACCTGAATAAATTTCTACTGAGCGTGACCACACTTTACCCATTCAGGTAATGGTGATGCTTTAACAAACTGTTTAACCTCATGAATTATTCATGAATACACACCACCGTCGTCAGTCGCTGTTGACATCGTTACTGACATTATTATACAGATCATTATTATTATTATTATTGTTATTATTATTATTATTATTAATTATTATTTTATTATTATATTAAATATTATATATCATTAGTAGTCAGAGGAGGAGGGGTGTTCTATTCTGTGAACTGGTGTATGTATGTTGTGGTTGGTTTCTTTCAGACGTTGAGTGACATTCAGATAGCAATGAAAGTGCTGCATGAAGGAGACAAGAAGGAGAATCCCTTGGACCGCCATTACCACAGCCTCCACTGTGACCTGGAGCCAGTGGACAAAGAAGATGATGTGTTTGGAACCATTGAGAAATATGTGAAGCAAACTCATGCCAGCACACACAATCTCTACAGACTGGAGGTGCAGCAAGTGTTCTTGGTAAATAGGGAAGGTGAAGAATTGGCATTCAAGGACAAGGGAAACAGGTCAGTATGGAGACAGTTTTATGCTCTTGATAAAGGGTATTGGGCTATTTGTTTCTTTCTTTATTTGATTTATTTATTTATTTTCCCTGCTAAGTTTAGCCTACAATACACTATAAGTATTTTCTTTTTCTCTGGCCAGTATTAGTAGTTGTGAATAAGTAGCCAGAATTAGTAGTTGCTAAATGTGGTTGGACCTTGATGTGAGTGGTTGTCTCAGTATAAATCTGAAAACCAAGCTGTTTTTTAAGTATAAACAGACTGTGAGGTGCATCACCTTATGAAACTAATCCAAAGTTGACTCATATTTATGGTTCTTTACTTGTTTTCTTATTGCAACTGTTGCCCAGCCCTTGTATAAGTAACTGGCTGGCTCGTGAGACACTGTTGGGGGATGTACCCAATTATGATTAGGAAGCTTTACATTTAAAACCATTAGTTTAATAGAAACCTCGATATGGACTACTTATCCTGTATGCTAGCTTGGGGGTTTCAAAATCCAGAAGATATAATTCTAAAAAATCACCTTGCAGGGAATATAAGCATGCACCACATTGTCTTCCTGTTTATCCTTTTTGATTGTTTTTGTTGTGGTTAGTTAGTTTTTCTTTGTTTTTTTATTTATTTTTACGATACAAAGAATAGTTGTTAGGTATTCTACTGCTTGTAGACAACTAATGAAAATTTTGAACTTGCCAGATTACATCTTTTTAGTTGTGGAAAACTTTTGAATGGTTACAATAATATGGTGTGTGTGTGTGTGTGTGTGTAGGCAATTATTATGGCACGGTTCTCGGCTGTCTAATTGGGTAGGTATTCTGAGTCAAGGCCTCCGTGTTGCACCTCCTGAAGCTCCTGTCACTGGATACATGGTGGGTGGAGCATAACTGTATGGTCCAGATGTTATAATGCACTTTGTTGTTGTTGTTGTTGTTGTATGTGTTGTGTGCATATTTTTATGCAGTTTGGTAAAGGTATTTACTTTGCAGATATGTGTTCCAAGAGTACTAACTACTGTTTCACTACTAGATCTAAAAATGAAGGCATAGCTTTGTTGTGTGATGTAAGTCTTGTACTGTGCTGATCTTACCTGTACAGTGTGCTAGTGGTTTGTTGTGCTGTCGCTAAGGTATCACTAGGCAATCCACAGGAGTTGCTGGCAGCCAACTATAATGCTGATAGCTTGCCTAAGGGCAAACACAGTACCAAAGGCCTTGGCAGTATTGCTCCTGATCCAGCTCAGAACAAAAGTCTGTAAGTGTGGAAATGAATGAATGAATGAATGAATGAATGAATGAATGAATGAATGAATGAAATGAAATGAAATGAAATGAAATGAAATGAAATGCAATAGAGTCAACATGTCTAAAGCATCAATGTTGATTACATCACTTGTTTTGGTGTATGTGTGTTTGTAATGTTCACCAGTGGTGGATGCACGGTGCCACTAGGAACTCCGATAGCAACAGGAGTGAAAAACCCTTCAGGCTACACTCTCAACTACTAGGCAATCCACAGGAGTTGCTGGCAGCCAACTATAATGCTGATAGCTTGCCTAAGGGCAAACACAGTACCAAAGGCCTTGGCAGTATTGCTCCTGATCCAGCTCAGAACAAAAGTCTGTAAGTGTGGAAATGAATGAATGAATGAATGAATGAATGAATGAATGAATGAATGAATGAAATGAAATGAAATGAAATGAAATGAAATGAAATGCAATAGAGTCAACATGTCTAAAGCATCAATGTTGATTACATCACTTGTTTTGGTGTATGTGTGTTTGTAATGTTCACCAGTGGTGGATGCACGGTGCCACTAGGAACTCCGATAGCAACAGGAGTGAAAAACCCTTCAGGCTACACTCTCAACTACAATGGTGAGCATTAGATACTGTCACTAAATATTTTATCAGTTTCTGTTTTTGTTGTTGTTTGTTTGTTTGTTTTCAGAGTACATTGTCTATGACACGTGTCAGGTACGTTTTGAATCAATAGTATAGAAGTCATTGTTATTTCTATCACTGGCTAGGAATGCATTTTAATTGCTTTATTTGTTTGTTCGTTTGTTTATTTATTTATTTATAGATAAAGATGAAATATTTGGTTTGTCTCAAGTTCCACTACAAGTAATGCTGTGTCAGCAAGCTGGACTTTAAGAAGAACTGCCCATTTCATGTGCTGTTGTTATGATGTCATATAATTACAAATGAACTTTATTCATAGTGTGTACATATTTTGAATAATAGTTCAACAAGTGTCTAACAGCCATTTTTAAAGCATTGTAACTAGTGGTTATACTGCCATAATCTAGCTGAAGACAACACTGGGTCATAATCTACCTTTATAGCTGGAGGGGTTACACTTGTATAGTATAGTTGGAATCAACAAAGTCCAATCTAATAGCCCCACCTCCAACTTGCATGGAATAGGGGCGGGGCTGGTTACCTGACAACGCGGTAAATATAAACGTTAGCGCTGGAATAACGTATTGGAATGCGTAGACAGGAATGATGGAAGAAAGCAACGAATTTTTGATTCAGCGACTGTCCGAAGAGCTCGCTGTAGTTCAGGTTAATGCTGGGGTTGGGTGGGGACGGAGGAAGAGGAGTGTGTTGAGGCACGCGCTGGAGAATATGCAATTGTTAAAAGTGCAACTTGAGCTCCCAGCTAAAGCATTTTACACCTTCAGAGAATCTGCATTTTAATGTGACATTCACAACTTAACCTATGCTGGCTAGAAATGTAAAGTTTTTCTTTCCAATAACTCTGCAATCTAATATTATTTTAGCAACATCTAGCAGCATTGACACATGGCTTGGAGCTTCAGTTAGATTCCTCCAGTTTATGCCTAGATTCTGACCATCCCGACTCGGAAGAAGTGATCCATTTTCCTGATTCTCAACAGGCTAGAGAAAGTAGTACAAAAGGAGCAACTGAAAAGAAATCAAAAAAATTTCAAGTGAGACAAAAACCCAAATGGCATGTCACATTAAGTAATAGCACACCACTTTTTATGTTGCTAAGGGATCTCCAAGTGGTAGAGACACTAGAGCTGTATTGAAAAACTCACAAGAATTGCTGAGGATAGTAGACGACAGAGAAAAAGAAAGGGAGGAGCTGTACAAGAGACGACTTGTTTTGATGAGAGGTCGCATTGAAGAGCAACTAAAGGAGCTCAAACAGAAGGATTCTTTCTTGACTAGGCAAAGAGAAAGGAGAATGAAGAAAGAAAGGGTAAATTGAAGTAGTGAAATGCATAAAAGAAGATAATAAGCCAAATGCTTCGTACATATTATGTTAATATAGGCACTTAGACTACAGAAGAAACCTCTACGATTTATTTCCAGTGGAGAAGATGATACTAAATATATGATGAAGATTTATAAGAGTGCTTTGTATCAGGTACAACATGTTGTTGTTGCTGTGTAGCAGTTGCAGTTGTTGTTTGTGTTGTTGTTGCTGTGATAGTAGTAGTAGTAGTAGTAGTAGTAGTAGTAGTAGTAGTAGTAGTAATATCAGCAGCAGAAGCTGGAGTAGATTTGATATGTCGTATACATTTTACGAGATTAAGTTAAATGGTACATATTTAGTCAGCGTCTGAATATTTAACTGGTCCTTAGCTTGCATGTATGACCTAGGAATGGAAACGGATTATTGAATGAGTATTACACATGTGCATGCATCAGATTAACACATTTTCAGGCAGTATCTATATAATGAAGTTTAATGCAATCATTAAATGGAGTTAATAGGGAAGCAATGAGTGGGTGGGTAAGGCATCGCAGCAACTACAGTAGCACAGGCACGTGTTGAGTAAAACCGCCGCCGCGCCTATGGACAGTATCAGTTGAGACGGTTGGCAGCAAAATGCAAGCCCAGCACTGAGGAAGTAATTGTCAGTATGGCTTCTACCAGCACGGAACTGAGCGAGGAAACGCTAACCACTATCGTTGACCGGGTGACAGCCACGCAAGGTTTGCGAACATGCCGCCCTCGACCAGAGAGGACGACGATGACAGTGGTGCTCCACTCGACTCAGCGGGACAGTCAGGAGGTGAGCAGGATACAGCAAAATAGATAGGTGTAGATACGCCACTCCTCCTCCATCCCCTTGGGGATGTGAATTTCAGTGGGAGTGGCAACCTGGTCTGATAACAAGGGTAGCCAAAAAGGGGGGTGAGGAACCAAGTATGATCATAGCCATGACAAATGGGGTAAATAACTAAATCGTAATAACAAATAAGATAAAACTGCAAGGGGAAGGTCAAGGGCAGTAAGGTCAAGTGCAAAACTTAACTCAATAGGATTAGATGCCGAGTGGTGGTCTAGGAAAAGCCTTGAATTAACAATGCCCTATTAGAGATGACAATAATAGTAACAAGAGCGTAACCCAAACAATGGGAACAGATGCAAGGCCTCAGTAAGCAGGGGGTCCCAATTAGCAATGGGAGGCAGTAGCAAAGCCTCAATAAGCAAAGGGGCAGATACAGCCTAGAAAAAGAAAATATAGCTATAGCTAATACTAACAAAAACAAAAAAAAAACAAGTGGAGGTGTCGATGGGATGGCCCACTAGGGCATAACTGAGGGCGTGGCTGAGCCAGATAATGATTCACTATTTGTCATTGCTACAGGTGCAGAGGGCAGAGGCACAGCGAATGGAGGACACTCAGGAGGAGTTAGCAGCACTGGGCCTGCTGTCCTTCGCGGGGGAAAGAACTGGAAGCAGAACAGCGGGGACAGAAGCACTGCGGGGGGCCCATCCTCAGCCCTCATTGGTGCAACTAGGGACAGGCCTGCCAGCGTTGCCTAAGAGGCTGGCCGACAAAATGCAGGCAAACAAGTTCGTGGACGTTATGAAACTACCACCAGCACGAGGGAAGTCCAAACCTCTCAATCAGGATGAGGGCAGCCACATTGTGGTGGTACAGGCTGCCGAGCTGGCCAGTACCAGGAAGATTATTCCTGACCTTGGGACATGGCTGCAGTGCTTCGCGCTTTATGCGGCTGCCATCCTGCAGGCCCCGGCCTGAAAGAGCAGCAGAACTGATGGTGTATCAGTCCATCATTGCCAAGGCTAGTGGCTGTTGTAAGTGGCCGTCGTGGGTCATCTATGATTCCAGCTTTCGGCAAGAGATGGCAGGGGTCACGGGTAGCGTGGGCTAGAGTGGACCCGAGCATCTACTCCCTGTGCTTCACTGGGCAAGAGATGGCAGGGGTCACGGGTAGCGTGGGCTAGAGTGGACCCGAGCATCTACTCCCTGTGCTTCACTGGGCAAGAGATGGCAGGGGTCACGGGTAGCGTGGGCTAGAGTGGACCCAAGCATCTACTCCCTGTGCTTCACTGGGCAAGAGATGACAGGGGTCACGGGTAGCGTGGGCTAGAGTGGACCCAAGCATCTACTCCCTGTGCTTCACTGGGCAAGAGATGACAGGGGTCACGGGTAGCGTGGGCTAGCAGGGGGGCAAGTCTGCCGAGGTGTGCCGTCGGTACAACAGGTTCGCGGGTGATTATAGATTTGGCAGAGACTGCATGTACAGACATGCATGCAGCACCTGTGGAGGATCCCACCCTGTCAACAAGTGCAAGCCAGGTGGAAAGGCACAAGGAGAGGACCACTCACTCTGAGCAGCCAGTGGCTGGCTAGAGATGCTGATTTATCATTGATCACAGTCACCCTATGATATAGTGATGTAAGTATCTGTGCACAAGTAAAAACTGAAAGGTAACGGAAGGGTAGTAAAGGCATTAGCAGCATGTCTTAGGTGCTGGTAAGACAATTACTCTCTTATGTATTCCTCCTCCCGTTCTCTCCCTGTTTTCTTTCTCCCATTACGTCTCTTGTGCTAGCCACACCCTACGAGTACACTAAGCAGCTGCTGCAGTTGGAAGCCATGCAAAGTGGATTGGGCATGCAGGCTTTGCCACCAAACCTGAGAGTAGCTGTCAGGCATGCGAGTTGAAGAGCTGCCAGAGAAACCTTTCATCAGCACAGGATAGACCGGAAGTGGTGTCCAGGTACATCAAAGAAGAGCTGGCATGAGGCCGTGTACTGGAACTGTCAGATGTGGAGGCACATGAGCTACGTAGCCCATTCGGAGTAATTCAAGAGGAGCAACCCCAGTAAGTGGAGGTTGATTCTAGACCTTTCCTCACCAGACGGAAAAGTGGCAATGGCAGCTCAACGAGGGTTCAGTGACAACGGCAGTTCAACGAGGGTTCAGTGACAATGGCAGCTCAACGAGGGTTCAGTGGCAACGGCAGCTCAACGAGGGTTCAGTGACAACGGCAGCTCAACGAGGGTTCAGTGACAATGGCAGCTCAACGAGGGTTCAGTGACAACGGCAGCTCAACGAGGGTTCAGTGACAACGGCAGCTCAACGAGGGTTCAGTGGCAACGGCAGCTCAACGAGGGTTCAGTGACAACGGCAGCTCAACGAGGGTTCAGTGTCAATGGCAGCTCAACGAGGGTTCAGTGACAACGGCAGCTCAACGAGGGTTCAGTGGCAACGGCAGCTCAACGAGGGTTCAGTGACAACGGCAGCTCAACGAGGGTTCAGTGGCAACGGCAGCTCAACGAGAGTTCAGTGACAACGGCAGCTCAACGAGGGTTCAGTGACAATGGCAGCTCAACGAGGGTTCAGTGACAATGGCAGCTCAACGAGGGTTCAGTGACAACGGCAGCTCAACGAGGGTTCAGTGACAACGGCAGCTCAACGAGGGTTCAGTGACAACGGCAGCTCAACGAGGGTTCAGTGGACAATGCACTCAGAGGGTTCAGTGACAATGGGCAGCTCAACGAGGGTTCAGTGGCAACGGCAGCTCAACGGAGGGTTCAGTGGACAAAGGCAGCTCAACGAGGGTTCAGTGACAACGGCAGCTCAACGAGGGTTCAGTGGCAACGCAGCTCAAGAGGGTTCAGTGCCCGCAGCTCAACGAGGGTTCAGTGACAAACGGCAGCTCAACGAGGGTTCAAGTGACAACGGCAGGTCAAGAGGTTCAGTGCAAAACGGACTAACGAGGGTCAGTGACGGCAGCTCAACGAGGGTTCAGTGACAATGGCAGCTCAACGAGGGTTCAGTGACAACGGCAGCTCAACGAGGGTTCAGTGGCAAACGGCAGCTCAACGAGAGTTTCAGTGACAACGGCAGTTCAACAAGGGTTCAGTGACAATGGCAGCTCAACGAGGGTTCAGTGACAACGGCAGCTCAACGAGGGTTCAGTGACAACGGCAGCTCAACGAGGGTTCAGTGACAATGGCAGCTCAACGAGGGTTCAGTGACAATGGCACTCAACGAGGGTTCAGTGACAATGGCAGCTCAACGAGGGTTCAGTGACAACGGCAACTCAACAAGGGTTCAGTGACGGCAGCTCAACGAGGGTTCAGTGACAACGGCAACTCAACGAGGGTTCAGTGACAACGGCAGCTCAACGAGGGTTCAGTGACAACGGCAGCTCAACGAGGGTTCAGTGACGCGACCATCAAGATGCTGGGCAGATGGCAGAGCAATGCCTATCAGCTGTACATAAAAACGCCTAGGGAACAGCTGGCGGCAATGACCAAGGAACTGGCCAGAAAAACATGAACCCTCGGGACGGTGATACCGAGACATGTGCATGTACGGGTAGCATTCCTCGTCTATTGTTCCATTGGTATCACATCTATGTGCAAATAATAATAATAATAAAATAAAATAAAATAAAATAAAAAGAAATAAAGAGGAAAAATAGCGGTGTTGAAGAAGGAGACAGTGCAAGGTGAAGAGAGGAGTGAGTTGAGGGTTTTGGGTATGATTGGGCTAAGTTTGGGAGTGTGAAATGTAGCATTCATGGTGCTAAGTGGTGCTTGGTAATTACCATCCAATCATACCTATGTGAAATCTAAGAAAAACAAGATATACCTCCTTGCCCTGCCTCCAAACTGCGCACAGCATTAAATAGTATTAGTAACGATGACGATGATGTGTGTACATCATTAGCTGAGCTGGGTTGGTAAGGCGGTTTCTGTTTACAGATTGATACAGTGCCGTCTATTACCAGTTGGTAAAGGATTATCTGTCACATGTGACAAGTGTCGTCACTGTGTGTATTTAGAATAATTTTGATCTGGTTCGGTAAAGTATGACGACAGTATGTGTTGTAGACTAACATTAGTCGAGCCGGGTTAGTAAAGCATCTTCCCATGACAACGACAGTGGTGCATGTATTCCTGAACTTGCCAAGTTGGTAAAGCATCATCAAGACAGATGATGACTGTGGTGGTGTTCATGGATACAGTGGGTCAAGAAAAATAAGAGAGAAAAGAGTGGACTGATATAACTAAAAGTTAGATGCTACTGTGTGGCGTGGTACTTGCTAGAAAACAATATTCTGAAGTTTTCAATGTACCTTTACCTAAAGTATGCCAAAATTAATTGTAGGCAATAAGCTTGGAGCACAGTCTCAAGAAATCAGGCCAACTCTCAAAAGTATCAGACATCAAGTCTTTTTGGGACTACATGCTGGATGGAGAATCTCCATTCCCCGTAGCTGTAAGAGAACAGGGAGTGTCTAGCAGAGAACACAAAGTGTCTAGAAGAGAGCAGTTAGTGCAGTCACACTATCATCGACACAGGTCAGATCCTCTCATTGATTTGGAAGAGGAGGAGGGGGAAGAGGAAGAGAAGGATGAATTCACTTCAGGGTTCACAAACTCTTGGGCTATTACTGCTCAACCTCATGATGAAAGAGTGAGAAAACATGCTTACAATGTAATTCCATCTTCATTATCTACATTTATTTTCAGGAACACTCATTGCCTTCAGTTTCTGACCAAGCTTCATCTAACAAGTTTTCCTATGTAAGTTGTTATTTGTGCAATTAATAGACTATAAATAAGGTTGTTTTTGTTTATTTTGTTGTTGTTGTTTTGTCTGCTCTCTTTTAGAACAAGTTACCTAGATTAAAGACAGTTCAAGAAATGATGGGAGAGCCTGTGAAGAAGGTGTATGCTGTTAAGGTATTAAATGTCACAAAGTCAGTTCTTGCACTATAGCTACATTTTTCTGCAGCATCAAGAAAGTGCAACCTGGGAAAGAGATCTCAAGATTCAGAACCTGCAGATGAAAAGAGCGTATCAGCAGTCTAAAGCAAATGAAATGTTAATGCAAACTCACTTTTCTGATATGTTCAGGAATATAGAGCGATCTTTGTCTCCATCTCTCTCCTTAGAAAGTGTGAGTAAAACCCAATCCCTACCACCATCATCACCTGAACTTTCCTCAAGTTCCCAGAGGTCTGTACACACATTATCTCCAACAATGCCTTCCTCACTGCCAATTAACCCCTGTCATTCTGATTCATCTGTACGTACCACTCCATCACGATTTGAGAATGCTGGTGGATCTAAATGTCCTGAAAATACATGCTCACCTGTCACTTCCAAAATTCCCTCACCATCTTATGGCACATCAGATAAGAGAGGTAAACAAGTGAAAAAACAGAAAACTAACCAGAACTCTCTGACTCCTATTCCTGAAGTCCACCTAGCTCCACTTTCAATGTCTGCTGTGATGAAGACAAGCAAGGTTGTGGTAAGTCATTCCAATTAGGTTTGATTCCAGTAATGCAAATTTAGAATTCATGTATATATCGAGAAACATTTAAAATATTGTTGTGATGTGTAAAGATGAATATTTTGTATATTTTTCTTTGTTCTTCTTTGTATCCAGGAGGTCAAAACTAATAGTGGAATGTGGAAAAATTACATTTTAACTGAGTCATCATAGAACACCAATCATATTTTGTTGTTTGTTGTTGTTGTTGTTGTTTTTGTTTTTTAATTGTTTTCATGCATTTGCATCTATGTAGCTGACATGACTTATGAATGTGTGTGTGTATATATTTTGTGGGTCTTCAACAATGGGATCTTCATATAAATGGGACTTAACTGACTCTTTAGTGCTCAGGTTATAAGCATTAGTTAATTTCACAATGTTGTATGTTAGTGATTAAACTTACGCACCCACTGACTTTCATCCATTTACAAGTGGGTATTTATTTGGTGTTATATAATTTTCTACATTATAGCTAGCAAGCGAATAAATAAAGAGAAAAATTATTTTGTAATTTTTTTTTGTAAGATGGCTCGAATTCAGCTTCAGTTGTTGTTTTTTACTTAGTTTCAGGAAGACTGACTCTTCTCTACAAATCACATTGTGTTTTGTTTTTCAGAACAACAGGTATGTCCCCCAATTAGATGACCGATCTCCGTGATTTATGAGAATGTGGGGAATGCTAAGCAAGCCACGCTCCCTATAGACTTAGCTCTATCATTACAATTTAAGAATGAATAAAGCACTCTTTATTATTACTCATAATTATATCAAACTTTGAGAATGAATAAAGAAGCTACAACAGCATTGATACTAACCACATAGTTTGTGTCAGAATTACGTATTGCTGAGCGTAGTTGCCTGAAACTGGCACATTTCAGTTCCCTCAACATATCCCACTTTTTCTTGATAGCAGCTCAAGTCCTGAGTGTTAAAGCCATTTCTCTTAGGTGATCTATCACTAGAAATGTTACAATAGCTGTTAGAAGTACATGTCATTGGAGAAGGTACTTGGAGGTTGTTCTGCTCCAGACATTTCTGCTGAGGCTGGTGGTGCTCGAGTACTTGCTGATGATTGGGGCAGGGTGGTGCAGAAATGGTAGGGGCACTTTGAATACCGAATGTCATGACTGGGTGGCAGCAGTTTGTAATGCCAGCATTGGTCAAATATTCCTGGTGGAGGAAGTAAGCAGAAGTGACATGTGCGAATTCTGAACTGTCTGTAGTAGAGATTGTGTTCCACGTTTGGGAGGAAGGCTGTGGACTTAGTACTTGATGAGTAGGTCCACAAGTGGAAGAAGGTGCTTCAGTTATAAGTGAAGGGAAAGTTGAAGTTCCCAGGAAAGGGTAACTTGCAGCTGTCTTTGTGGAGGTTGTGTTTGGGTGCATTGCTGGATGTGCTTGATGACTGGACTGAAAGTGGACATATGTAGAGGAGTATACTGAACAAGGTACGCCACTGGATGACAAAAGGTCTTGAGGACAAGCAGCTCTGTGTAACATATATAGTACAGGTAAGGACTTGTAAGTTGTAAACACTTTGTGCCATTATGGGTAATAATAATGAGTGCTCAACAGGTCATGTTACAGGTATGCCTATCACATACTTTACATTCTTCTTGCTTTACAGTATGACATATTAATATTGAACAACAAGTCTTAATCGCTACACAAGTGTTATAGCACAATCACTTGTAAATGGTTGGACTTAATATTACTCAAGAGTTGATCGATCATTGATTTTTTTTTGTCTCGAGTTTAAACACATGAATGCTACCTTGATCAAGAACAGTGATGGGCTCTCAAGCATACCACTGGCGAGTATAATAAATTCAAATATTCAATATGTAGCCAAAACACTACTGGTGAGCATATGTATAGATTAAATTGAAATACAGTATAGCAAAAGAGGAGAAATTGGGTAAGGTAATAGCTTGTCTCTACTATGATGTCATTATTGACTGACCTCGTATGAAGAATGCTATCTTGAGAGCCCAAGAACGCCTTGGCAAATGGGTTGTGCTTGATTTTCATCTGAGTAATCTGAAGAAATGAAACACAATTGAGCATTCTATGACCATGCAAGTTTCACCATGCTGCATATTTTGGGCATGATAGATTAAATAACCAGTTGTACATAAAGCTACTTTAATTAAACAAAAAAAAACAACAATTGTGGCCATTTGATCCATATCAAATTAATCTAATCTCCATGCCTAGCATTCTAATAACATATCTCTTACAAATGTGTCATAAGATATCCAAAGTAACAACATGTGTATTTTTTAGCTGTGACTGCAGTCACTTCCTGACAAATACTTGACCACATAAGGAAATAGTCATTTTAGGTATGTTCGACAAACAGGTCATTAGATTCCAGCTAAATGCTTCCTAACTAAAATAATTCCATTCTTAGTCTGGATTTTATTACATCCCTAATTGTCCAATGCTGCAAGTAACTGTTATCACAGTAACCAAAGACAACAATGTGGAGGCTATCTCTGGGGAAAGGCCCTTCCTTCCTCTCCTTCTCACCCCCAACCAATCCTTCTATCCTAAGGCACTGCTCATTCTTAATTCCAGGAATTATTTTTAAGTATAGATGTTTTAATTTGGTGCAATTTTTTGCTTTATTTAAGTTGGGTTAAAATATCTTCAATAAACTAGTTCTAGAGGTATTCAGTAGTGTATTAGGTAGTTCCACTCCTACCACTAACCACTACACATATGAAACAGTACTCTTTGTTCGAGCCTCCTAACCTTGTCATTTTGATAAGCTGTTACTGCTATAAATTGTGTCTCTCTGAACCTGTGGGTGGCCACCACAACTGGAGGAAGACTGGATGCTGAGGATTGGAAAGCCATCCCCCCAGGCTGGTCAAGTTGAATTACATGTATGCAAGGCTGATAGCGATATAGAGATACCAGTTTTACCTGCAGAGCAAAATAAAGTTAACTATACAAAAATTATAATATCCATTTCAGTATCTGAACATAGGTTTGTTATAATTGCTAAGAAATTTTGAATGGATATAATTCAAATAATTTTAATTGGCTTGGTACATCAAATAACTTAGTTGCTAATTTGTCAGGTAAAGCATAAATATTACACTTTTTGTTCCCAAAATAACGAGTTTAGTTCAAGGCAAAAAGTTCAGCCACCAAAAACTTAGCATTGATAATTTTTCTACTCATTCTGTGGAAAGCTAAACAGCATATGCTATACTAGCAAATCATTCTTTTAATTTAGGCTGTAAAGTATGGAAGAGGTACTTTGCATTTCTAATTACATTACCCCAAACTCAGATTTAGAATGATTTATAAGGAAAAGGAACTACATTAAGTATAGAACAATTGACAATTTCATAAAAGTGTAAGAATAGAAAATACATTTAAGCCTAACCTTTCCTATCCCATCTTCTTTATTGGAGAGTTTAACTTTAGAAAATACCACTTTCTGTCTCATCCATTCCCTACCAGTGAGAGGTGATGAAGTGTGCACATACACTGAACTAGGTAGTGGAGGCTCTGATGTGCTGAAAGATCCTGTAGCTGTCCACTCTCCATTTAAGAATCTCCACCGGTGATTGTCTGTCAGCTGGAACTCCAATAATATCACATAATGTAGAGAAGGATTTAGACCTGACAAGGTCACTTGCACTAGAGGAAACATACGCCTACAACATTTTACATTGATAAGTAATGAACTCATAATTATACAGAATATTAAGAGAATTAAATCAATGAAATGTGTGTTGTTGTTTTGATTAATCACAATGTGCTTAAATCTGTAAGTTCAAACTTGCCTGCCAATTTTTGTAACTATCATCTCATTGGGAATATCATGAAACTGTTTCCAGAGCTCTCTGTTCTCAAGTACCATTCTAATATCTCCTCTATTCCCTCCACCACCATTGTAGCAAGAAATTTCACCTCTTCTTGCTTGTGCAATCGGGGATGATACTTGAATAGCAGAAGAAAGTCCATGACTAGCTAGTTTTCCAAGAATAGGTTGAAGACATTCCCTAGGTAACACATGGTCTCCTTGGAATTGCACACTAGTAGGTGATAGGGTGGCTTCCATAATTCTTTTGCAACTTCCACTCTCTATTTCTACGACTCCGCTACTGAAGCAGCCCAGAGATTACAGCTGACACCACTTAAATAGCTCCCAGGTAAACTATGCTGGACTAAAATAAGGAATGTGAGAATGTAATTAGAGAAGCTGGTGGCAAGATATTATCCGGTTGTTTACATTGTGAAAAGTCCATGCATAGTTTGTAGTATTGACACAAAAAACTGACCAAATATAGTGAACAAAACAGGACGCAATAATTTTCATCTTTACTCCAGTCTAACTGCTTTGTATAATTATCAACAACTGGGTGGCTACCAATAAAGAAACAATGTGAGTGTTCTTACACCAGATGGTTGCTATATAAGCTATTGATAGCTATATCAGGGCATGTAATAGGCAGAATTCTTCAACATGGGATTCAGCATAACTGAGTAAAACTGCACCCATTGTATGAAACCACACCAATTCCACAAAAGCTACACTCATGATTGAATCATACTCTAGGAAACGTAGCTAGTTTTCTGTGTTGTGTGTGTAAACAACTGTAATGAACTTAAAAAATTTAAAGGGAAAATGCATCCATATATGCCACTATTAGTCCAGCAGAAAGGAGCGTTTTTTGTCAAGGCTCTCATCAAAGTATATAGTTTTAATTTTTGCCCCAAATATTCAATTTCTCAAAACTGAATTCAGTATCAGAGAATAAGCATACCTTGCTATTAAGCATGTTTCTAGTTGTTCTGTTTCTAGTAAAAAAAAACAACACTTGCTTGACATTTGTCAGTAATGAGGTACTCAGTGGAATTGTAAATTCATTTCTGCGAAAATAAACAAACATTTCATAATGGTGTAAAATCACCGGCATAGAGTTTTCTGTGATGTAAAATCACTTTAGTTTTCCAATACAAATTAACTTTTATGTAGTATTGCAAATATTTGTACAATATGCTTAGTATCTTTGCAAATGCAAGGCAGCTTAGCAAAATCATACAGTCCATTGAAGTAATATTTTCTCAGCTAGTCTTATTTGTTTTCCATGTGCCCTGAATTATGCCATAAAGTCGTTCTTCAACGCCAGAAAACCCTGTACTCAAGTTATTGCATACAGATCTAGAAAACTTAATTTTCACTGGTATGAAATAAAAAATTTGCAATTTTGCAACTTCTAACAAGTTTTACATAACTTGCTATGTGCACAATAGCTACAAACCAAAAGAATGCATATCTGATTGCAAGGTGTGGCTTACATTCTGACAGACTATAATTTGCTTGTGTAAGAGTGTAGTAATAAAGCATTGTATTAGTCTAGTGGATTGATTCGCCTCTTCCTACGCCCCTGGCTACAATGAATATTTTCTGCAAGGAAAACGGTACAGCTGTGATAGGGAAAAAAAGAAAAAAAGAAAAAAAGAATAAAGAATAAAGAGGAAATAGCGAAGTACTTCGCCTGCATGCATGGAACACTTTGACAGGTGAATTTTTAGTCAATTAATTTGACAAATTCACATCCATGTCAAGTTTTATAAGTATGCATATGTAAAGTATGAAGTTGCTTGGGCAGATTACATTCCAACAAGAAGTTAAATATGTAGGATGCTGGTGAGCAACAACGCTTCTTGCAGTCTTGACTGCAGTGCTGGCACAGTCTCGATAGAAGGAAGGTGAAGCAAACTCCACTTACTGCTAGAACTGAAGTAAGCACTCCTTTACCTAAGTGTATATGAAATAAACACTCCTTTACCTCTTAAGTGTATATGAAACAAGCACTCCTCTACCTGAAATAAGCACTCCTCTACCTGAAATAAGCACTCGTCTACCTCTAAGTGTATATGAAACAAGCACTCCTCTACCTGAAATAAGCACTCGTCTACCTCTAAGTGTATATGAAACAAGCACTCCTCTACCTGAAATAAGCACTCCTCTACCTCTAAGTGTATATGAAACAAGCACTCCTCTACCTCTAAGTGTGTATGAATTTTACCAATTTTTTTTGTTGCAATATGATGTGTATGTGTAATTACTACTCCATTAAAAATTCCTATTTCTTGTATGTATGATTGAGCATTAGATGAAGATGGTTTTCATGTTTCATGGACAATACAACCAATAAGGTCCAACCAGGCAGGTCAATCCCCAGCAAGATCCTGAAATTAGATTAGTCACAAGATCCTGAAATTAGACTAGTCAATCCTTAACAAGATCCTGAAATTAGACTGGTCAATCCCTAACAAGATCCTGAAATTAGACTCATCTATCCCCAACCAGATCCTGATATTAGACTGGCTATCCCCAACAGGATCCTGAAATTAGACTGGCTATCCCCAACAAGATCCTGAAATTAGACTGGTCAATCCTTAACAAGATCAATTAGACTCTTCTATCCCAACAAGATCCTGAAATTAGATTGGTCAATCCCCAACAAGATCCTGAAATTAGACTCCAACAGGATCACTGGCTATCCCCAACAAGATCCTGAAATTAGATTGGTCAAGGACATAAAATAGAAATTATTTGACTGACAGCAGAAGTAACATGTACAAATCTCAGCAAGATGACTCCTATTAATAGTCCAGAGAGTTGGTATCTCCAGAGGGTTGGTGTCTGCTATTGCAGAAAGCCTGAGTTGGGTAGGCGGAGTCTTGCGGGGATGTAGGAATAAAATAACAAAGTAGTCATGGTGACCATTAAAAAAAACAACAACAAAGTATGAGTTTAATTAGAGCAGAAGGTTGTCTTTCTTGATTGTGAGCGCAATCTTCAGCGTGATTTCACCATTTGAGACACTCTCTAGCAGCAATGTTTTATCCCAGGGACTATCCTTATCTCTAAGTAAATCCTTTAAAGTGACCCGGCCACTACCCAGGAAATCTGGACACAAAATAAACAAGCAAACGGAATGAATGAATGAACAAGTTTGATGCTATAACCTGTAGAGCATTTACCATTAGGAGAAAACAGATCCTTGTCAAAAACTGAAATCTCTAGTGCATCTCTGTTGATATCAGACACTGCAAATTGCATCTGTTAGCAAACAACAAACAAACAAACACGATTGCGGCATACATAAATTGAAATGTCAAAGTTATTGAAAAATAGGTACAGTATGGAATTTCATAAAAACCATCTTTACTACATACAATATTCACACATAAATATATAACAATTCTGTACTATATTAATGTCACACATAAAATTGATAATTTAAAGAGAGAAAGATAGTGTGTCTAGTGATGGTAATGGTTACAGGTAAGAGAAACCCACACACAACGTGGATTGCATTTAGTGCAGCTGAGCCCTCCCTTCAACACAGCCCTCCTAAACCCAACCCATAAAAATAACCAAATGAGTGACTTGTGATGGATGTGAAGCCATATTTATGATCTAGAGCTCTTTACATTTGGATAGAGAAATTAAAAAATATTTTCAAATTTTTAATATGACAGGAAATAAACAAAACAAAAACTTTCTAATGGTAAGGGGAAAAAAAAATCCAGCAAAGAAGTTTAAAGCAAACAGCTACAGGTGCGGTTACAAACCCCACCATTATAACCAACAATGTCCTAACATTGAACTGACCTTATAATTCCACTTGGGATTGAGGTTGTTGTTAATAACGGGTGTGGTCTGTTCTTGCTGATCGCCAAACTTAACCACACAGAATGGATCACTTTTATTGTTGGGATCTTTAGCCAATAGGTCCACTCCTTCCACTACTGTCACGTCTAGAGTCCCCACACTGTCTCGCATGGTACGCATGACTACAGGACGGAGACAGTAATGAAAACTCCACCTCCCAGCATACAACTCCACTTTGAATACTACAGTATCACTATGGTCTACCTCGTACTCAATTAAGTTAAGTGAATGAAACAATCCAACCTAAAGTTGACAGCTAATCAAACTCATTGAAATACATTCTTAGAAAAAAATAAACGTGAAGGCCCCCCAGGAGAGACACTACACATAGCATCCCTGCCCTGAAGGCAGGGTTGAAGGACCCAAGGAAACTAGAACCCCTGTATAAACCAATTAAATTGTGTGATAATATCTAGCTTTTTCACTAGTGTAATAATTAATGTACTGTATTATGGCAGCGCCTTGAGATTCCCAACCAGGTATGATAGAATTATTCTTTAATTTGCTTTATTAGAAGCATATTGGTGATGCCACAGGAATTCTACACAGTTATCTCTTCACTCATTCAATATAAATTTTAAAGTAACAATCAAATAACATGTTTTGGGACTTACATTTCTCTTTCTTCTCTCTCTCTATTCTTTTCTTGGTAGTAAGGTAGTCTAGAGAAGCCTTGGCTATCTTCTTGGCCCACAAATCTCTGGAACTGTCTGATTCTACCCTCAACAAAATGTCTTTTTCCTCTGTTGACAAGGTTGTCAGAGTGAGCAGAGAACCATCTAGGAAAGAGAAAAATATGTATGTATGTACGTGTGTATGTAGTATGTATGTATGTACGTGTGTATGTAGTATGTATGTATGTATGCATGTATGTATGTACGTGTGTATGTAGTATGTATGTATGTATGTATGTACGTGTGTATGTAGTATGTATGTATGGTATACTCACTAGCATCACTGCCACTTTTCTTCGGTTTGAGAGTTTCTAGCAAGAAAGGCTACACACACACACACACCACAGAATGATGACAGGTCTATTAGTGCTATAACCTGTGCTATGTGAGCCCCACCCACTTTTGGCCCACTGCTGTCACGAGCACATACAAATTTTTAAAAATGGGCACTAAGTCAAACTCCACCATTGTTTGGGAATGAAAATTATGATCCCCAACTCATATTCACCCAGGATAAATGAACAGTAACAATGCACTCAAAAATGCTGCTAATCAAAAAGCACTGCCTATACTGAGCGTAGCCTTCACTGATATTAGACTAACAAAATGACACAGTTAATGTATTCAGAGAATTCTATTGCAATTGGAATGAAGCACCAAAAGGTGTGAACCTTCAATGCTACTACACTCTAGCTACAAGTATATAGCTTTATATATACATGCATATATACATACATATTATATAAAATTATTTCTCAGCCAAAAGAAGTATACTTAATCAGATAACAATATAGCTTGTCCAATGAAAACAGTAGATATAAACGAGCTGTCTTCATAGCTAAATATGCCAAACACACAGCAGTAGTAAGTTTAAGTAACCTGTAGAAAGAATTATTTGGTGAAATGATTACGACATGATGACAGGGGTATTACCCATACAAGCCAGAGCTTACTGCGTAGTGTTTCCTCAAAAGCCCACTCAGAAAAAAAAAAAAAAAAAAAAAAAAAAAAAAAAGCAACACAATAAAAGTACTTGAGTAAGCTCACACTCAATTCAACGATTTGTCAGTAATCTCCAAAATCAGAATGTGACGAACAAACAAACAGGACAATTACTATAACCCTCTCACACGTATGTGCACTGAGGGAGGTTAATTAGAACATGCCTTAAAACGCACTACACTCTGGAGAAAACACAGTGGTGTAATTACTTACTAGTTTCATGGGATCTTCCCTAAACAGGGCATATCAGCCAAGGAACATTTTCCTTCTCAATGAATAATTACTTTATTTGTTGGTAGACATTATTTATTGAAATGACTCAAAATGGCCAAAACAAACTTCACTTAGCCATGACATGGAGGGAGTGCAAGTACTTGATAAATGACTGACAGAGACACATGTAAAGAAATTATCAAATGTACAGTGATTGAAAGCTCGCTTCACAGAAAAAAGACAGTCCAGTTTGCCACAGCAACATTTTTACACAAAACAGTACAACTCACTTTCCTGTACAGCAAGAAATCATTCTTGCCCCAAGGCTCTAAGCCTCCTGGGGCCGATAGGGCAAAGAATGATTTGGGGCGCACTAGCAGTAAGAAATCATTGAACAAGAACCCAACAAGGTCCTTGGAGCCACGAATCTATGAACAACAAACAAACTGTGAAGCCACACCCACACAAGTCCACATACACACAGTGATTACCTTGAAGAATTTGCCCCAGTGTAGGAGTTTGCGAGGACCCATGAAGTTAGTCTGTGAGTTAAACACAATATTCTCGTCAAGATTCACGAACTGCACGTGAGACTGCAACCATTCCAACTTCTCAGTGTTGTCCTTCTGGTGGACGCCATCATTGACGTGCTCACACAAAGTCTCCGCCTTCTTCAGAGCTTGTTGAAGCTGTTCCATGTCTGGATCTGACACTGCAGTGTACTCCACTATCTACACACACACACACACACACATTTTACCAGTGGCTCACTAAGTCAAGCCATACAAAGTATAACAAGAATTTAATGTTGGTATGGAGCATCAATTTTGTTGGTCAACAAGCGTATCTTCAGTTAGTGGCTGGCTATTAAGTTGCTATTCCAAACCCCCCACTAAAGTTTCTCCCTTACCAACACAAAAACCAGACCAGAAATATCGCAGACAAATAACTCCCTCCCTCCCTCCCTCACCCTCCGGATCAGCAAAGGGTACTTGGTGACCCTCTGCATCGGTTTGAGCAAGAAGCTGCTGAGAGGAAGTCCGCCAGTGCGGGAATCTGTGGTGCACTTCTGCTCGAACTCCTTGAATCGAGGGTCCGCAGCCTTCTGCTGGAGGATTGTGCAGGCAGTGAGCTGGCAACTGCACCAGCGAATGTGCGGCGTCAGGTGAGGAATCTGCGACACTAGCACGTCCCCAATACCACGCACCATCTCACCGGATGTACGCAGACGGACCAGGAAGGCTGACAGCATGTCATTGGAACATTTGATCAGATCATCCCAGTTCACCATTACCTAATACAAAAAGAAGGCAACATTACTAAAAACAAGAAAGAGATAATCTCTTTGTCACGGAATAAAGCATATAAAAGGAACCATAATGATTGGTAAGTTGGTAGCTTGCCTTCGCCATTTCTTCTTCAGTGAGCACCTGCTGTTCAGCCATAGGGTCAAAGAAAACTTGTTTGACTAGTTTTAGGCTGTCCACATAGTGTCGCTCAGAAGTGAGCAGCTCAAAGATGGCCTCCTGCCTTTTCCTCTCCTTGTCTGTGACAGACTGTAGGACAGCATCACTCACTGAGTCAGCCCCTGTAATCAATGTAATACAGAAAAAGGATTATATATAGTTTCTAGTGGTTAGCCATGATTCCAAAAAGGCCAATTAAAACTAAACAGTGAGGGATTATGAAGTGACTCTAAATTATTAACTCCATCTTTCTCCTAGTTGTTAAGCCACAATAATCCCCTATTAGAGAACTGATAAATACTTGCATTACAGATGAATCCCAGCACTTGAACATGTTCAAAGTTGACTACAAGTAGAGTCCACATGCTTTTCCGGCATCCCTTCACAAAGGAGGGCAAAAATTCCACCATAATTTCAAACCCACTCACATCTTGTGATTTCCCCAGCTGGTAGCTGTTGTTCAGTCAATGGCTGCACGTAGTTTGAAGGAAATAAACCCACTTTGTCATTGACTTCTCCTTTCCACCATTCTCCTCCTTCCTTGTCCAACACTGATATCACGCTTCCCTTGTGGAAGCCGAGCTCATCTGAAGACTGAGCTGTGTACGTGTACAAGGCCAGCACTAGGTTGGCTGTAGTCACACCTCCTGGCTTCTTCGTATCCTCAAGAGCTTCCAACAGAGGCTACACACATTATGAACTCACTATGACAACTTCAAATCAATGGAGTTATTCACAAACAATTCATCGTGGGGAGGCTCTTATACTTCAGCCATTATGTAATTAAGAATTAAAACGAAATTCCATTATTAAACATGGCCTCCGTCCCACAGTTCTACACATGGCCTAATACTGTACCATGGTGACTTATTTTAACCAGTTAACACTAGTTTATTTATTTACTCTTCTGCAAGTCTAAAAGCTGACACAAGTCTATTACTTACACTCCTAGCTCTACTCAACCTCCTCCCTCCAACCCCCATGACACAAGTCTATTACTTACACTCCTAGCTCTACTCAACCTCCTCACTCCAACCCCCATGACACAAGTCTATTACTTACACTCCTAGCTCTACTCAACCTCCTCCCTCCAACCCCCATGACACAAGTCTATTACTTACACTCCTAGCTCTACTCAACCTCCTCCCTCCAACCCCCATGACACAAGTCTATTACTTACACTCCTAGCTCTACTCAACCTCCTCCCTCCAACCCCCATGACACAAGTCTATTACTTACACTCCTAGCTCTACTCAACCTCCTCACTCCACCCCCATGACACAAGTCAATTACTTACCCTCCTAGCTCTAACCAACCTTGCTCCACTCCACCCCCCCATGAAACAGTCTATTACTTACACTCCTAGCTCTACTCACCCTCCTCCCTCCAACCCCCATGACACAAGTCTATTACTTACACTCCTAGCTCTACTCAACCTCCTCCCTCCACCCCCATGACACAAGTCTATTACTTACACTCCTAGCTCTACTCAACCTCCTCCCTCCAACCCCCATGACACAAGTCTATTACTTACACTCCTAGCTCTACTCAACCTCCTCCCTCCAACCCCCATGACACAAGTCTATTACTTACACTCCTAGCTCTACTCAACCTCCTCCCTCCAACCCCCATGACACAAGTCTATTACTTACACTCCTAGCTCTACTCAACCTCCTCCCTCCAACCCCCATGACACAAGTCTATTACTTACACTCCTAGCTCTACTCAACCTCCTCCCTCCAACCCCCATGACACAAGTCTATTACTTACACTCCTAGCTCTACTCAACCTCCTCACTCCAACCCCCATGACAGAAGCAGGGGTGCTTGGTACAGAGGAGGTCGATGAAATGGACGAGTTGCGAGACTGCCGTTGGGGGAGGAGCTCCACGCGATTAGCAGGAAACCATCCCACAGATCTCTTCTTACCTCTGCTCTGAACTTCTCCTTCCCACCAACCATTGGGAGATTGCTTAAACACCTGACACAAGCACACACAAGGAAGTATTGAGTTCATATACATGTAACTACACATTGTGCTAACTAGCTTATCACCAACTAACACACTTATTTCAACGGAACCTTATCTACTGTAACTGACTCTTTAAACCTCACTTCAAACAATTCTAACCTAACACGCAGTTTTAACATAGCTATTCTGACCTAACCTCACCTTACCTTCACCAGTTCTCCATAGTCCAGATTCAGCTGTCCAGGTTTGGTGCTACTGAAGGCCACGTTGACACGGGCAATGAGAGGTCTGTTTGGCTGTGCCTCAGATGCCGTACTGGGGGCGAGGCTAGTGCTCACATTGGAGACGGAGGATTGGGAGGAAACCTGGGAGGAGAATTCCACTGGATTTGCCACCATCTTATTGGTAGGCTCTTCACCAATGGGCGTGTCATATATAGGATCACCTGAAGGCGTTTCACCAGCTGGTGTGTCATAGATATTTTCCTGACGACTATTGTTGGCTGATGATCTAGGTATGACATAGGTAGAAGGGAAAGTCCCACTCCTTCCATCCAATTCACCTGTCCACCATTCTCCTCCTTTAGAGGTCACCTACACACACACACACACACACACACACACACACACACGATAATATTGCTTCACATACTGTACCATGTAATAATAAAACATAAAGCTATGACCTAGTAGGTATAAAGTACCCCAATATGGCTGACCTTGATGATATCGCCAACAAAGAAAGCTAGGTCACCATCTGCAGTTCCTACAAACTCATAAATAGCTTCATACAGAGTGTCCTCATTTCCAGCTGCAGTGGGTGTGGCATTGTCTTGGTTGTCACCTGCAGAAGCAGATGGAAGAGGAGATACAGGAGGTGGTGTCTGAGATGGAGCTTCTAACAGTTTCACGAAGGTCTTTGGGAACCAGCCAATTTTGCCATTGCTTTGACCAGACCACCACTTTTCTCCTTGCTTGAGAACCTGGACCTGTTCACCCTTTACCAGACTCAGATGGTTGTCCTTGGTACCCTTCCAACTAAATAGAACTTGAGCTGGTACAAATGCACCTGGAGAATCTAAAAGAGAAAGGATAGAGATGAGTGTTAGGGGTCAGGCCAACAAATTGCAAATACAGTAGGCATTTTAATCAAAAGAGGGAAAGCATTTAAGGATATAATAAATGTATGTACTGATACTTTCTAATTAAGAGAAACAATGAGCAGTGCATGGCAACAACAGAAGTATACTTGATAACAAACGGGGGTGGGGAAAGAATTTAATTTTGAGGAGGTGAAAGGTTACACGTCTCACCAATTGCACTTAGTGATAAAACATGGTGCCATGGAATAACTGACCTTTGCCAGACGGACTGGATTGATGAACTGGTGAACCAGCTTGCCCAGTGTTTCCTACGGAGGAAGTCTCTGTCCCTCCATCGCGTGGTACCTGGTCGTAGTCACTTCGTGGCTCGTCTATGGGTATGTCTAGGTACGACTGCGGGACCCAGCCCTGACTGTTGTCTGCCAATCTGACCATGGACCAGCCAGGGGAGGCCTCAGTATGAGGCACTACCGTCACCAGGTCTCCTTCAGTTATGGACACTTCCGTGTCGTCCTGCGCCTGATAAGTGTACAAGACCTGGCACGTGACGAGACTGGGTTTGTCTGACGTCAGGTCTAAATCAGTTGTCATGGCAGCTGGAAGAGTTGGGATGGTGTCGAGATTGACGTAATCCTCAGCCTGGTCACCACTGGTGACCTCTGATGGCTGCTTAAATTCATTCGTGTTCACATAGTCTAAATTAGTTTGATCCGTATCAGTTTGCTGTTCCAGTAGAGGTGACTTGATTCTTCCAGGCTTGACCTCAGCCACATGTGAGCTCCACCCACTTCCTTGCTGGGACACAAGTCCCTTATCAAACAACTCACTCAGTCTAGACACAGAAAACTTCCTGACTCCACTCCCATCTGAAGGGGCTGGACTGTCTTCCTGGGAAGGTTTGAAGTCCTCTTGAGCAGCTGTCGTTCTTTTCTCCTCTTCAGCAGCAGTTCCATCTTCTTCGTTGTCTTCAGTGGTCTCAGTCAGAGGTAGGAGTATTTGAGACATGTCTGTGGGTAGGTTAGAGACAGGAATGGCATCCTGAGCAGAGCTGTCCCAGGAGGAGTTCAAGTCTAATAGCTGCTGCTGTACTTGAGTGCTCTGAACTGGAGACTCCTTCTTCTTGTCTTTCTTGCCTTTCTGTTTGCTGGCATCTTGCTTGCCCTTGTAAGGAGCTGGCTTAGTTGGACTTCCCTGTAGAGCATAAATAACACACATATGTACACATGCAGTCATGGGCAAAAAATAATCAGTTGTTGTACATACTCCGAAACTATCATACAAAAACAACAAAAAACACAACAACAACTACTGACGACCTGTACCACATAATTTTTTATTGGATTCAGTTTGTTAGGAGGCTCACTCACCACCACCCTCCTTCCTTCTGAGCTTCCCTCCACCCATTTCCCCAAATTTACTTGTTGCCATTACCTCCTCTCATAAGTTTCACCAATCCCTTTCTCTACTCCGTTCTCTCCACCCACTACACAGTAATTTCCACCTACATACCTTATTTAGTTCTCGCTGCTTCTGTAGCTCTTCTTTCTTTTTCTGCAGCTCCAGAACCTTCTTCCTCACTTGGTCATCCTCCACTTCCCAGTTACCATGCTCTGAGGGTGTGGCCTTTGATTTGCTCTGGTTGGCTGGCTTAGACTGATGCTTGGGAGAGATTGGTGCAGTGCTCTTGACTGACGAGATAGGACTAGAGGCAGTCACAGCAGTGCTGGCCTGTGGGGAGGAAGGGAATGTTGAACATGAAGATGAATTCTCTAATTATAGTGTTTTTGACATTATGATGTATATGTACCACACACACACACACACACATATACACGCAGGAAAAAAAAGGGAAAAAAGAAGAAGAAAAAAGAACCATTGTGTATATCACTAGACTTGAGCTCATGTGTAGCAGTTTCACAGTTGATTGAAGTCCTAATAGATACAATTCACTGTAAACTGACCAACCAACAGATCAGAACCAACGAGCTCATACTGTGAGAAAATATTCCTCTACTTCAGACTTACTAATAATAAGATTAAAAAAGATCTACTAACATTATTATAAAAAAACCCAACTAATATACAAAGTGAGACTTGTATAATTATTTTATTAATCTCACCACCACCCCCCTCTCTCTCTTTCCTTCTATGTTGACTCACCATTGCTTTTTCTTGTCTAGTCTTCTTGATAATTGCTTCATGGTCTTTCCTAATCTGCTCTCTCCTGCGTTCTCTCCTCAAGTTATCCTCTTCCCTAGCCACCTTGTCTCTCTCCCTCCTTGCAGCCTCCTCCCTCTCCCTCCTTGCCTTCTCCTCCTTTCTAGCTGCCTCCTCCTCTTCCTGTCTCCGCCGAGCTTCTTCACGCTGAGCCTCTTCTGCAGCCTGTTGTCGTGACAGCACATGGTGCCTGAGGCTCTCAGCTTTGGCTTCATCTTTGTGACAACTTTCCTTTAATTCCTGCACACAAACAAACAAGAAACACTGACAACATTAGAGTCGCATGCAGCCATTGGCTGTAAGAAAGAAATAATAAAATGGCTGACACATTTAGCGTATATGCAGAAATAATAAAGTATTTCTGATGTCTCTGGAGTTTAACATGTGTATTAGAATGACTTCACGAACACCTCAAATTCATATATCATTGAACAGCTGATGTTCTGATGATCAAAACCTGACATAGAAGCATCAGAATAAAATATACTAAACACTAAGTAATGTATAACAACAATTACTAAAGCAGCATAGCTATGTAAGCGATGAGATGCCACTGCTCTTACACAAGATGGCTCAGATGTGGGCTGAACAATTTCAATTAGTAGGTAAACCTACAACACAAGTTCAAGCATTTATGGTAGGTCTACATGATGATAATCACAATAACAATGATGATGATAATGACAATGATGATGATGATAGTAACAATAATGATGATGATAACAATGATGATGATGATAGTAACAATGATGATGATGATGATGATGATGAATTAACTGAACGAGAGGTATACACACTCCCATTCCCTCACTCACTATAAGTAGCTTGCTGTTGTTGGCAATGTTCTCTCTGAGTTCCTGGCTAGTCTTAGAGCTGTGGGAGATGTTAGACCTCATGCCTGCCAAGGATGCTGACAAACTCATGATACGGTCCTTCAGTTCCTGTCGCTGCTGCTGGTATAGGGACATCTCAGGACTGCGATCCAACATGGCGTCTCGCAGCTCCCTGCGCTGCTTTTGCAGTGCCGACAACTGTGAGTGATATGTCTAACACACAAACACATGCATAAACATAAACAAACATTCAGCAATAAACACAAACAAACATTCAGCAATAAACACAAACAAACATTCAGCAATAAACATGAGCCTTATGATCGGAGTTCAATAATGGTTGCATCAAAAAGCTCCATTCAATGTTATTAAACTGCCATCTGTACCAGACCCCACCATGCCATAACCATGCCATCTGTACCAGACCCCACCATGCCATAACCATGCCATCTGTACCAGACCCCACCATGCCATAACCATGCCATCTGTACCAGACCCCACCATGCCATAACCATGCCATCTGTACCAGACCCCACCATGCCATAACCATGCAATCTGTACCAGACCCTAGATCTCACATTGAGCTCGGTCTGTAGCTTGGTAATTTCTGCTCTGCGGATGTCATGTGACACTCTCATGCTCCTCAGACTCATGCTCATCTGCGTTTGACTTCCCTTCTGTCTCTCGATACTGGCCAGAACTCCCAGCTTCTTCTGGTCCAACTGTCTCAACTCATCCTCCAGTTGAGAATGCTGCACACGCAAGCTGTACAGATGTTTCTTCTCCCAATCCCTCTGACCTTCTAACTCTACTCGTCTCTTTCTCGCCCATTCTGCCTTCCGTTTGAGCTCTAACTCCCTTTCTTCTTCCTCTCTCTTCTTGGCCAGTTTCTTCATCTGTTCATCTCTCTCCTTCTCTATCTCCATGGCTTTCCTTCGTTGTCTCTCTAGCTCAGCCTGTCTGGCCAGCTCAGCCTCGTGTCTATATTAACATAATGTCCAAGAGTTCACACTGCACCCCAAGTATATGTCATGAGTGGCCCCTTCATTATGATTATAATCAACCAACTAGTGCATTGGAACACACATCTTAATGTAAGCTATCATTGTGTATTGTGAATGCCTTAATATTAAGAGGGGAAGGGGCACTTTTCTCCCTTAGTTAACTTTGCCCCTCTCACTTTAAAATTTTCTTAAAATTTTGTAAGAGAAATACTAAAAAATGAAGTGATTGTGTAAATTAAGTTTATTGCTGCTCTTAAGAATGTTTTGATAAAGAAATATTTTTGTCAATGAAGCAGGTACTCTGTAAGTGGGTCGTATAAGTTTCACTTGTGAGATACTACATTTATCAGAGGCAGTAGATTAGGATTGAGATTAATAAATGCAAGCTTGCTTACAATAGGAAGACTTTACAAGTTACTATAGTACAGAAATGATATAACTCCAATATTACTACTAGTCACGCATTCCTCATAAAGGCTCTCTCAACTAATCCTTTCCTGCTGATCTCCTCTTCCATCTCATTAATTGTGTATGATTAATGTGACTCCATTGAGACAGGGCAAGCTCAATCTCTCTCTCACTCTCCCCTTACATTAATTCCTAAACAAATCCCTTAAGTAGATGTCATCACCCACACACCACACTCACTCTTGCTGCAACCGACGCTCTTCTTCTTCTCTGCGCCTGCGTTCTTTCTCCACCTGGCAAAGAAAAAAAAGGTACAGTAAGTAGAGTAGCCATTAGTCCATAGATTTGACAGATCAATTTAGATCAATTTTATGGACCATCCAGTAATCACAACAATACCAAACACTACATAATGACACTCACTCCATTACTGCACATTATTTATTGAGTCTGAAAATAAACATTCAATTCACCTGTTCTTTCTCTTGTTGTTCTTTTATGGCTCTTCGTCTTCTCTCTAACTCCAACCTTCCAGCTTCAAAGTTCTCTTTCCTCTTGTCTTCAAAAGTAGCACCTTCCTCTGCAGCACCATCTTTGATACGATCAAGACTGGTGTTGCGGGTGTGACCTCCACCCACCATAGGACTCCGACCTCCACTTGGAGTCCTGGCATGCCCACTAGTGACAGGACTTTGACTGCCCACCAAAGAGACAGAGCCAGGTTTCTCTGGAGTCTGAAAGAGTCATGAGGCCACGCACAATACTGATATATCCAGAAATTATTAGAAATTACATTGTTTTGACTTATGTACATGTACGTGCATTTGATTCAAGGTTTACAGTATACATGTACAGACATTATTGTATGCAAGTTTAGAGCATATTCCTAACTTCTTCACAAACGAACTATAACTTGAACTCATATATCACTAATCCTACAACAGTGCATGTGGTGTTATATAGGCCTTTTTTTTTTACTTTAAGAGCCAACTCATAGCAAACATATTCATGGCAAGATATTGTTTGTGTGAATGAAACTTTAGGACTTGCTCAAAATGAAACACCAACAATCCTAGCCTTCCACATAGTGACACCTACCCATGCCAACCAATCATAAACCATCCAAACAAAGATTTAAAAAATTATGATCAACACATATCTTAAATGTACCTTAAAACTTTCAGCAGCTGCTTTCTTGTGAGCAGTAGCTCTGTCTATGGTGTGATACTTTGTGGATGATGTGACAGAGGGGCGGAGTTCCGCAGGCAGAGTCATTGGCAGGGTCACACCTCTTGTTCGCACCAGCATCATGAGATGCATTGCAATGCAGTATTCCTCCATAGACAATCGGCCATCTTTGTCAATGTCTGACAGTTCCCTGCACACACACCCATAAAATAACACTTAACCATATGTATTTACATCTACTAGCAGCACTCCTGACTTCAGCTACTCTTCAGTCCATAAAGATAGGGAGCTGTTAGTGCTGGTGATATGATGTAACCTGGAACAACAATTGCATGGCTTACTTTCAATATAATAGTACGGCGAGTAATTTGCCCATTCAAAAATTCATGGGAAAAATCGCTGTTCAATTGAAATCGCACGGAGAAAGTGAAATAGCGTGTAACTAATTGAAATACCACGGTAGCTAAGTGAAATAGTATGGGTAGGTGCACACGCGTGCAGCATTAACCTTGGAAACCTACAGTTCGAGTAGTTTCTAGTTGGAGACAATGTCATTCTTTACCACAAGAGCTCTACCCGTATTAGATGAAATGTTTTTCAACAGATTAGGAGGAGCCATACGTTGAAAACAAAGTTCCAGCAGAAGCTAATCCTGAAATAAGGAGATAGAGAGTGAACAATACAGAGTAGCTACAATTGCAAATGACTTGTTAAAAAGCTGGCCTACTATTAGCGAGTGATAGTACGGGTAACCTATGCTATTAGGGATCAATAGCACTCGTAAAGCAAGTGAAATAGCACTCGGCTTCGCCTCGTGCTATTTTAATCATATTACTCATACTATTAATCCCAAATAGCATGGTTACCCGTGCTATTACTCATACTAATATCAAAGTTAATGGGTATGACAGTAGGTGCAGCTAGAAGGAGACTAGTTAAAAGGAAGGGGAAAAAAAGAAAAAGAAAAAAAGAAAAGGAGGTGTGAATTATTAAAATAATAATAATGGCTGTACAACTAACCTTTGGGTGTACAACTAGCCTTTGGGTGTACGACTAGCCTTTGGGTGTACGACTAGCCTTTGGGTGTACGACTAGCCTTTGGATGTACGACTAGCCTTTGGGTGCATGACTAGCCTTTGGGTGTATGCCTAGCCTCTGGGTGTATGACTAGCCTTTGGGTGTATGACTATATACAAAATGGGCGTGGTAATGTATCTGATTTTTTTTTTGCAGCTGAGTTTAAAATGATAGCTAGTGACACAGAGACCGTAATATCTGTAGTATGCACCATTAGGACCTGAATCAGGAAGTTGGAGTCAGTAACAAGTCTTTTACTAATCTTCTAGAAGCATGTATATTCAATAGAGAGCACATGAAATTGTTTAATATCCTTTGCAAGAAAGTAATTGTGTACTATTCATGGATGATCACAAATGCACTTGAGTAATTAATGTTAAGGTTGCTCAGTTGCATTATTACAGCACACATGGTTAATTTTAAATGGATCTCTTACACTGATTAAAGCTTTATTAATGTAAATTTCTAGGCATATCCCTATACCATATTAATAAATATAAGGGATCACACTCATAATGCTTATTGCATTTACTAGTACATTAATACCGACAAGATTCATTTTTTATTATTGTATCAGTAACAGTTGGCTCTCTAGCACAGGGATTGTAACACAAACACTACACAATTTAATTGAAGATGCTATTTTTATTATGTCCATTGAAATGGTTCACAACTGTGTATGGTTGTTTATTTAGGATTAATGTAGACCTGCACCACAAGTTCCTTTTCCAGCCAGCTAAAGGGATTATAACAGTTTTGGTTGAATGACTACAACGGGTAGTAATTCTTTCAAGCACAATTATTAGAAAATATCCAGTAGCCTAGAAGTAGTTATTCCCCGAGTTAGCTCGCCTTATGCAGCTCTGGGTGGGTAGGTAACCAGCTTTGAGAACCACCAACGAATGTAACAAATGTTACACGCCTTAGATTAGCGTTTTGTACAGTTTCTATGGGCGCATGTGATCCGTTTCCAATCCCAGTAGCATTCTTTTATCAATGAATACATGTGAAACATGTAATCTCATAACCTAACTAACTAACTCACCAATACTTTTACTAGGACTCACCAAATCTTGGCCAGAACTGATTGGTTGAGCCCAGACTTAGTAAGAATGCCACGAGCAACTGCACCTAAACATGCACACACATACAAACTACCAATAGCAATACATGTCTAATTTCACTGGTCCAAACTGAAAATGCACACAGTGTACCTTGAATAAAGTTATTTATTTCCCACCATTCTTTTATGTTTTTGTTAACTTGTCCACTGGCCATCCCATCACTTCAAACCTACTGCTTCTCACCTGTAATGTAGCCTGAATTAGAGGGATCCACAGAGCTGAACTCCATGATGTACCTGCCACGGTCCTGGGGCTTCATGCTCCACCCCTGACCACTCCCATTGCCCTGGGAAGATTGACCACCGACCAGAGACCCTTGATTAATTCCCTGTCCAAGGGACCCGGAGGAAATAGCTGCCAAACCTGTCACTGACCAAGATTTAGACAAACCACCAGAAGAAGAATCGGTTGCAGTAGCTGTGGGAGGGGGTGGGGCTGAGAAGTCACCTCTCACACCACTGGTAGACAGGCTTGTATACTACACATGCACACACACAAATGAAGACACACATCCAATGTCATTGCAGTCAGGCACTGGCTCTCCCTTTTTTCCTTGGCCATTGAATAAAGCGAGCTAGACACAATTAGGGCTGTACACATTTGTGTATAGATAGATATGTATGTATATGGACATACATGTGCCATATTAGTAGCACATGTGCTCCAGTAATGATCTGTGACCACCATTGGGTAAAAACCTTTAAGCATGCAGTGTGCTAGCTCTAAATTCAAACGTTTAAGTCACTGAAGAAACCTCAAGAGAGTCTAAACATTCAGCAATTTTTAACTAATGTCACTACAACATACATGAAAATAGCCCACCAGTTAAGTCTGCAAGAAAATTTATAGCTTGTACATATGCACGTACTTTAAAGAAGGAGTAGCACAAAAAAGGCTAGCCAGCCTAACACCACTACCTGTAAGGATATCTACCAATAGTTTGTGTGAACTACTTCAGCTCTGGTTCCTACAACAGCTTATAACTATTGCACGGATACGTATGGCATCAATTAGCCAGCAGGTAAACCTCTGTACTCAGTCTATAAACAAGCAACTATTTCCTATGAGTAGTGACATGAGTGTGCATTATGCATTGGTTGATAATTGAATGGTCATTGGTCAGTCACATGAATGTGCTTTATTCACGTGATCAGTCACATGACCCATCCACACAAACATCTCACCGATGGAGGCAGTGAGGTAGAGGGCAATGACTGCTCCTGTGCCTGTCTTATCATAGCCATGGCTGAACAGAATTGTTGCTTGTTAATCTTCCCATCTCTATCTTGGTCCACCGAATTCCTACAAGAAACACAACACATCTGGATACTACTCGGATCTAGGGCGTGGGGAATAGGAGCATGAGCAATCACAAATAAGGAAAATAGTGACGTACTTTAGCACAAATGGCGAGCGAATTGGTCTGACTGGAATTTAAATTTGAATGCTAGCCGAATGCTAGTCCTAATAATATTTTAGTCTTATTTAGTTTATTTGTGGTGTTCTTTAGCAACACACAACACTTTTACAAACACATTTGTTCCCTGGATATACTCGCACAAGACTTGCTATTGTATTCTCTTTGTGATTTGACTACTGGACAACGGAATTCCAAGGGGAATATCCTATGATGATACAAGTACAGGTTGATAAACCAAAGGATTCTGTTTAAGCTAGCAGCCTTTCCAAAGTAGGCTCCGTTGAAAATGCTCTATTGTACCTGACCTCCAGTAGATAAAGTATTACACTAATTTGACTGTTGAACAATGAATTTAGAATGAATATGTTATATTAAGGTGTATAGCTATGACCAACAGCGCATTAACAAGATAATTTACCACTGCCACTAATAGAATAGAAAATAAACTCTGCCAAGTTTGTAAGACCAACTTCGAACGTCTTTCCTCTTCAATCTCCGTAGCTCTTTGCCGTTTTTTTTTTCCCCTGGCTTTATTTTGAAGTATTTTCTCCCGAATTTCTTGAGCCCACGCTGCGAATGTTTTAAAGTAGCCTACAGGGGTGGACACGCATTGACCTCTTTGAACTTTGCCATATATATATATATATATATATATATATCTCCCAAAGTCTCAATTGAGACTCGTCAGTGAGGGTCTTGCTTCGTTCACCCAATTACTTCACTTTCTTATCACATTATAACGACTACACAGTAAGGATGTATTCACTAACTAGCACTCGATATTAATGCCTTGTGACAGAATTGGCTTTTTAAACAAACACACACAGAACAACAGGATAATAATACACACACATATACATACACACACACACACACATACACGTACACATACCATATTTGAGCCAATTTAGCTGATGGCAATCCAGAGGCTTGGAATATACCTTTTACCTGCTCTCCTACACACCCACAACAACAATAACAATAACAACAACGATGGTGTCACTAACATTTCCACATGTGTCACAACCAATCACTTATTTCAATGCCTGCCATTTCAAGTTCACAATTTTTTTTTCCTCACCAGTGACAAAACCACCCACTGGGAAGAGAGAGTTGAATTTCACTTCATCTTGCTGCTGCTGCACAGATATAGCCCCACCCCCAAACCTTGTGCCAACACTGCTCGTTCCCCAACCTGCAAAGCCTTGAAACACACACACACATACACACTGAGTTTAGGCACGTATCATTATACAGATAGGAATTGCATCTCTCTGTTTTACTTTATAATGGCACCTTCCTTCCACCCAACCCTGACCCAAATACCATTACATCATACCCAATTAGTCAGTCACAACAGAACCTGGTAGCAGGCGGGACAGGGAGCACACCACTGTCATAACCAGCCATTGTTGAATTCAGATGAAGCATTTCATTCATTGTGATCTTAGCTGACTTCATTTCCTGACAGCAACCAGAAGATAGACAAGTTTGCACTTCTATTCATGTTAATTTACTTGATGCGAACTAGGGAAGAAGCTGAAGCAGTTAACACTGACATGGCACAACCAGATGTATAATAGGCCATTGCCTGGGAGAACTTAAAATTGTCACCTTACCGTGCATGTGTGTGTGTGGCTTGGGTTGGAACCATGCCAGTGTAACCTACGTAGCTATATTATACTTCTATTCTTCCCTAATAGTTGCTATCGTATTCAAACTACACCTAGTATACTGACATGTGTACTTTTGTTTCAAACTACTAGTCATACTTTGAACTCAAACTGCAGTGACTTACACGTACTTACATACTTTACCAACTCCTAGAAATATTGCTACTATCGTTAAAAAAATCCAGTAACTCAGTTTAAACAAAAACTCCACTAGAAATTGAAATCCAATAAAATTATGTTTACTTAAGCGAACTATTTTCAAAAAATAATAATCAACTCGTCACGTATTATATTTTTCAGCCAGTCAATGACAATTTTAAAAATTGAATTATTGATTGACAACTACTGTGGTCACACCTGTCAAAGTGTAATATGCACTTCTACAGCTGACAACCAACACATATATTTACAGCGTATCCAACCATTTGCAATGGCTACTTAATCCTCCTGCACTCATTTTAAACAATATTCTGTCTAGTCATAAAAAGATACGGTAAAAAAGTTCAAACATTCCTTTTTCATAGCACGCTCCCAGCATTAGCTTCAGAGACTCCCCCAAAAAATCAACTAAATCTTCGAGTGGTTAGTGCCATTAAAGAACACATCCAGACATCAGGAGGCCAACTTATGCAAGAGTAAGATTTCCCACCAGCCTCCTCACATGAATACTTCAAGTCTAAATGGTTTGAACACTTCTAATCTCCTCATGACATTACCCTGACTGTATCATTAGCACACACATGAGCTCAAAACAGGACTAAATTCGAACAAAAGAAGAGAACAAGACACTCTAAGGTCTGACGTAAATATGTAAGCACATTGTTTCTTATTAAATAAATTAAGTGAAACTGTAGCACGATCCATTCCATAAAAAATAAGCAACGACTTTCTTATGGCCCCACGCCATACTGTAAGTACTGTAGGAGTATGAGCTATTCACAAGGCTATATACTTGCTCTTTTTAAAACTTCTCTGTGTGTCTCTTGACTTTCTTCGCTCCACTATGCATGAGCTTGGAATATTCGTCAGTACCAGCATGGCTTCAGGGAAGAAAGTGAAATATAAAAAGAACACATTATCAACTCGCGAACTCTTAACTTCAATTAAAAACAAAACAAAAATTAGGTAGATATGCTTAGAATGTTACGTGGACATACCTTTGACAACTAGTACCTTGTATTAAATTCTGAATGTTTGGTTAGCTCACTCGCCATCACTATACTAGTTAGACATATGTACAAATTGCAATACTGATTTTGAACTAATTTCCAAATATGTGACCGTCTACAGGAAAACCGGGCACAACGCGGCGTGCGTAAATATCGAGAAAAGATCGATCGAATTCTTAAAAATGTATTGTTTCAAGCCGATGGAAGGGAATGGTTAGGTCTATTATAGTGGGAACGACTTAAGCTACGACGATAAAACTTGGAGAGCTCAATATCTGGACGCCGACAACTCTGTAAGTGCAAAAAAAATTTTTTCGAAGGGTGCCGCGTTGTGCCCGGTTTTCCTGTAGACGGTCACATATATACATAAGGTTATCAGTAACAAATTCATCAGGATGTAGCACTTAATTAGGATATGAGAAAATGAATATTCTATCTAATACAATAAAAGCATGACCAAATTTAAAACAAATGAATAGTGCATTTGTCCTTACAGTTGAATTGGCCTATTCAATTCATGTAATAGTTCAGATGTTCAACAAACACTACTTGTAAGTTTGAAAATTGTACATATACACTAGACCCCAAGGCATAGTACAGATAGATACTTTCTTAGGCATGATAAAACAAAATTATATTCTATTAATTAGCTACTGTGGCATAGCTACGCTGAGAGGAAGTACCAATGACTTTCAACAATATTTCATTGAGCTGGCACTATGAACACTACCATAAGCACCATGATTTTACTTGGAAACTACACAATATGTGCTTTGTCCTAGATGACTTAACGATAAACACTGTAAATTCAGGTAGGTATGGCTTCAATTGAGCATGAGACTAATCATTTAAAACACACGGTAGTAGGTATTTACAGTCTCTGTAGCTATTTGCCAGATACTTCTCTAACTCTCAAACTGATCATTTCTTCCTTCACTTACTGGAGGCCATCATCCCACCACTGGGCGTGGTCGAGTTTCCCAAAGGAGGATTCGTGTTATTGCTCCCCCAACCACCAAACGACATCTTTAGGTTTGCCCCGACTGCAGGTATCTACGACTTAGAGCATTCAAACCAGCTGTGATAGCAGGCGCCACATTAGTCTATTACCACTTGTTATGTTGACGACTGGACCTGGTGGTATAATACTACGCGTACTAATAGGTCGTTGGTAAACCACACCTTCTAAGTTTACGAGACTCACGTGAACTTGGTAAGGTTTTGTATTTACCACCCACACACCACACACCACCGACGAATGGGAAGACTAGCCCCGCCCATAATATTCACTCTAAAAGGCCTCATCCGGCAATGGAGACGGTAACTCTAGTTAATACAATCATTCTAGGTCTTCTGGTGCTATTCGTATGCTGGAAATTTTGGAATAGCCAGTTGGTAATAAATTATATCCTGCTTTGTTCCCGCAAACTGCCCCCTCTTCAAGGTGGTTCAATACCGTGGGCTGGATGTGCGATCAGCTTTGGCAGGGAACCCTTGCATTTCATTCGGAAAAGTCATGAAAAAGTATATTGCTTATTTACTGGTATTCATATTAATTTATTTACCAATTCTTTGCTAGTGTGGAGATATTTTTACAATCCAAGTGGCTGGAAAATGGATGACATTCATACTCGATCCAAACTTCTATCATAATTTTTTTTCTTCCAACTCAGTCGACTTTCAAGCTGCTGTTCTACCTATATGCAAAAAAGTTGGTAAGCATATTTAAAAGCTACTATTTCATTTTTTTTTTATTTGCAAGTGGCCTACAGCTACAAAACAGTTGTTTAGTGGAGTCAGCTCAATTGAATTAGCTAGAATTTTTTGTAGTTCAAAAATAATATATTAGCTCAATAGAATCCTAAAGCTGGTCAATCTGGATTTTGAGCTTTATTATATATATATATATATAATTATATATATATATAATATATATAATAATGAAGTTATTTTTAAAGGTGTTTGTCGCTTTTTAAGGTATGCTATTGATTAACAAATACAGAGACTGATAGACCATCAAAGTGAGTACTATAACCTCATATATGGCTAGAATTAGTGAATAACAATGAAACTTCTATGTTATGTGACTTCAGGAGCTTTAATGCCTAGAATCATGAGGAACTAAATACTGTCTCAATGGAGAAGTATGATTACTGATTTTTGAGTAATTCCCAACTAGTAAAAAAAAGCCAAAAACAACAACAACAACAACAACAATAACAAACAACACCTTATTTATAGAGTAAAAGAGCCTCTTGGGAATTGAAGCGACAAGATGCTACACAATTACATAGTCATCTTTGTTCAATTTTAGTTGCTATAGATTCAATACTATACAAATTCAGCATTCAAATCCCTTTGATGTGTTAACTCCTCAGTATAATACTGGAAAATATATCAAATTGTTCATGCATGCTAATAAATCTGAATATTTCCAATAATTACAGCTGGTATTTCTCCTCAATCATTTTCTGCAAACCATACCAAAATACACGATTCCTTAAAGGGTCGTTTATCTTCAAGTACTGGAATTCTTTGTCCAGCTTTATGTGAAGAGTTTTACCATTATCTCTCCAGTTATGGAGATAAGGGACAAAAAGAGCTTATGGATTTTGTTCGGGATGCCATGTTTGATGGAGTGGTGAAGCAGCTCTTTGGTCATAACAATGTTCCAGCAAATAAGGTATTAATGTGACTGTAACAGAGAATACTACTGATTTTATTTTTCTGTGGTTATGTTCAAGGATGACATGCTGAAGTTGATGAACACAAAGTGGAATTACTGAAGCTTTTCAAAAAGATGACTGATTCTAGTGTCAGCCAAGAACCCAGTGATAACACGGAGTCATCCCATAAAGTACTGGACATGTTGCTGTCAATTGTTGATGAGGAAAATGCCCATGGTTATGCTTTGCTACTCTTATGGGCCTCGCAAAGTAATGCTATTCCAGTATGTCATACACTAAGTAATTGGATATTATTGATTCACGGTTATTTTGTTAAATTTGATTAGGCTCTCTTTTGGACATTGTGTCATATCCTGTCAGATCCAGAATGCCGCAGACTTGCTTATGAAGAAGTCAAGCATGTATCTTTTACAAAAGGTATAAAAACGAATGTAAAATTTACTTATTTATGTATTTCTTTATATTTTGTTTGTCTATTTCTTTATCTATCTATCCATCTATTCATCTGGTCTGTCTGTCTATGTGTCTGTCTGCCATCTATTTATTGATTGATTGATTGTTTGATTCTAGAAGGAGAATTTGTACCTTTGTGTGAAAAGGATTTAAAATCCATGCCATATATAAAAAGGTTAGCAGTATCAGTTTTGTTGGTTTTGTTCAACTGCCTCCCTTAAAAGTGACCTATACTGACCAAGGAGATTCAAGTATGATCATTTACTCTATGTTTAGGTGTCTCTTAGAAGCAGTGCGGCTTCATGCTCCAGGAATGATAGTTAGAAAGGTGGTAAAAACTCACTCCATCAATGTAAGTCCCTTTGTAATACAATTTGCTTTTAATGTCTCTTTATTTTCTTTAACTGTTTTAGAACAAAAAAAATTGAGTATATGAAAAAAAAATTGAGTATAGATGCTCGCAACTATACTTATCATTATTAGCTACATGTTTTCTTAATTTGCAACACATGACTTTCTTGTTTCAGCATTAACATGTTCACCCTTTTTTTCACAACTGATATTAAAATCAGGTGATTATATTAAAACCAATTAAAGTAAACAAAAAACTAAAATCCAGACGACTTATTTTGCTGGGCAAGCTTGTCACCTCTAATCCATTAGTAAAACTTTTTAATTTACAACCAAAGAAAGTAGTATGTAAACTAGGAGTTAAAGTTTTATGTCACTGACAAAGCAGGATAATTCTCATTGGGATTCATGAATCTACAATAAATTACTTCCATCTATTTCACAGACAAAGGGGTGTACATTATATTTACTCCATATAGCTATAGGTGTAGAACTTGTGCAAGGTCTTTATTCATTTTTTTATGTGTATGCAGAACTATACTATTCCAGCTGGTCACCTACTTATGCTCTCTCCATACTGGGGACATAGAAATGAAAAGTACTTCCCTGAACCTGAGTGTTTTAAACCAGTAAGCAAAAGCAATATTGATACATGTATTTTATTAAAGTGTAGGCTAACTCTAATATAGTTTGATGCACCTAAAATTGAATTCTAAATGGAGATCACAGAACTTCTGACATTTTTTACATAGCTACTGATATTTCAAATTTTTATTCTAATTAAATTAACTGAGTGCTTAATCCCACTTTAACATTTATGATTCTCACAAGTGCCTATTAATATTACTACTAAATATTTTCATGTACTTAGGATCGATGGTTATCTTGCAGTCAAGATAAGAACCAATTTTTATCTGGATTCATCGGATTTGGGGGTGGGCGCTACCAGTGTCCTGGGCGCTGGTTTGCCTTGATGGAGATGCATTTGTTTTTAGTCATGGTCCTCTCAATGTTTTCTCTTCATCTTGATGACCCCATACCAGAGCCTGTAAGTAGTAATTAACCCTCAGTGCGCATACGCAAGAGGGTTATAGAGTCGTCCTGTCTGTTTGTCTGTCTGTCATGCTCTGATTTTGGAGAATACTAACAATTAACAGTTGATTTAGGTATGAACTTACTCAGACAAAGGATTTAAGACCTTTTATTGTGCTACTTTTTTTTTATTTCGGGCTAATCGTTAAGAAAATGCGAAGCTTTCAGTTCCGCGGTATGTACCAGCTTTTATAGGCAATGCCCCCTAGTGTCACGTCATAATCACGTGAGCAAATAATTTCTTGCAGCCAGCGGTGTAGTTTGATTTATGCTCAGGGAAGTTAACGGAGTTGAAAGAAGTGAAGTTTCATGTTGAAAATGCGTATTGGTGAGTGTTTCTGGCTAGTTTAGCTTCTTCTCTTATGAAGACAGTGTTTCCATGCATCATTTTCATTGGTCAGGCCATTTTGATGCCTCATTAAAATAGCTAACAGATTGCTTTTTCTTTTGGATGGAGATTATATTGTAATAGCTAGGTAGTACTTAATAGCACTGAGGGTTCGCACCTTTGGTGCTTCATTGTTTTAGTTTTAATAATTCTTATACCATAGTTGCTGTGGTAACAGCCATGGATTAAAAATGTTATTCCCCTGTTAATTTTCCTCCAACATTGTATATTTCCCCTGCTACGTGTGCTTTTGTACTGAAATGGTTTATCAACTATATTTCCAAACGGCAATGAGCAAGTTTTGTTTCACACAGTGTAATTCTAAAGTTTAGCTAGTTGGCTTCATCATGTAGCGAGCTACATTAGTCTTGTCCACTTTTAGTGAATAAAACGGATGAATAATGGCATAAATACATACATATACAACATAAGATTAAAAAAATAAAAAAGCTGTGTCTAGTATTTAGTGTTCATGGATAAGACATAAAGTGTTCTAACTTTTTTCAGTTCGGTAGGTATCGTTGGTAGTGCAACTATGTATATTACTGACAGATATAGTGTCAGGAACAGAGGTGCTTGACGATTGTGAATGCTGGGAAATTTGTATTTGTGTGCATCTTATACTGGTCATTTGGGTTGCTCAAAATGTTTGAGACTCTTGATGCTGTTTTTAATTTCGTCTTTCATAATTACGCAAAGCTTCCAGTGACTTATTCCCTGTTCTCTTTTGTATTATTTTCTCTGGAACCTCCTGCATGAAACATTTGAGTAGCGGAGGTAGCTCTCAAACTATGGTTGGTAATTGCTCCCTCAATGCCTGCCAACAATGGCAGCTTTAATAGATGATGAGGAAGATGGAACTACATCAGAAGAACTACAGGAAGCAGTAGGAACTAAAGTTGCATTTATATGCAGGTGGATATTGGTATCTCCATTGATAGATTCCATTATTTACTCACAAAAATACTCGCTTATCATAGTAATGAAACTATGGTATAAATAGTTAACCCATGGCAATGTCGTGATTATTATCTAATAACTGCACCTCACCCTCGGGATCGAAGCAGTTATCAACAATAATCCCTCTGTGCCATGGGTCAATTATTACATATTCTTCAGATGAGGGTAACTTTTGCACTTTTGTCTAGAAAGTTTTCTGTAATAATTGCAGCATTTATTTCAATTTTTAACTTGGAATTTGCTTGTGATTTTTGCATAGAATCCACTCCACTTAATTGGTACTCCTCATCCTCTTACCAGCTGTACTGTGAAGTTCTACAACAAAGTCAGAATTTCAAGCAAAGATTGAACTTTAACTTGCTAATTTAAAAGGCTTTACTTGTCAAACTTTTCATAATTTTGTATCTATCATGATTTTAGAAAGATTACTTTTTAACTAACCTTAACCCATACCTAAATATTTCTCAGTTAACTTCTGAATGCATTGTCCAAGTCAAGAGCTTAACATTTAGGGAAACTAATTTATGTAATGAAAACAAACTTATGTAAAAGCTCATTAACTACTGTTGTCATAATTGGTCAACTTTATTTCGCTATAGAAATTGCTACTGTCAGTGTTTAAGTAAGGTTGATCATATTGTAAGTATACATTTAATAAGGATGAATACTTTTGCCATTGTCCCTGACTTAGCTTAAATCTGCCCAATCATTTCTTTATAATGGCCTCAAAACTGTTATTGGTCAGTGTCATTCCGAAATGTCCTAATTATTCTCTGCATAAAGTTACGCCATTGGCACACTTCTTGACTTCAGAGTTGGGATTGTTAGAATGGGAATATCGCTCAGTAGAGAAATTAGTGCTGTGTTCTTTACAGTTCAAGGACACATTGTACACACATACATGTCTGTTCTTGGCACCATGATGTACACGAGCATAGCCAGGTGATTGGAGGAGTCTGATACGACCATTGCTTTCCTTGTCATCGAGTGGGCCAGAGCTGTCTGTTTGAGGATACAGTTTACACTTCATCTCACTATCTGAGTCCAGACACTGTTTAAGTAAGGTGGCTTAACTGCATGTTTTAACAAAATTGTTACGTGGTGGATAAAAGCACCAAATTTTGATGTCCAGGTATTTTATAATAAGCAATTTTGTCAGAGGAGCCCTCATATTGCATGTGTCAAAATATCCACCAAAATTAATGCTGACTACTAGATTATTCTATATAACCATAAAACTTTTTAATGAGGAAACATGAGGCATCCATAATTTTAGTCAGTTTGATATTTATATAATTGTGATGACATCCTTGCATTGCATCAAGGTAGTAGGCATTAAATATAATTATATCCCATGCTAGTTTATTATATATCATATGCGAGCTACTGCATATATGAGATTAACTGAGGCTCTCAAGTTCAATGATTATAAAAAGATTCCCTTGTATGCTTTCTTTATTAGGTGCAGGCTAGACAATTGATCCTGCATCTCTATACTTTGGAGTATGCAAGCTGAACTGTGCATAATTTGCTAAGAGGAAAGCATTGAGCCTCTAAGGTTGCTTCTTTCATAACCCAGTCACAAGCTGGACTTTATTATTTCATCAAGGGAGTTTGAATGGAGAATGTAGCCAGGGCTGGCATAAATTACAATTCCAGTACTCAACTACTTGAAGTGTTCATGTAAAGGGAATTGAATGTGATGCAAATGTGTAAAATCCAATCTTTAGCTGCTCCCCACTTTGCTCTTGTACATGTAAAGCTACCAGCTAGTAAACCCTTAAGTAGAAGCAGCTTTGTTGCTATACAAGTATACAAGTATGTTTAAGAACACCTGATTTCAATAAAAAAAACATATTAGTTGATTTACAAATTAGAATGAATCCCATTAAAATTAGAGTAAAATTAGCTGCCATTTTTCACTGCATGTTATTTTCATACTTTAAACCATTTTTATTTTTGCACAAAAATTGGAATTTTTTTTATCTGATGTCTAACACGTCCCATTAAAATTTGTGAAAAAATTGGCTTCCTTTTTGTCACCACAGCTAAAACACAAACTTTTTTCAGAGGGCTCCTCAGCAGTGTTTGTTATATTTTTAAGGATTTTTTTAGTTTGGTGCTTTTATCTGCTTTGTAACAATAACTTCAATATGCCACCTAACTACTAGTACCTCACCTGAAGCACTTCAGTGTACTGAGAGGAAAAAAAAAAGAAAAAGAAGAATGATCATAATGTACTAGCCTAGTTGTTTTACAGGTGTATTGAGAATAGTTAACATTCACTGTAGAGTTGAGCATGCTCATGGCTAGAGAGGTCTCTGATTTTGCTAGTTGTTAGAGTTTGTGGTGCACACAAACAATTCATTGTGTGCTGGAAACAGTAGACTAATAACATGCAAAGAGTACAAGTATATTCATCTTAAGACAAGAGACTTTTAGGTGGCTGTGATTCACTTATGAACCACGATTTTGCATTCTCAAATATTCTTTTATAGGCTGCTTTTGAGCTGTATTAATTTGTCAAGACATAAATAACAAAACAATAGCCTAAAAATGCAACCTCACTTACTAATATTTGCACGATATATTGACTGAAAGTGAAAGTGGTAAATAGTAACTGAGAACTTAAGTCCCAATTCTTTTGAATTTAGTACTTCAAGTGATGCAATGGCTGATTCCCCAGCACAGCACCTGAAAATGGTGTGATTACAGAGGCTCTAACATACCAAATCATTCCTTTAAACTAACAAATACAATTAATGATGCATGGCGTAGCTACATGACATCATAATATACATGTGGAATACCCAGGGGCAATAGTGAACAGCATAATTGATACCGTTATTGTGTACTTATATTTGATATGTGGAGAATAATATTTAAGCTTAAACAAAATATGCCAGGATGTTGCATAAAAATTAACCACAATAAGTTGTTGGCCATTACATCTTTCCTGCCAATATAATTAAACAACTGTGTGCCTATGATGTGAATAAACTTTATGTGAACACATCTTTCCAAAATTAGATAAAAACACATGATTTAACTATGGCAGCAGGTTGAGAGCTATATTCTAGAGAAGTACAGAACAAATTCTATGGGGAAAATTAAATTCATTTCATTCAAACTTCCAATTTCAGTCAATATTTCTAAAGTATGACATAACACTGTCCTCAAGTGGTTCATGTGTAACAACTGAAAGATTAATAATAATAATGTATTTGGAGCACATGAATAACAGTCACTTCTAAGTTCCAGACAATGAACAGTAGTTTTGCTAAAAGACTCAGAATTAATGGAAAATGTTTCCTGAACACCCTTTAATTATGGCCAGAGAGACAAGTCAGTTGATTTTCTCTGATTACTGCTACTACCATCAGAGGTAAATTCCAGATGACTATGATTAGATTTATCTCATAGATGGTATAATCTGGAAATTCACCCTCTGGACTAATAGAGGAAAATGGAAATATATGGAATGAGATCACTCTGACCTCAAATATTCCAGCACCCTTAACAAAAATGTTCCTACCTGTATCATATAGCTACTATCTACAATGGCTTAATCATATCATTGGGGTTATCAATAAAACATTCAAATTCATAAATTATATTAAACAGATATTGTTATTAGCAGATACGAAAGATATAGATCGATAGAATAAAGTTCAACATGCTTCAATTATATCTCTATCTTCAGTCTCAGGAATGCTTGGAACAACGGCTGATCCACAACTTGCCAGCATCTGAAACTTTCCTCGTGACTTCTTCTTGTCTGTCCACATGATGGCCAAAAAACTGTGACTATTCAAAGTTGCTCTGAAGTCTCCAAATTCTTCTCCACATAAAGTTATGTCATTTTGCCCAGTAGAGTTGGTATAAAACTTGACATAATCGGCACACTTCTTGACTTCTGAGTTGGGATCATTAGAACGGGAATATCGCTCAGTAGTGTAGAGATCAGTACTGTGTCCTGTACAGTTCAAAGACACATTGTACACACATACATGTCTGTTCTTAGCACCACGATGTACACGAGCATAGCCAGGTGATTGGAGGAGTCTGACACGACCATTGCTCTCCTTGTCAACAAGTGGGCCAGAGCTGTCTGTTTGAGGATACAGTTTACACTTCATCTCACTATCTGAGTCCAGACACTGTTTAGTACCCCACCTGAAGCACTTCATAGTACTGAAAACAAATAAATATATATATGTATATATTGCTTGGCCAGTTACCATGGTGTTAACTTACTTTGCAGGCACATCCAGGTTTGTGAGGCAGTCACCATAGAGTTCAGCATGTTCATGACTAGTCAGGACATCACTAATCTTGTTAGCACAAGTCATTGCTAAAGAATTCTGCGGCGAGCACCTGCACTGGCTTCCATATGCAACTGCTGCAATACTCATGAAAGTAGCTGTTACAATGATATGAATTAGCATATTGGATTAAAAGATTAGAATGATCTGTAGATGAATACAAGTGAAGTCACGTGCAGAATATTTTATTAAAGTAGATCGTAATTTATCAAGAGTAAAATCTGCCTTTTATAGTTGAACCGGGTACCTTGCCTTGCTTTGTTATAATTTTGTCACATGAATATTTTAAGTTATTTTAAATAAAAGTTTCCAAATTCCAGACACTGAAAGGTGCTACCCGAAGTGAATGTGAAGCTATTGCACAAGTTGTCATGACTTTCCACTCCGCCTGCTGCCAAACTTAGAACACATTCTACGTAACAAGTTTAAGTCACACCAAGCATAAGCTGTGTGATTATAACACTTGCTATCATACCAATTGGCTCATTATACCAACAAAGTGAACGTTAATTTGCAAATTTATTTGAAATTAATCCAAAACATAAAATCCTTCAACTGTATATCCAAACTTATATTCTAATTTTAAATATTTAGATGGTCTCTGTCATGTCTACTATTATTTAGCAATTCTGACAGCATTGCTTCAGGGACCTTAGCTATGATGAATGCTTTGGTTGTGTGTTTGTATCAGTCTATCTGTTTGCCATCACACTTATTAGACGTGTTTGAGTCGTGACAGGTGAGGAGAAAGAAAGTGAGGGTTGGAAGAAAAATATGAAATCAGAGAATTTATATAAATTTTTTTTTGTGAACTGAATAGTGCTGTTTTTGATGTTGTGTTTCAGATGTAATACTTTAGGAAAACAGTGAAATGTGGAACATAAACATCTAAATACACTGTGGATTGCAGTCAGAAGTCAGAAGCAGTGTACGTTAGAAATGAAAGTCTGACATACCCTGATAGAACAGAACTAATTCGAGTGTGTTTAGCATTAGAAGAATTGTGTGTAAAGTTAATGTTAAAGTAGATGATCCTCAGTGATTGATAAATTTTTGATGGTAGCTTTTGCAGAGTCAGTGATTGATGAACCATCATGGAATTGTTATACTAAAAGTTCTTTTTGTAAGTAGGCATTAAATATGGTCTCACAAGCTAAACCCTTTACTTACAGCTAGCGGTAGGTAAAGGATCTGGCTAAGCTCTAGAGACTACTATACATTTAACACTGATGTAAAAAGCGGAAAAAGAAGATTGTCAGACAATTGTAGTGGTTTTCAAAATCCTACGAGAAAATGGCACCTCATAATCCCCTAGTCATGCGGGCCAGACCTTACCTACAAGGGTCTGGTCCGCGAGACTAGCAAGCATTTTAGGACCGCCAAGAGAGGAAAAATGGTAAAGGGCTTTTGCAACGAGTGTGCCGCCAGTGCCCTTGTGATGATGAGTCAGCAAACAAACGAATAGGCGTGGTGAATCTTTCAAATATCCAAGAATCAGAACTATTAGCTAAACTGAACAAACGTGTCTTACTGTTAACTTCATTTTGTTGAAAATGTTTAAAAAACAGGATCCGAAAGGTCAGTTTACGGTATCTTTATTTTTTGCTAGCGTTTTATAGCAGTAATCAGTAGTAAATAGTAGTAAATATTCTGTGTTGTTCTACTTCTGTATGCTAAAGAAAAGTTGTTGTTTTTTTGTGCACGTAGAACAAATGAGGCAGCAGCAACGAGCTCTGCGTAAAACTACTCGTGATCTAGACAGAGACAGAGGATCCATGGAAAGACAGGAAAAGCAATTGGTGAGCATGGTTATTAAATAATAAAATAAAACTATTTAAGTTATAGTGCCCTGGTACAAATGGCTGGTATGTAGTTTCAAATACAGTATGGTCAGAAATTACACCATTAATCTGATTACTTCAACTGAGAGGCTTGTTTAGTTTTAATGATGTAGTTGGGTAAAAATAAATAAATAAAATAAAAAAACAACAACAATACATGTATCTAATAATAAGCACTCCAGTATCATAAGACAAGATTTTGAGTTATTAGTCCTTGTGTAAATATTCACAGTATCACATGATTGCCAATGGAGTAATTGGAACTAAATGATCACATGACACAATGAGTTGGGTAAGATGGTTGTCAAGGCACTAAAAGTAGTGGGTATAGAAGTGAGTTACACTGTTGAAATTCCGGAACATTTCCATTCCATTTCCCCCTAAATGTACCCATACACATACTCAGGGTGGAGTTGCTAGATCACCAGCCACTTCAGTTGGTTAAAAAAAAGTATCTTCATCTATGCTGAATGTAATTTGTTGACATTGAAGGCTCCACTATACAGTGGTCAGACACAGCTCTTGAGATTATGATTCCTTTTTCTTTTGGGCAGTCTGGTTGGAGCATTTGGTCGTGTGTGTCTTCCCTCATTGTGCATGCATGACCATGAAAGCAGCAACTTTTTTAAGCATTAAAAGTTTTATCACAAGATACACAACAAACTAAGTGATTTTAAAGTGCCAGAAATATTTGACTTTATTTTCACGAAAAAGTGAATGTCTGACAGTCTGAAGCATGTGATCAATAATAGTGGCTAAACACTTAGAGCAGAAATTCAGTTTGATTGTTAAATGCTAAGTTATAGATATGCAACGGCTAGCTCTGTGATACTTGAAACTGTACATATGCACATATTCACATCTACTTTTAGAATCCAGTATTTTAATCTCAATAATGATTTTATAGTGCTGCTATGAAGCACTGAGGGTTTGCATTGACACGTTCATTTCTGCTTAGCAACCTAACGGGTGCAATCGAAACAGCATTTTTTTAAATTGATCAGACCATAGGCCTCTTTATGCTGCCCTCCCTCTTTATGCTGCCCTCCCTCTTTATGCTGCCCTCCCTCTTTATACTGCCCTCCCTTTTATGCTGCCCTCTCTCTTTATGCTGCCCTCCCTCTTTATGCTGCCCTCCCTCTTTATGCTGCCCTCCCTTTTATGCCCTGCCCTCCCTCTTTATGCTGCCCTCCCTCTTTATGCTGCCCTCCCTCCCCTCCCCTTTATGCTGCCCTCCCTCTTTATGCTGCCCTCCCTCTTTATGCTGCCCTCCCTCTTTATGCTGCCCTCCCTCTTTATATGCTGCCCTCTCTCTTTATGCTGCCCCCCCCTCCCTCTTTATGCTTATGCTGCCCCTCTCCTCTTTATGCTGCCCTCTCTCTTTATGCTGCCCTCTCTCTTTATGCTGCCCTCCCTTTTATGCTTCCCTCTCTCTTTATGCTGCTCTCCCTCTTTATGCTGCCCTCTCTCTTTATGCTGCTCTCCCTCTTTATGCTGCCCTCCCTCTTTATGCTGCCCTCCCTCTTTATGCTGCCCTCCCTCTTTATGCTGCCCTCCCTCTTTATGCTGCCCTCTCTCTTTATGCTGCCCTCCCTTTTATGCTGCCCTCCCTTTTATGCTGCCCTCCCTCTTTATGCTGCCCTCCCTTTCTGCTGCCCCTCCTCGTTCATGTGCCCTCCCTTTATGATGCCCTCCCTCTTTATGCTTGCCCTCCCTTCTTTATGCTGCCCTCCCTTTTATGTGCCCTCTCTCTTATGCTGCTCTCCCTTCTTTTTTTATGCTGCCCTCCTCTGTATGCTGCCCTCCTCCTTTATGCTGCCTTCCCTCTTATGCTGCCCTAACTCGTTATGCTGCCATCCCTCTTTATGCTGCCCTCCCTTTTATGATTTATGCTGCCCTCCCTCTTTATGCTGCCCTCCCTTTTATGCTGCCCTCCCTCTTTATGCTTTATGCTGCCCTCCCTCTTTATGCTGCCCTCCCTTTTATGCTGCCCTCTCTCTTTATGCTGCCCTCCCTCTTTATGCTGCCCTCCCTCTTTATGCTGCCCTCCCTTTTATGATGCCCTCCCTTTTATGCTGCCCTCCCTCTTTATGCTGCCCTCCCTCTTTATGCTGCCCTCCCTTTTATGCTGCCCTCCCTCTTTATGCTGCCCTCCCTCTTTATGCTGCCCTCCCTCTTTATGCTGCCCTCCCTTCTTTATGCTGCTGCCCTCCCTCTTTATGCTGCCCTCCCTTTTATGCTGCCCTCTCTCTTTATGCTGCCCTCCCTCTTTATGCTGCCCTCCCTCTTTATGCTGCCCTCCCTTTTATGATGCCCTCCCTTTTATGCTGCCCTCCCTCTTTATGCTGCCCTCCCTCTTTATGCTGCCCTCCCTTTTATGCTGCCCTCCCTCTTTATGCTGCCCTCCCTCTTTATGCTGCCCTCCCTCTTTCAAGACCCAAAACATGGTAGTGCCAATCTGTGTTGTTGGAATTGGCTTGACCGATACAACACTTACTAAATGCAGATTGATTACATCATATTAATTGGCAGATATTGTAAAGTTGATTACTTGCATTGGATGTGTAAATCTTTAGTTCAAGTCAAATTCCCTATTGATACAGAGTAGTGTGATTATACATAATATCATGTCTTTTTAGGAGGCTGAAATCAAGAAGGCAGCTAAAAGAGGAGACAAGCATACTGCTGGTGTGTATGCTAAGCAGTTGGTGCGCCTACGGCAACAGAAGACAAAAACCATGGGTCTGAGTGCCCAGATAACTGCTACTGGCCATCAGATGACAGTTAGTTACTCTATATAAAAATAAAAATAAATTAGACACCTTTTTTTTTTTCCGGGTTGGGTGGGTATTTTAAGGTGTTTAAACAAAAAACAACAACTGAGGAAGACCTTGAGGTCCAAATGTTATTTAACTACTACTACAACAGCAATGAAGTTGATAATTAACATATTGTGTTATATGACTCGATAGTTATTGTTACCTTGACAGGAAGTTGTGTATGTATCAGTATAGCTTCTAGTTAGCTAGACTAGTATGTGACTCAACTTCAGATAATACAAGAAGTAATAACACTCAACAGCAACAAGTCTAAATAGAAATGTAACAGTAAGTTTGACCTCAATGGTGATATTATTGACAACTAACTCATGAATATGGTTCATGACACATCTCCCTTTTTCAAGTCAGCCTGTCTGGCCTGAGATCTTGTTATAATGACTTTGGATATTTGTTTTAGAAAGTTCTTTTGTCTTTGTGAGTGTTGAGGAATAATTTTGAGATGACTCCTGTTACAATGTAATTGACCTGTAGGAGTGTCCACCACATATGACCTTGGCTGTCCAGCCGACAAGAGTACAGTTCCTTTGATTGGCTGGCTCTCAGATTTGATCCAAACTTGTGATCATTCAGGTATTTCTGGTAAATCTTGGGTCCAATGACATCTGTCGAAATTGAGCTTTTGAGTCTTCTTGTACTCTTTGTTTTTCTCACAAACTCATCTGAATATTGCTGTTCCGGCATCATCTGGATGTTCTCAACCACTTCCCCATACACACTCCAGCAGGAGACAACCCACTCCAGGGCAGTGGTGTTGTTCGGTAGCTTAGGAGTGCCATGTATATCTCCTCAGCATACGTTTAACAGTTTGGATCATTCCCTCTGCCTCACCATTACTCTGGGGAAACTTTGGGCTGCTGGTAATGTGCCGAAAGTCATATGAATTAGCACACTCAGCAAATTCCAATGAAGCGTGTTGTGGGTTGTCACTTCGTACTATTTCGGGTATGCCATGTCTTGAAATACCTGCTTTACAGCATTGATGACCATAGATGTTGTCAACTGGAACGCCTTGGGATATCTAGAGAAATAATCCACTATGAGTAGGTTTTATCAATTTCAAAAAGATCAGTCCCGACTACTTGCCATGGGTATTCTGTAAGTTGCATAGTTACAAGTGGTTCCTACTATGAGTTGTATACTTGGTGCACTCCACACATTGCTGTACTATCTGAGCAATTTGCTGGCTAATTCCTGCCACCAGACTGGCAACACTCTATTCTCTGATGACCTGTGTGAATCTTCATCAATGTTTCTTTCTGTAAAGTCTTGGGTACAAGTATTCTGTGAGCATACATCAACAATTGATCGTGCTGGGTGATGCTTTTCCTGGTTATCCATGTTGGCAGTACTTAGTGATTTGCTGGAAGACTGGGATAGATTCAACCACATTGACCACAAATAAGTCCACTTCTTTATCTGAATGTATTTCTTCTTCATTTTCAGCCATAAGACATTATGTGTCTGCGGTGTGTATTTCCTTTCCTGGTACATGATGGACTAAATAGTCATATCTGGTAAGTCGTAGTCGACCGTGGAGGCATACAGTCGAGCTGTTTGGTATTTAACAGTGGGACAAGGGGCTTGTTCAGTCTCTATCAAAAATCTTTTCCTCATGATGAAGCCAGTAAACTTCTCACATGCCCATGTTGTAGCCAATGCTTCCTTCTCTATTTGAACATATCTTCTCTCAGTTTCCGACATTGATCCTCATGTTGAAAGAGAACAGCACCTACCCCGAAAGAAGGCTCATCTGCTGATACTTTTAGCTGTGTCAGATGTGACATTGAATGGTGTAAAATGGGTTTTCAGGAAATATTCATGAAGTTTCTTGGTCAGTTGATCAGCAAAGATGGAGTCAGGGGAGATCCTGAGAAGACTAGTGCTGTGAGGAACATGGAAGTGCCACACTCAGTCTCAGATCTCAGGAGGTTCTTAGGTATGGTGAACCAACTGGGAAGTTTTCCCCGTATTCTAGTCTTTCCATTACTTCAGCCAACACGTTCAGCCATTTCTTTGCCATAAACTAGGGTATCATCTATCAAACCTGTAACCTCTTCCAGACCCTCTATGATTTTATTCATACATTTTTTTAAATAGTTTTGGTACACTGGATATTCCGAAAGGCAATTTATTGAAGCAATACCTCCCATAATAAAGGCAGTGAGTGGGCATGACTCTGGTGATAATGGTATTTGCCAAAATCCACTGTTTGTGTCATATTTACTGAAAATAGTAACCCATGTCAGCTGAGCCAGAACTTCCTCCACTCTAGGTATAAGATGGACTTCACATACACACTTTCATTTAAGGACAACAACCATGCTATGGAGTGGGATCACTCGCCTTTGATGTGACTCCATGCGATTGAGCTCATCTTGGACTTGCTTCCTCTGAGGAAATGGAACTAGTCTTAGAGTGTGAAGAGTGTGCTGTATGGTTGTGAATCGTCCTTCAACTTGAGTGTTGCTCTCACACACTGCTTCTTTTTGACAAATGTTGTTGTTTTTGCCTTCTATTCTCCAGGGTCAGATCAGCCATCATTTGTAGCTTTGTAACATAGTTTTGTCCTAAATGCCTACCACTAATCTGTCCCTGAGCATCTCTTCTTTCAAAGTATCTACCAGGCTGTACAAAGCTGTATTGTATTGTTCCGCACTTTCACCCTCTGCTTGATTCCTTTGATTGAACTTAGCATGCTCGTAAATTACATTTTTCCTCACATTGAAAAACGAATCAAATTACTGTATCGAATTTTTTTCCTATTTGCTGCCGAAATGTTGGTAGAGGTATAAGTACGTTGTTGCCTTCTTTGCCCATGCAGTAGAGTACTCACTTTGTGGACATCACCCTCTTGGTCAAGGCCTGTAGCTTCTAGGTACTGAGTAAACCTGCGCTTCCATTTAGGCCACTCATCCGGATGTCTGAAATCGAACCTTCCTTGCGTCACCATGTGCAAGTATCAATATAGCTTTCTAGTTAGCTACACTAGTATAGGACTCAACTTCAGATAAATAATAACAAGAAGTAATAACACTCAATAGTAACAAGTCTAAATAGAAATATAACAGACAGTAAGTGTGACCTCACCTCAATGTAATGAATATTAATGACAACTAACTTGTGAATATTGTTCATGCCACTGATGTTAATCGTATAAGCAATGTAGAATGGTTCTCATTTGTGGTTACTTTCAGACAATGCAAGCTCAAGCCAAGATGGCAGGTGCAATGGGATCTACAGCTAAAGTCATGGCAGCCACAAACAAGCAACTCAAAATAGAGGATATACAAAAGACCATGATGGGATTTGAGCAGGAGTCTGCTAAAATGGACATGGCAGGAGAAATGAGTAAGTTACATCTTTCATCACTTTTCATGCCACTTTTACAAAAAAAATTTAATCAACTCTTTCAAATTGGGGTCCAGGGCAAAAATTACACAGTAGCTTCATTTATATTATATACAGTTATTTTAAAATCACATGTTACATGTGAAGTCAACTAGGCTTGCCCATTTATTATCTGTACATCTGAACACATTATGAATTTAGTGGATGACACTCTGGAGTCTGTTTTGGCTGGTTCTGATGATGAAGCAGAAGAAGATGCAGTTATCTCTCAGGTCTTGGATGAAATTGGTATTGAAGTATCTGGCAAGGTAAGCCATAGATCTGTTTGTCATGAATTTTTTGTGTGAACAAGTGTTTCTCTCTCACAGCTCTCTGGAGTTGGTGTAGCAAACAAACCACTGTCTGGTAAAGATAAAGCAGCAGATACAGAGACTGACGATATAGAGGCGAGACTCAGAAAACTTCATGCTAGCTAGCTTATTGATCATCAATGGTTTTCAGTCATGTCAAGCTTTTTAAATTTGTTTTGTGATACTGTAGTCCTATTATTAGTCAGTGCCTAACATACCATCCAATAAATGAGCGTAATTAACAACTTAAAAATAATGGATGAACTGTAAAAATAACAATTATGACACTGACTGAACTTGTGGACATGATAATTACTATCACAATGTGTAGGCGGTTATTTATGTTTGTGTTTCAGGAGGGGAGTAGATTCATCATCATTCACTGTGAGAATAGGAACAGCTGCAACAACAACACAAACACTGCTATCAATGCCTTACCAAATAATACAGTAAGAGAGAGTGCGTGTGTTTAGGAGGAAAGTTTGAGTACATGTATGTACTAAAATTCCAACCACTCATGCTTGTGCAAGCTAGCCCATAACTCACGTCGACAGCAGGTGTTTCTGGCATAGACTATGATGCTGAGCAAGACGAGTGCTGTCACACAAACAACCATGCAGCCACTTGGCACAAACACCAACACTGTGCGATAATAGGAACCTTCTTCCTCACATGCCACAGTACTAAATGTAAACAATAAATATTTTACAATTTCGCTTTACCCCCCCCAAAATAATAATAATAAAAATAAATAATAATAATAATAATCAAACTTCAAGTTATGAACACAACAACAACCAACAAACCAAACTGAATAGACCAGCTCAGTGACATACCAGATTGCACACAGAGATGTCAACAAATGAATTCTTTCACATTGCTGACTGAGCAGGCATTAGATGTGCTAACTGACTTAGTGCCAGACGTGCTGACTGACTTAGCGCCAGACGTGCCGACTGACCCAGTGCCAGACGTGCCGACTGACCCAGTGCCAGACGTGCCGACTGACCCAGCGCCAGACGTGCCGACTGACCTAGCGCCAGACGTGCCGACTGACCCAGCGCCAGACGTGCCGACTGACCCAGCGCCAGACATGCCGACTGACCTAGTGCCAGATGTGCCGACTGACCTAGCGCCAAATGCGCTGACTGACCTTGTGTTGGAGAGGTACATACTGCAAGGGTTGAAGTACTGCACTGCCTGCACACTCAGACCATGAGACAGCTTATCAGTGAAACTCATTACTCCATACACAAATGCTCCACTGCCCTATAAGTATGTATGTATGTATGTGTGTATGTAAGCATGTATGTGTGTATGTAAGCATGTATATGTGTATGTAAGCATGTATGTGTGTATGTATGTATGTGTGTATGTATATATGTATGTATGTGTGTATGTATATATTTATGTATGTGTGTATGTATGTATGTGTAGAGACAAAACAATTGTTCTAAACAAGCCAACATAATTATTACTATTCTTCCTACTTACTGTACTAGGCTAGATATAAACAGATTAATCATACAGCAAGTTGTTCAAGACAGTGGCATGCAACTTGATGGCCATGGTGTAACACCACCACATTTTTTGTTCTCATTCCATACATGTGCACATTAATTAATCAGCCATATTGTCTATTTGGAATGTATTACTTGTTCATCACACAGGGAGTGAAGTGAGCAAGACATTATATAGGGGTAACAAATTGAGACTTGGGGATTTTCTTGTTATCAAGCGAGCAAGATACTGTTCGGGGGTGAACAATTGAAAATCGGGTATATGATATATTTGTACAATGCCCCTTAAATGCGTGGGTTCCTTTTTTCTCCTAAAAACATGGCTCTTTAGATTTGACCCCAGTTTCTTCTGATACTACAGCATTCAGCAAGTATTACTTCATACTTAGGGTCCAAATTGTGAGATAATTCCTGTGAAACACTTGAAGTTACAAAAAAGTTGCTGCGACTAGTTACTATGGCATTGAAAACCCTTTACCAGACATAATTTCAAAACTTCGCCGTTTGGAGGGCTGCTAAGTGCCACTTGATGGTTGTCAAGAGCCACTGGTAGTCAGAATGCCTTAAAAACTAGAGCACTGAAGTGCAAACCCTCAGCGCTTGTTAGCTAGTATGATAAAGAAAAGGAAAAGTGTAGAAACAAAAAAAAAGAAAGAGAAGTGGCATGAAGAGAGGCAGGAAAGAGAAAAAGACAATGAAGAGGGACAAAAGAAAGAGGAAATGAAAGGAAAAGGTAGGAAAGCAATAAAAACAGTAGGAAAAGAAAAATAAGGTAAGAAGAAAAAAAAAAAAAAAAAAAACAGGATGGAAAAAAAACAATGAGTATCTACTTGGGATTGAACCAGAGATTTCTAGGTTAGCCATTCGCTCACTCAACAGCTATGCCACGGAACACCTCACGCTAAATCCATGTAATTGTTAGCTATTTAAAAGTGATTTGCAACCTGCAAGCTGGCTCACGTGACAAGCAAGTTTTTTGAGGGGCGGTTCCCATTACCCTAACGTACGATTGTAGGCTACTCGCTTTTTCTTGAAAACTAAGTCAAAATAGTTTGATGTCGCTTTCAAAGCCTAGGTAGCCGTACTCTTCGAGATCCGCTGTTGACTGAATGAATGAATGAATGAATGACGGGTTGACTACTATATACCCTCAGGCGCATGCGCACTGAGGGTTAATAATGCTAAGGAAGCTTACCACTATTCGGGGGAAGCTGGGGTAAGTACACAATTTTATATTCGCTAGCTAAAATTACCAAAATAACTCCGGCCCTTTCTTTTTTTTTTGTAGCTGAGAGCTTGTTGTCAGAGTTATTGGCAATTCAGATAGTCAGAATGGCTTAAATTTGATACTACAGACCATTACTCAAGAAATTAAGGTAAGAAAGTAATTTCATATTTGTGTGCTAAAATCAATGGTTAACTGCTACATATAAAATCCACTTTTGTCATAGTGGAAATAGAAGCTTCTTCAGGTAAAATACATCATATAACAACATTGTAGTAACCTAACTAGGCAGGCTCGCTCGATATATGTGCTCAAGCACACCACTAGTTTATACATGTATTTATGTATGTGTGGACGTATGTAGGTCATTTGTACTTTGACCCTCATGTTTTCGTGTTTGCTTGGTGGTTGATCTCGTCCCTATTCTCCACTATTTTAGAATCATTTGGTCTATCGACCTTACCCATATCATCAATTGTTAATCCCTTTGAATTTGGTTGTGTCTGACATATCTGTTGTTGTTATTTTTGTGGATGCAGTTTACAATCTTAGGAGTTCATTTTCTATTCGAATTATCGGCAGTGGTAAGTTATCTAGGCTAATGCACTGCTTGTCATAGTTATAGCCCTATGCAACAGTATTGTTCTTACTTGACAATTGGACAATACTGTTGCGTAGGGCTATACCAACCTTGCTGAATCCTGCCACAGTGAGTGTGTCAAAACACCACAATATGCCTACAAAAAAATATGCCTACAAAAAAAATCATTCCCCCCCCCCCCCCCCCCCAAAAACAACAAAAAAAACAAAAAAAACAAAAAACAACAACAACAATTAAATTTAAGTCTACCTTTGACAATCTGGGTAGTACGTAACTAAGGGGCGTGTACTAAGGGATGGTTGAGTCACAAATACGTCCAATGAATACAGGATGGCTACTCCTGACAAGTGACTCACAGTGGTAGTAGAGATGACATCAGACACCATTGCAAAGGACGTCACTTGGAGAGTTGCTCCACTGACTCCAATCAAGATGCAAGCACCATACAGGACCACTTGCTGTGTCACAGAGTCGGGAGGATCAGTACCCCAGTACCACATGCTATAAATACATACACAAATAGTACCAGACAGTAATCACAGGACATCCTGCGATATTGCTAAATATAGTAAATCTGATACTCAACTTGTACTATATATTATATATATATTGATGATATAGCTAGATAGTAAATTATAGAGTAAATAAAACTAGATAATGAACTATAGTAAATAAAAATAGATAATGAACTAGGTAACAAATAATTAAGCTATACAACAATAACTATATAGTTTAGTGCTTCAGTACGAATAGTGAGGGAGCTAACCCAGCTATAGGTCAAACAATGAGTTCCATTAGTTACTGATCAAACACATTCAGTTTCTTTAATTTATTTTCTTAATTTGTACAAAATACTGAGCTAAGCCTACTATGAGGTATGAATGAACTGATAAGATTCAATATAAATAGTATTTATAAACCTTTAATAGCAAACTTTCCATAATTTCTTGCCTCTGGTTTCCTAGGTCAAGTATAGTGTTTTAGTCCAATACAATGCATTTGGCAGCTGAAAAAGTAAAATTAAGTTCGATCTGCCGCAGGAAAGCCCGCTTAAGGCATGAAAGTTTTTCATTAAACAGTCATCAATTAATAACCCTCAGCGAACATGTGCGAGAAGGTTCTAGTAGTCGTCCTGTCTTTGTCTGTTTGTCTGTCTGCCATGCTCTGATTTTGGAGATTACTGATAATTAGCAGTTGATTTAGGTATGAACTTACTCAGGACGAAGATGTAAGACCCTTTATTGTGCTACTTTTTTAAATTTCGGGCTAATCGTTGAGAAAACGTGAAGCTTTCAGCTCCGCGTAGGTACCAGCTTTGATGGGCAACGCTCCCTAGCATCACGTCATAATCACATGAGCAAATAATTTCTTGCAGCCATTGGTGAAGTTCGCTTTATGCTCAGGGAAGTTAACGGAGTGGAAAGAAGTGAAGTTTCACGTTGAAAATGTATATCAGTGAGTGTTTCTGGCTAGTTTAGCTTCTTCTCTTATGAAGACAGCGTTTCCATGTACCATTTTCATTGGTCGAGCTATTTTGATGCCTCATTAAAATAGTTAACAGATTGCTTGTTCTTTTGGAAGGAGATTATATTGTAATAGCTAGGTAGTGCTTAATAACGCTGAGGGTCCGCACCTTTGGTACTTCATTAGATAAGAAAACACCAGATAACTGGTACTACTAACTAGATAATAGATAACAATAAACTTACACTCCTCCTACCATCAGACAGCACCCAATGAAACATGATACCTGCACACACACATACACACACACTCAAGAACCTGGACAGAGATAGTCCATGAGTGCATGAGGATAGTCCACAATGGTGGTGTTTTTACTACATAGGTGAGAAATTTTGTAAAATTAAGCGAATAATTAAATGACTTTGACCAAATAAGTAGCGCATTCAAATCAAAACACGTATGATCCAGACTTGATTCTTTAGTGTAGCTACTTTCTCAGAGGTCTATTGCTAATGGTTAGCTGCTGATAGAATGAGTAGACACTCATCATTATTATGGACATCAAGATAAGATACAAGGCAATTGCCACACCTTACCATAACACACTATGAAGAACGCATTAATTTCAACAGAGCAACACAAATATTATAGTATCAATAAAATAGTTTTCCCAGCAGCTAGTGATTGTGTAATGATAGATTCATATCTGTAGCCTAGTGTACACCACCAGTGAGTGCACCACCAGTGAGTGTGCCACCAGTGAGTGTGCCACCAGTGAGTGCACCACTAGTGAGTGCACCACCAGTGAGTGTGCCACCAGTGAGTGCGCCACCAGTGAGTGCACCACCAGTGAGTGTACCATCAGTGAGTGTGCCACCAGTGAGTGCGCCACCAGTGAGTGTGCCACCAGTGAGTGCACCACCAGTGAGTGTGCCACCAGTGAGTGTGCCACCAGTGAGTGCACCACCAGTGAGTGCGCCACCAGTGAGTGCGCCACCAGTGAGTGCGCCACCAGTGAGTGTGCCACCAGTGAGTGCACCACCAGTGAGTGTGCCACCAGTGAGTGCGCCACCAGTGAGTGCGCCACCAGTGAGTGCGCCACCAGTGAGTGCGCCACCAGTGAGTGCGCCACCAGTGAGTGCACCACCAGTGAGTGTACCACCAGTGAGTGCACCACCAGTGAGTGTACCACCAGTGAGTGTGCCACCAGTGAGTGCGCCACCAGTGAGTGCACCACCAGTGAGTGTACCACCAGTGAGTGTACCACCAGTGAGTGCGCCACCAGTGAGTGTACCACAAGTGAGTGTACCACAAGTGAGTGCGCCACCAGTGAGTGTACCACCAGTGAGTGTACCACCAGTGAGTGTACCACCAGTGAGTGCACCACCAGTGAGTGTACCACCAGTGAGTGTACCACAAGTGAGTGCGCCACCAGTGAGTGTACCACCAGTGAGTGTACCACCATTGAGTGTACCACAAGTGATGCGCCACCATGAGTGTAACCACCAGTGAGTGCACCACCAGTGAGTGCGCCACCAGTGAGTGCGCCACCAGTGAGTGCGCCACCAGTGAGTGTGCCACAAGTGAGTGTGCCACCAGTGAGTGTGCCACCAGTGAGTGTACCACCAGTGAGTGTGCCACCAGTGAGTGTGCCACCAGTGAGTGCACCACAAGTGAGTGTGCCACCAGTGAGTGTACCACCAGTGAGTGTGCCACCAGTGAGTGCACCACCAGTGAGTGTGCCACCAGTGAGTGCACCACCAGTGAGTGTGCCACCAGTGAGTGCGCCACCAGTGAGTGCGCCACCAGTGAGTGCGCCACCAGTGAGTGCGCCACCAGTGAGTGCGCCACCAGTGAGTGCACCACCAGTGAGTGTACCACCAGTGAGTGCACCACCAGTGAGTGTACCACCAGTGAGTGTGCCACCAGTGAGTGCGCCACCAGTGAGTGCACCACCAGTGAGTGTACCACCAGTGAGTGTACCACCAGTGAGTGCGCCACCAGTGAGTGTACCACAAGTGAGTGTACCACAAGTGAGTGCGCCACCAGTGAGTGTACCACCAGTGAGTGCGCCACCAGTGAGTGTACCACAAGTGAGTGTACCACAAGTGAGTGCACCACCAGTGAGTGTACCACAAGTGAGTGCGCCACCAGTGAGTGCACCACCAGTGAGTGTGCCACCAGTGAGTGCACCACCAGTGAGTGTACCACAAGTGAGTGCACCACCAGTGAGTGTACCACCAGTGAGTGTACCACAAGTGAGTGCACCACCAGTGAGTGCACCACCAGTGAGTGTACCACAAGTGAGTGCACCACCAGTGAGTGTACCACCAGTGAGTGCACCACCAGTGAGTGTACCACCAGTGAGTGTACCACCAGTGAGTGTACCACCAGTGAGTGCACCACAAGTGAGTGTGCCACCAGTGAGTGTACCACAAGTGAGTGTGCCACCAGTGAGTGCACCACAAGTGAGTGTGCCACCAGTGAGTGTACCACCAGTGAGTGTACCACCAGTGATGCACCACCAGTGGTGTACCACGTGAGTGTGCCACCAGTGAGTCACCACCAGTGAAGTGTACCACCAGTGAGTGCACCACAAGTGAGTGTGCCACCAGTGAGTGTACCACAAGTGAGTGTGCCACCAGTGAGTGTACCACCAGTGAGTGCACCACCAGTGAGTGTACCACAAGTGAGTGTGCCACCAGTGAGTGCACCACCAGTGAGTGTGCCACAAGTGAGTGTGCCACCAGTGAGTGCGCCACAAGTGAGTGTGCCACCAGTCACCACAAGTGAGTGTGCCACCAGTGAGTGCACCACCAGTGAGTGCGCCACCAGTGAGTGCACCACCAGTGAGTGTACCACCAGTGAGTGCACCACAAGTGAGTGTGCCACCAGTGAGTGCACCACAAGTGAGTGCACCACCAGTGAGTGCACCACCAGTGAGTGCACCACAAGTGAGTGTGCCACCAGTCACCACAAGTGAGTGCACCACCAGTGAGTGCACCACCAGTGAGTGCACCACAAGTGAGTGTGCCACCAGTGAGTGCACCACAAGTGAGTGTGCCACCAGTGAGTGTACCACCAGTGAGTGCACCAGTAAACCATAATTGTACCATGGATGCACTTCTATAGCTTCTCACTCACATATCTTCCAATGATTCTGTTGATAACTTTAAGCAGCAGAGTAGCAATGAAACCACTAATAAAGACAACAAGGGGTCCAATGGCTATACTTTGCTGCAACAACAACAACAACAACAACCAATAATGCAAAATGTATTAATGAGTTTCTGATACAACTTTCCCACTGTTTACAGTAGGACTGGGAATATTGGGTTTTGTTTAGCTTGACAGTCCACACAACATGAATCACAGCAACAAACAAAGCAAAACAAAAAAAACCCGAGATATTTTTATCAAGAGAAGATATCAGGAAAGGAAAAGAAATACTAATCAGAGAAGAAGAAGAGAACAGTCATTGGAGCAGAGAAAAAGAGGTACTTATTGATATGAAACATAAAAATAAAAAAAATAAAAATAAATAAAAAAGGTGACTACTAAGTTACTAACTGGTTTCAAATTGAAATACAATATTGTGAGGTAGAAAACTTTAAGAGAATTTTTAAAAAATGGTTGGCTTATTAACAAATCATGCCTGGCCTATTTTGAATGCAAAAATGTCAATAAATAAAGTATGAGTTTTGATAGCCTAATGATACCTGAGACATGGTAACAATGTAACACCAATTTGTATTCCTAAGTTGTAATGATACCACCAACAATATTACAACTTAATACCAGAATGAATGAAGTATATATGAATGAAGTATATATCAAGTGTGAACCCTCAGCGCTACTATATACAAGACAGCTATTGCAAAATCATTCTCAATGAATACATGTACTGTATATTTGGTGTATACCTAATCAGATCAATGAAAGCGGTAGATGTAGCGCTGTCTTTGCTGAACATACAAGGTACATGCACAGGTAGTTTAATGTAAAACTCCCATTCCAGCACTCATACAAGTTTTGAATTTAGGTCTGGTAAAGGGCTTCAATGCCATAGTAACCAGTTGCAGCAACTTTTTGGGACTTGAAAAACAAGCGTTTTTGCAGGAATCCTCTCACAATTTTGAGCCTATGTTTAAAGTACTAGATTAATGATGTAGTATCACAAGAAACTGGGAACTGGGGTCAAGCCTAAAAAGCTGTGTTTTTAGGAGAAAATTAAGGTACCCGTGCGCGCGTTTAAGGGGCTTACGTACCATCCATACACACATATATACATATAACATATACCTGATTTTGCATTATCCACCCCTAATACTGTCTCGCTTGCTCACCAATAATATGACAAATTAATGTAACTAGCAATACCCCGCCACATCGTGGCGCTTGACATATTGCAAAGTAAGAATGCAGTAGCACAAGTTATCTTGTTCAGTTATCATTCTCTACCACTGGTTAAGGTTACATAAATTTCCCTCCCCTACTCTCTTTTTTTAAGTTATCTGAGCTTTTCTTCTACCCCACCTCTCCTATCTTCAGCTCTACTTCTTGAGTCATGGAACCCCCTTTTCCTATCTATCTCTCCTGCTTCTGAATTTCTGTCCTACTTTGAGAAACCTTTGTCCTCTATTTCGTACCTAGCTTTTCTTTTGAACACTAACCCCCACCCGCTTTTAGTTGTAATTAATCGCTCGCCTTTTTGCCTTCTCTTCCCTTCCATTGTTAACCTACACCCCTTACCTCGCCGACTCCATCCACTTTTTATGATTAATCGCCTTTTACCTTCTCTTCCGTAATTTGCCTTCCTTTTTTAAACTATGCCGCCTTCCGTTGTTTATTGCACGCGCTTTTTAGAAGTAACCAGCACGTTCTACCGAATGTGACAATACTTTACCTACCTTAAGGTGACGATACTCTACCTACCTTAAGGTGACGATACTTTACCTACCTTAAGGTGACGATACTTTACCTACCTTAAGGTGACTATACTTTACCTACCTCAAGGTGACGATACTGTACCTACCTTAAGGGGACGATGCTTTACCGAACCGCACGCTCATGAATTATTCATGAATACACACAGTCGTGACACACAAGCGTATTATTATATAGATGGCACACAAAATTGACAGAGCATATTGGCTCAACTCTCATCATACTGTTCTGAATTATTGGATGGTTAACTCACCTTGGAGAGATGAAGGGTGTTCAAAAAGAAAAAAGGCATGTAGACCTGACACAGATAAATGGCCATTCTTGAACACATGTATATTATGGCTACCTGGGGAACAACAACAACAACAACAAAAAAAAAACATTTCAGTAACTAAAAAAATCACCCACATCATATTATATTAGAAGAACTTAATCATTTCCTTGAATATATGTTACTTCACCCCACAACATTACAGAACTAAAAAAAAAAAAAAATAAAATAAAAAGGCTGACATGGGATTGTACTCTGACCTTTGAGTTTTAGTGTTTGCTTGGTGGTCGACCCCATCCCACCCTTTCGTTTATCGATCATACATGATCTGAATGTTGCTGGACGCAGTACAGTCTTACAAACTTTCCTGAGTTCATTTTCAATTAGTGGTGGTAAGTTAAGGGTTAAGTGATAGGGTCAAACTGTGCAAATTCTTTAGAAATGTTTTTTTGTGGTTTACTAAATGACATTGAAACCCTTTACCATAAGTAATTTCAAAAACTCGTCTATTTTTAGTAGCTGTGAGCTTTTTGTCAGGAGCTACTGGTAGCTTAATAGATACTACAAAAACGACTACTACTCAGGAAAGTTGAGGTAAGAAAATAATTTCATATTTGTTTGCTAAATTGATAGTCATTGACTACATACTTGTCCTAAACGGACTGAATGATAGCTACCTAAACTAGGTGAATAAAAGGCAGAAATTTAACCTCAGGAAAAATAAATAAAAATTAAACGTAGCCTTTTGTTATTCTTGCACAAGTATCTTGTAATGGCAAAAATCAACTTTTGCCAGATTTTAAAGTGTTGTACCTTATTGTTTGAAATAGTGCACAACAGCTCACTCAGCATTTGTGCTGAAGTACATCACTAGTTATTATCTACTAATATAGCGTTGCTGGGAGAAAAAAAAGAGAGCCAAACTTACGAGATAGAACTGGGGGTTACAGAACCACCGGTACCAAGGTATCTTCACTCCACGACTCTCAATGGCGATGTTTTCACGAGAAACAATTGGCTCTTTAATCCCCAAGTGGAACATGGTAGAAAAGACCAATCCAACTCCTACTATGCCCATGGCAGTGCCCTGGGAAGGGTAGGGTGTGTGGAATAGAGTTATAGAATGCCAAATGTTGAACATAAATAAAGTCATGTACAAAATAACATTTGTATTGTATAACAAGTTTTCTCTAGAGGAATCGAGTACTTTTAATCAGTTACATTACAGTATATTAATACTGAGTAGTCTATTTAGGATCAAGATGTTTAGGAATAACAGAGTAAAAGATGACCTACCATTAAAACACTCTAACATACACCAAAACTCACATGATCAAATCACTCTACTACATGATCATGTCACATGATCATATCACTACATTCCACGTACATGATCTATCACTCTACCACACACATGTCACATGACCAAATCGTTCTACCCCACATACAGTCACATGATCATTATAACTCTACTCCATGTACATGATCATATTACTCAGCCCCATATGCATATCACATGATCATATCACTCTATCCCACATACATGTCACATGACCAAATCACTCTACCTCACATGTCACATAACCATATCATTCTACCCCATGTATATGTCACATGATCATTTTTACCGAAAAGATCCAGAGGTCATCACGTGTAATGGCATACATGTCAGAGTTAGCATTGCTGTAGAACTGAAGGAGGAGGTACATGCAGACAAAGACACTGAGGTTGGCCATTATTGTAAATGCATACCTAGAAAATGAGGGGAAAAAAATTGTCACAAGACAACAATTTTGAAGCCTGAGAGTATTATGTATGTATTTGCAATGTATTTCAATACTCTGGTTGAATGTTAGCTGGCATCAAAATTTTCAATCTGTATTTTATCATGACATTGTATTATTGTAGTATTGTGTCATTGAAATAATAATAGAGATGTTGTTGTTGTTTTTGTTGTTGTTATGCTATCAATGTCTACTGCCTGCTGTGTTACGGCAGTGTGAAACTAAATAAAGCATTGGAATTAATACGTTGTTAGATGTATTCTCTCTCTTTCACAGGCTTTTTAAACAATACAAAATTAAAAATATTTGGTCGCCACCGGGAATCGAACCCAGGACCGCTTGTATAGTGCACAAGCGCTGCCACTGAGCTACGACAACCAGCCGGCAAACAAACACTCCAATTCTGTATTTATAATGTTAAGGGGTACTGCTATGCTACAGTCTCACTCTCAACAGACTAACGAAATTTCTCTTTTTTCAAAGATTCTTATTATTCGTTGAATTTTTTCCTCATCTAATTTATCACTTCACAATTTCTTTCTCAGCCTTCTTTTACTCATTCAATGTATTCTCTCTCTTTCACAGGCTTTTTAAACAATACAGAATTAGAAATAGTTGGTCGCCACCGGGAATTGAACCCAGGACCGCTTGTATAGTGCACAAGTGCTGCCACTGAGCTACGACAACCTGGGGTACTGTTATACTCACAAGTGCTGCCACTGAGCTACGACAACCTGGGGTACTGTTATACTCACAAGTGCTGCCACTGAGCTACGACAACCAGGGGTACTGTTATACTCACAAGTGCTGCCACTGAGCTACGACAACCAGGGGTACTGTTATACTCACAAGTGCTGCCACTGAGCTACGACAACCAAGGGTACTGTCTGTTATACTGTTATTTGTTATTATTAGTTACTAATATTATTTACCAATCTCTACAATAGTGGCCCGCTTTGCCACACTTTTGTGATAAAACATCTACTTTTATAAGGCTGACTTTAATTAAGCTGAACTTTCCTCAGCATTAAGAGTCAGCTTAAAAACAACAACAACAACAACAAATTACTCGTGAACTTCATCCTAGGCCATGAAACAGATCTTGTTCTTGATGTAAGATTAAAATGCCTCTGAAGTATATAGAGGTCGTGCGCGGAAGTAATTAATGCGTGGGCACGCCCAGTAACCGTTGCTAACGGCCATGCTGGAGGGCAGGGAAGTCCACGCGGTATATATAAGTCCAGGTTTTTGGGGGTCTACTATGGCTTCGTCTCTCACAAAAAAATCAGAGTACTTTAGTACTCTTTCTACAGAGTCAAAAGTTAGGTACCAGAGCAAAATATTTGCTACTGGTCTTACTGTTGATCCGTATACCATTGAGGATGCTGAATGGACCAGAGAACCAGAGACAATTCCACAGTTATTGTGGAGTGACTTAATGCTCTATATGGTATCTACACCTAGTCCTCACACAAAGGAAGCTATCAAGGTTAGTATAGTGATACTGCTAGAGTATGAATATAATACTGATTAATTTACTTAGGCATGGAAGGGGATGTTAGACTCAGAGGGATTTGTTAAGGCAGGATGGGTACATGACTTGCGGCTTCATCAGTTTAAGACAGGTGGCATGGTAAAGCTTGTAGTAATGGCCAAGGTAAAGCAGTTATGGAAATATTGTATCATAACTGTATACTAATGTGTGTAGTTGTAATACAATTCTCTATAGGTTAAACATTCCCAAAGAATGTCTGCAACACCACTTCTTCCTTGGGTTATTTTCGACAGTGATGGAGGAATCTTGGCAGCTCACTGTACCTGCATGGCTGGGTAAAGTTATTACAAATATCATTCTATGCATGTCATTATGAGAAGTATTCTTTGCAGGTTAGGGGAGGCATGTTCCCATATAGCGGCTTTATTATCCTGTGTAGTAAAAGCAGTTGAGGCTAGGAAGAAAGCTGGGACAGACTCCTGCACATCTCAAAAGTGTATCTGGCTCCCTCCTGCTAGCAATGTATATAATAATAAAAATAATAGTGACTATATCTTACCCTTCTGTGTTTCAGGTTGCTCCAGCTTGTGTGTCAGACATTAAATTTGTTCAACCAAGTAACAAGAAGATTTGTTTGGATCCAGGCATCTCTGTTCCTGCACCAACATCACAAAATAAAAAAAGCATTATCAAGCCACCTACTGCAGAGGAATTAGATGGATTTTTTTCAAAAATCAGTAAAGCTGAGAAGAAACCAGCTATTCTAAAAATTGTCGAACCTTATGCTGAACAGTTTATTCCTAGACTAAACCATACTTCACTGCCAAGTCCAATGATGGATTTATATAACCCAGAATTGTTACATGTGGATTATCTTTCATTACTGAATGAATGTGAAGCTAGATTTGAATGTCTAAAGGTATCCAAACTTATTATAATCAAAATGTGCATGTTTAAATCATTTTTTCATTATCCAGGTAACTAGTGACCAAGCTTCCAAACTAGAAGAAGAAACAAGGCAGCAATCATCCAGTAAAGCATGGTTTGTTCATCGAGCTGGACGCATTACTGCATCGAACATGAAAGCTGTAAGTAGAACTAATGTTCACATGCCATCAAAAAGCCTCATCAAGCGATTATGCTACCCAGAAGCATACAAATTTTCAACTAAAGCCACAAGGTATAAATAACCAGTAGCTATTTATTTTGACAATAAATGCAATAAATAATATTCCTGCAGATGGGGTTGCAAACATGAAGAGACTGCGGTGCAAGCATATTATGGCATAGCTTCCAAGTGTCATGAAAATCTTATGATTATACCAGCGGGTTTGTATGTAGACATAGAGCGACCATACATAGGGGCTTCTCCAGATAGAATAATCACTTGCACCTGTTGTGACAGAGGCTGTCTGGAAGTTAAGTGTCCATTTTGTGTGAAAGATGGTTTGTCAGAAGATGATAATTTGTGCATGAAGAAAAGTGGAGACAAGTGGACTCTGAAGAAAGAACACTCCTATTTTTACCAAGTTCAAACTCAGTTACATGTTTGTAAAGTAGATTACTGTGATTTTGTCATGTGGACAGAACAGAATGTTGTTATTGAAAGAATAACAACAGACCGAGATTTCTTTGATTCTTTAATTGAACACATTGAGCATTTCTTTAAGTATGGAATGCTACCAGAAATTATAGGAAAGTGGTATACGAGAAAGCCAATTGCTGATTCTACTGGAATTGTACCACAACCATCTACAAGTGTAGCAAGCTTGGAAGTGAAAGACAATGAAGATTATGAAAGGTGTTGGTGCTATTGTAATCAACCAAGCTTTGGAACTATGATAGGTTGCGACAACAATAAGTGCAGTATTGAATGGTTTCACTGTGAATGTTTGCGTTTGAGATGCCCACCAAAGGGAAAATGGTACTGCCCTTCTTGTAGAAAACTACCAGTTTTCTAAAAAGAAATAGCTATTTTAGTGCTGTAAACATTTGCACTCAATCTTCATAAACAATAGTAGTCATAATTAGCTAATTTCACTAATGTACAACAATCAATTATGATTAAAACACAAATGATTTATTCCATATAAACATTTAATTCAATCTTGTGGGACAACAGGAGGGCACAAGTTCACCAAAGCACAGCAAACAAAAACTATTTTGTCTATAGTAGATAAGGGACTATCATTGTTAACTGATATAAAAGCAATTGGCAATGTACTCTGTAAAATCGTAAACTTCTGCTTGAGCACACCAATCACCCGCTCTACATGTATACGAACTATTGATAATTCTCTACTCCAATCAATTTCCTTTTTTTCCAGTTGTTTTTTCCCTCTAGTAAAAGGAGGTGTCTTTACTTCAGCTAGTGCCAAGCTCGCATAATCTCCGCAGGTAAAACCTCGGTCTGCTAAAATTACATCACCTGTATAAATGTAACTAGTATACAAGTTATATTGGCAAGACAATAACACCTACCTGGTTCAAGGTACTCAATTAAACCGGATTGTTCCACTATCTCCTTGTCTGAAATTCTACCTCCAAAACACTTGGATAAGAATGAAATCGTACCTTGAGGTGTAATACCTATCAGAAACTTGACTGTAGAATGGTGCTTGTAATTGCTCCATACTTGAGCTCTAGCTAAAAGATCAGATGGTCGTTCCATAAATATCTCAGTACAATCAATTATTACAGAACAGCTCCTAAAAAACTTGCGAAATGATGATGGCATAGTTGACCTCAGTACACCTCTATCTGGCCACTTCACAAGTGGTGATAAACAAGTATACATAATGTTTAACACTTTATGAAAATTCCTTGATACTGATGAACGATGAACTCCAAAACGAAAAGCAATATCTTCATCAGCTAAATTCAGTCTGAGCTTAAGTAGTACCATCAGTACCATATCAAAAGCTGATAATTTCAAACCAGGTTGAAGACGTGGCTTTACCATATCAAGCAGGGCTACAAAGATACACCACTCATGTAACCCTAATAATTTACATTGTAATATTTAGTTATAGACTTCTAAAAATATTTTAATTATTTACCAGTATAAAATTTTAAGAGGTTGCTGTCACTCTTGAATGTAGCTTCAGTTATTGTGAATCTCTTGCTCTCCTCTGTCATATCAGTGATTTGCTTACGAAGATCATATACTTCTTTCCGCAACATTTCATTTTCTCTCTCCACTGCAGGTAAAGCATCAAAATTAGTATCAGTTTGGCATGACACATCAATACCACCACAACATGTTCTTGTATCATGAACACTGATCAAGACCTCTCCTGTAAATAATAAAAATGAGCATAATATTAGCTGCAAAGTCAAGAAACATTGTGCTGTACCTGATTCAGGCATGTCTGTCACAACTTTATAAATATCTTTGCCCTGTTTCTTTCTAGCTTGCAGACGGTGGTATCGCTCGGATGCTTATCACTTTTTGACTGCTCACCATAACCCATATTTAGATGAGGTACCCAATCTGGATTATCCAGGTCATGAAGCTGTGCTGGTTTTCCTTATCATAATAATAATTATTATTTTAAGCTAGCTATGGACTACATGTTAGATGTGATAATGCAAACCTGACATAAAATGATCAGAGCAGACTCTAGTGAATTTGGAAGGATCCCAGTCCTTCCTGTTAATTTTAGCAATCCACGCTTGCCGCCTCCTAGAAGTTAATTCTGCCATTGCCTCATCCTCTGTAGGCCCAGGAGAACTAGGTACTCTGAAGAAAGAGACTTTGTCGCGGCCTCCTCGCTTGTGGCAGCCAACTACACAGCACGTCAGCACCATTATTTCTATTATAGAAGCACTGACTTGCCCTCCAGCTTTATACTTCCGGTTAACACGCGTCATAAAACGTCACGCGCACGACCTCTATTTTGCAGTGTTAAGTACCATATTGTAGTACATGTATATGTCGCAGAGTATTGGGTACCATGAGCTTTGCTGATTAAATATTACAATTATGTTATGATGGTCCAATAAGTATACCCAACAAAGTTTGAAGACTTGGGAAGTCCAGGCAATCATAAATATATGCATGTGGTATTTGAAGAAACCACACACTTTACTTGATTATTGTGCTAGTAGTACAGTTATGCAAAACAGAACAAAATACAGGTGGACACATTGCTATTTACCTGATGACATTGAGCTCCATTCTCTCATCTTTGTCTTCAGTTAGTTCAGGAATCAAGGCAAGATGGCTGATTTGAACTGATGTCCAGCCAAACTGGATCACTATGATTGGGATAGCATAGTATACCACCTTAACGATGGCAGAAGCATGTTCACAATTGATACACTTGTACCAGTATATAATGTACAGTGCTGCAACAATAACAGTGCCCATCAAGTGCCATAATTTTCTCCTGCCATAGAATTTTACATATGTTCTGTCACAAAAATATCCAATGAATGGTGTAAAAACTGCATCTGCTACTTGGCCGCACAGATACAGAATTCCAGCATGTACGTAGCTCAGACCAATGACGTAGTAATAGAAAACTATTAGGTAGGAAATCCACAGTCCCACACATAAGTCGTTAAAGACGTGTCCAAAGCCATAAGCGACCTTTCTAACGAGTGGTAGCTTCTTTGTCTTCTGTGTATATCTGTAATTTATTGAGCCACCAACACTAGGGATAGACTGTTCCAGAGGTTCCGCAGGACCGTTGGAATTATGCGATATAGCCATTCTTGTCCGCTGGCACTTTGCATCCAATAAAAGGGGAGGGGCATATGGTCACCCTTTACCAATCGAAAATGTTTGCTTTGTCCTTGGTTGTTATACACACCAAAGCGCAAGTGAGGGTGCGAAAAATAAATTGCTCAATTCAATATAAAATAAATATAAAAAATTAACACAATATAGAATCTCAATGTTTAAAATGTGGAGTTCATAGCCTTAGATATGATAGAATGACCCAAAAATAAGTTCAATGCTGATCCCTGACTTCTAGCATCCAAGCAAGTCTTCATACCCACATTGTATAAACAGAGTTCTAAGTAGTCAGGGCAACAACTTCCTCCAGTGAATCCAGCATTGCAGCCATCAATGCACCAACAGTACCCGCCTCCAGGGATAGCTTGACTCACAGGAATGTCACATTTTCCTTTGCAACTCAAAGGTACATCTGCAGCGCATTGATCTGCATAGTCAGAACAGCAGTCAAGGTGTTTGGAACAGCTAGCATCACAATAACATACACCGTGATCTAGCTTCTGAGGCTCAGCATGGCCGCACTTTCCGGCACACGATGCTTTACCTTGTGGCCTCTTTGCTCCTACATTCCAATTGGTATCTGTCACATTGCAAATGTGATTACTCCTATTGTAAGACCAAATCCAACAATTTGTGCCAGCAATTACATCTTCA